>Ga0302314_10002148_pt1 | contig 36853 bp, 33 predicted proteins | sample III_Palsa_N2_3_FD_200533 | JGI IMG/M metagenome (GOLD analysis project Ga0302314, IMG submission 200533) | Peat permafrost microbial communities from Stordalen Mire near Abisko, Sweden - III_Palsa_N2_3 | ecosystem: Environmental > Terrestrial > Soil > Palsa > Peat permafrost | place: Sweden...
AGGTCGGGGCTGAACACCACCCACGTAGCCTTGCTGCATGAGATCTGGTGGGTCAGCTCGGCCGTGAGTTTCGCGGGCCGAACGGCCGACGGGCGGGCTGATGGCTGCTCCTTGGCGGCGCTGGCCTTGTCCTTGGCGCCGCTGGCCTTGTCCTTGGCTGGGGTGCCCGGGCTCGGGCCCGCCCGGCGGTCCCTGGTGGCAGCCAGCGCGCCCAGGGCGACCACGGCCTTGGGATCGTCGAGGGGGGTTGGGTCAATGCCGAACCGCTCCCGCATCAGGGCGGAGACGAGGGGAATCCGGGAAGACCCGCCGACCAGGTAAATCCCCGCGGGCATGCCGCCATCCAGGTCCGCCTGCTCCAGGGTGACGGCCAGCGCATCGAAGGAGCGGCGCAGGTCAGGCTCGATCACCTGGTTGAGCTCCTCGCGGCGCAGCACGATCTCCACCAGCGGATCATCCAGCAGGCGGCACTCCACCTGCCAGCGGGTGCTCAGCTCCTCCTTGGCCATCCGGGCATACTCAAGCAGCCCGTGCCGGTCAGACCAGCCACCGTGGTCATTGCCGGGATCGAGGATCCGCTGCCACCGATCAGGATGAAACCCGGCCAGCCTGTCAGCGCCAAGGAACTCAAATAGCGCCGCATCGAAATCCTCGCCGCCAAGGTCAGCGAGCCCGCCGTTAGAGCGCACCGCGAACCCGCCTGCGGCGGAATGCTCGACCACCGCGGTGTCGAAAGTCCCGCCGCCCAGGTCATAGACCGCCAGGCTGGTCCCGCCGGGAATGCGGTGGTCCGTCGCGTAATGCCAGGCGGCAGCGACTGGCTCGGCGACTAGCCGCGGCTCGGGAACCGACCCGGCAGCGGCCGCTACCGGGTCGGGCAGCCCGGCGGCCAGGACCCGCACGGGCAGCGACATGGCGGCGGCCGCGAATGCGCGCCGGAGCTGGCCGGTCCGCTCACTGCCCCACCGAACCGGGTGAGTCAGCACCACGGCCTCCGGCGGCCGGTCCCCGCGCTGGCGGAAAGCCTCCACCAGCACCCTGGCGAAGATCTCGGCAACCATGTCCTCGACCCGGACGCGGGTGCCTCCCAGGGTGATGGACTCCAGGCCGACATCCCGCTTCGGAGCCGGGTGGAACCGTTCCGGCGCGGTCATCGCCAGGTTGGCAGCCCGCCGCCCCACCGCCAGCTGCCCGCCCCGCTCCAGGAACACGACCGACGGCATGCGGTTCGAATCCTGCTCTAGATGCAGCAACTGCGGCGGCCCGCCGCCGACAACGACCGCCGCCACCGTGGCTGACGTTCCAAAATCCACCGCGATCCGCCAGCCCGCCTCGGTCGCGGGGCCGCCCGGAACTGTCGCATCGGTCATGGGCTCGGCTCTCCGCGCGGCTGCCATCGGTCAGGTGCTTCGACACTGCGGGGAGCGGTTGAGTTCCCGGCATCGCGATTTGCGACCCGGTTTGCCAGGATGGAATCGTCAGTCACCCCTACGGCGGGTAGGGCAAGCTGGGGCTGGGTCACAGAGGGAACATACCGGTCTGGCGTTTGCCTGACGACCGGGAACTTCCCGGGCAGTCCCCGTGTCGAAGTGGCTGTCAAACGTAGGCGTGGGTCAGCCGCGGGGGAGCACGGCCCGCACAGGCTGGCCCACCGGAAGCGCAGGAGGCAGTGATGTCACACTTCGACCACGACCCGGGGCTCGGTCACGTTCCTGGCGGCCATGTTCCGCCCGAGCACGAGCTCACCCCGGCCGCACCCGTCAGCGTCCCGATGCACGAGGACCTGTCCGCAGCGGCCCTGGGCCTGACCGGCGCCCAGCACGATGCGATCGGCACGCCGGCGGAGGCCGGAACGCTCGGGATCCCGGCCGAGTACGGCAACCCGGGCGAGTACCAGCACTACTGGTTCTACCAGGGGAACAACGAGACCTGCGCGCCTGCCTCCATCACCCAGGTAATCGAGGCGCAGACCGGCATCAACCTGCACGGCGAGAGCCTGGTGCAGCACGAGCTGCACGAGCTGCACATGCCGAGCGGGGAGCTGAGAATGGATCAGGCACAGACGCTTCTCAATCACTTCGGCGTCCCGAGCCACCTGCAGGCGTACCCGGATAAGCCCAATGCAGCGCTCGCGCAGCTGGAGCAGTACCTGCGCAGCGGCAAGAACGTGGTGCTGTCGGTGAACGCCAGCCCGATCTGGTACGGCTCGGAGACCTATAACAACCCGCACGCGGACATGCCGTACGGCGAGCGGGCTGACCACGCCGTGGTCATCAGCGCGATCGACCTGCACACCGGGATGGTGACGCTGTCCGATACCGGGAACCCCGGCGGCGTTTTCTACCAGGGCGGCCCGGACAACCCGAACGGCAATGAGGAGCAGGTCCCGCTGACCGTCTTCATGGACGCCTGGCACGGCAGCAACTACGAGATGCTGGTCACCGATGACCGGGACGGCGGCGCCGACCAGCACGCGGCCACCGAAGCGGTGATGGCCGCCGGGGGGATGCCCGCGCCCGAGCCGGCATCTCAGGGCGGCGGCTTCCCGGCCGGCGCGGCCGTGGCCGCCGGCTCGGTCCTGCTCGCGGTGACCCTCGGACTCCGGATTGCCCGCTCCGGGAGCAAGGCTCAGCCCGGCCGCGGCGGCCGTCGCCTGGCCGGCCGGTTCGTGCCTCCCGGCGCCCGTCCCGCCACGGCCCAGTGACTACGGACTCAGGCGCCGACCAGGGCGAGGGTCTCCTCGACCGGGTGCGCCAGCTCTGCGGGCAGGCGGCCGACCGCCTGCCCGCGGGGCCGGCCGCGCTGGTGCGCCAGGCGGCCGGCTCGCTCGGCGAACCACTGCGGCTCGCCTTCGTCGGCCGCGTCTCCTCCGGAAAGTCCACCCTGGTGAACGGCTACCTGGGCCGGCTGCTGGCGCCCACGGACGAGGGCGAGTGCACCAAGGTCGTGACCTCGTTCCGCTTCGGGCCTGCCGACCGGGCGCAGGCATGCCTGCACGACGGCAGCGTCCTGCCCGTACCGCTCGATCCCGGCGGCACGCTGCCCTCGAAGCTGGACGTGGAGGTCGACGAGATCCGCTCGATCGAGGTCGAGCTGAGCCTGGAGGTACTGCGGGACACCACCATCATCGACACCCCTGGCCTGAACTCCGTTCATGACGAGAACAGCAGCCGGACGCACGATGAACTGGGCATCAGCGCACGGGGCAACGACGCACGGGGCAACGACGCACGGGGCATCGACCCGGAGTCGCGGTCCGCGGCCGCGACCGCGGACGCCGTCCTGTTCGTCTTGAACGCCACCGCCCATGACGACGAGCGGATGGTGCTGCGCGAGTTCCGGGGCGTATCGCTTGGCCTGCATGCTGCGCCATCGAACGCGGTCGGCCTGCTGACCAAGGCCGACGAGGTGACGATGGACGACGACCCGTGGGCGGCGGCCGTGGGCCTCGCGGCGAGGCAATCGAGGCAGCTCGGGCGCGACGTCGCCACGGTGCTGCCGGTGATCGGGCTGCTGGCCGAGACCGCCGAGGCCCGGTTCACCGAGTCTGACGCGGCGGCGATCCGCGGGCTCGCCGCGCTCGGCCAGCAGGACCGCGAGGTGATGCTGCTCAGCGCCCAGTACTTCACCGGATTCGATTCCGCCGTCGACCCGGCCAGCCGGGAACGGCTCTACACCATGCTGCGCCCGCACGGGCTGCGGCGGCTGCTCGCGGCCGCCGACGAGGGCGCCTCCGGCCCCGCCATGGTCGAGGCGCTCCGCCAGTGCTCGGGCATGGCGGCGGTACGCGCCGAGATCGACCGCCGGTTCCGCGCGCGGGCCGTGGCGCTGAAGGCGGCCAAGGCCCTGGCCGCCATGGCGGCGGCGGTCAGCTCGGCAGAAGTTGATCATTCCACCCGCGCCTGGGCGACCGGCGCCATCGATGACCTCGGGCTCGATCCCGTCATGCACGGGCTGGAGGAGCTGCGGGCACTGTCCCTCGTCAGCTCCGGCGCGGCACTCCTCCCCCGGGCGCAGCTCGACGAGGCGGCCCGCGTCCTCGCCGAGACCAGAACCGACCGGCGGCTGGGCTTGCCCGGCGCCGGCCGCGACGCGCTGCTCGCCGCGGCACACCAGGGCGTGCAGCGGTGGACGGCGATCGCCAATACCGCGATCAGCCCGCGCGCGCGTGACGTCGCCCGCGTGATCACCAGGTCGCTCGACCTCGAATGCGACCGCCTCGGAGGCGAACAGCCGTGATTTCCGTGACTCGTCAACTCCCCCGTGCCAAGGTCCCGGCCCACCATGTCCTTGCGCACGCCCATCCCGCCGCCGGGTTCCCGGTCGGCACAGCCTTGCTGGTGGCCGGCGTCCTGCTCGCCGGTGTCGTGGCCGGCCTCCTGCTGCGGCTGGTGCCCAGGGGCAGGCGGCGCGACAAGGTCCAGTCCAGCCCGGCTGCTGCCGCGGATGCTGTCCCGCCGGCCCGTCCCGTCCCCTCGCCCAGCTACTTGCCGGAGCCCGTGATGCCGCGCCAGCCAGCCCTCCCAGCCCGTCCAGTGAACCCTGTCCGCGACGACCCTGAGCCCGCCCGCAGGGGCACCGAGCGGATCACCGTGTCGCTCGCCGACCCGCAAGCAGAGCGCGACGCGCTCGTGCAGGCCTGCATTCGCGCGCGGGACATGACCGGCGGCGGCGCCGTGCGCCGCATCCTCGGCGAGGCGCTGGCGCTGGCCGGGGTGACCGAGGTCGACCCCGCCGGCCAGCGCTTCGACCCCGACGTGCACTGTTCCGTGGGCGTGCTGCACACGCCGGTACCCCGGCTCGACGCCACGATCGCCTCGGCCGAGCGAGTGGGATATGACGACCACGGCCGGCATCTCCGCCTGCCGGAGGTCATCGTCTTCGCCAGTGAGGAACGGCCTTGATGCGCCCGGACTCACCCGAAACCGCGGAGGTCAGCGTCAGCGCTAGCGGCCTGCAGCCGGACCCGTCGGCGCACGCCGAGTCTGACCTTGACGATTACCTGGACAAGGTCCGCTGGACGCTGCACGAGTGCGACGCCGGCGAGGCCGCCGCGCTGCTTGATGACGATGGCACCGCGCTGGTTCAGTCGGCGATCGTCGTCGTCGGCGAGCCAGGCGTGGGCAAGAGCTCACTGGTCAACGCGCTGCTCGAGGTGCCCGCGCTGCTCCCGACCGGCACCGGCGGGGCCACCGGTGCCTACTGCGTGATCCAGCGCGGGCCCGCGCTCGCGGCGCGGGTGCACCTCCCGGGAGGGGAGACCAGGACCGCTGCGGGCGAGGCCGCCAGGGAACGGGTCCTCGAAGACGGCCGGGCCGACGCCGACCCGATACCAACGTGGATCGAGGTAGAGCTGCCCGACGCCAGGCTGGACGGAATCCAGCTGGTGGATACGCCGGGCGTGGGCGGGCTCACCGCCGATCTCGACGAGCTGACGCTGCAGAGCCTCCAGCTGGCCGAGGCGCTCATCTTCGTGTCATCGTGCAGCGCCCCGCTCAGCCGCTCGGAGCTGGACTTCCTCCGCAGCGCCAGTGCCCGGGTGGAGCGGGTGATCTTCGCGCTCAGCAAGGTGGACGGGCCGGCCGGCTGGCGCAAGGTCGCCGGGGAGAACCAGGTCCTGCTCGCCGAGGAAATCCCGCGCTTCGCCGGGAGCCCGATACTGCCAGTGAGCGCCAAGCTGGCCAGCGACGCGCAGCGCATCGGCCGTCCGGAGCTGAGCGAGCGCCTGCTCGCGGACTCGGGCATACCCGCCCTCTGGCAGGAGATCCACGCTCTGGCCGGCCGGCGAACGGCCATCCGGCAGGCCAACAGGCTCCGGGCTGCCCACTCCGCCCTGCAGCAGGCTCATGACGAACGACGCCATGCCAGGTCCGTGGCGGAGTCGGCCGTCGTCGCCAGGACCGAGCTGGAGCAGCAGGAGGCCCGCCTGGCACAGCTGGGCCAGCGGTCTGAGGCTTGGTATTTCGACCTCAGCTTCCTGTCCAGGAAGCTGCAGCGGAACGCAACCAGATATCTGCGGAAGCGCAGCGAGGCGCTGCGTGCCCGCTTCGATCACGATCTCTCCGTCAAGGGCGCCGACCGTGAGGCCTGCGTGCGAAAGCTGATCGCTGGCGTGGCTGAGCTGGAGCAAGAGGTCGCCGAGCTAGTGCGGGCGCGGCTGGCGGAGACCATCACGGTCATGGGCGAGGGCCTCGCCCTCGATCCCGGCCTCCCGGAGAAGCTCGAGGAACTGGTCGGCGACTCGCTCGACGTGCCGGTGAGCCCGCCGTCGAGCGCCAAGCGCCACCAGCCGGGGGAGGGCATCACCCAGACGCAGACCTCCTACATGGGAATGATGATGGGACACGCGGGTCTCATCATCCTGACCACCTCGGGAGTTACCCTGGGCGCACTCACGGGCGGGCTTGGCTGGGCCGTTGCCGGGGCCTTCGGCGTCGGATGGACCGTCGTGACGAAGAAGATACGGGGATCGGCGATCAGCGACGCGGCACTCCGTGAGTGGGCGGCGCAGGCACTGACCAGCGCCGTCTACGAGATCAACAGTGCCTGTGACGAGAGGATTGACGAGGCGACCAACCTCCTGCAGACAGTGATGCGAACCGCCTTCCCGCAGGAGATGACGCGGCTGCGGCGGGAACTCGAGGAGGCTCAGCGAGTCATCGCCGCCAGCGAAGCGGAGCGAGCGATGATCCTGGAAACGATCAATTACCAGATAGACAAGATCCGCCTGCTCTCGAATGACGCAGACATAAGGCTCAGGCAGCTTGCCCTGCCGCGGCGCGCCGGTGAGTCCGGAGACTGATCAGCGACGTGCTCGGTGCGCCGCGGTTGAGGGATGATGCCGCGCAGGTGGCCTTTGACGCCGGGCTGCCGCCCTGGCCCGGCGATGCCCGGCACAATGAAGAGCATGGACCGATGCGAGCCTGCGGACCTGGCTGACTCGGGAACGCGGGAGATGGCCGGGCTGGGGCTGCGGCACGCGGGCCGGGTCATCGTGCTCGACCCGGACGGTCGTGTCCTGCTGCTGCGATACGACAACGATCCTCCGGACGGACGGCATTGGGCCACTCCCGGCGGGGGCCTGAACCCGGGCGAGTCCTATGCGGCTGCCGCGATCCGCGAGCTTGCTGAGGAGACCGGCTGGGACGATGTTGTCCTGCTGGATGAGATTCACCGGCAGGTGCAGACGATGGAGCACAGTGGCCGGATCGTCCGGCAGCATGAGCGCCTGTTCCTGGCGCGGGCTGACCGGGCCTGCCGCGAGCTCGGGGACGTCGCCGCGATGCACGCTTCTGATGGCATTGCCGCATGGCGGTGGTGGACGCTGGCAGAACTGGACACCACGGCAGAGGTCATCTGGCCCGCCGGGCTTGCCGGCCTAATCCGGGGTGCGCTCGGCCGCCGCTAGAGCGGCCAGCCCACGTCCTCCAGCGCGCCCGCAGCATGTCAGGTGCGCTTGGGTCGCCTGAGGAGGCGCTGCGTGATCGACTGGGACATCGTGCTGCGCGGCGGGCGCGTGATAGATCCCGAATCTGGCCTGTTCAGCACCGCGTTCGAGCTGGAAGCGGGCGTCACGCCGGTGGATGCTGCCTACCGGAGCGCCGCGGCTGAGGGCCGGCCGGTCAGCTACGGCTTCGCCGCGTCCTGGGCGCTGGCCCGGAACTCGGCGGCCTGCCATGCCATGCCATGCCGGCGATCGCTGTCGTGGCGCAACCTCGAAGACGTGGCCGTGCTCGGCTGCCGCCTCACTGCTGACGGTCCTTGCGGAAGGCTTGCTCGGCGAGGATCGCCTCTTCGGGCTCGGCGGGTATTTCGGTGATGGCTTCTTCCTCGGCGTCCCGGACCGGTGAGTGACCGGGGAGGCTCTCGCCGGCGTCAGCGTCGTCGAGAGTGCCGCGCAGGCTGGCAACTACCGCGGTTCCGGCGAGCACGATCACGGCGGCGAGCAGGAACGGGACATGCGCGTTGAAGTGCGCGGCCAGCTGGCCGGCCAGGTAGGGGGCAATGCCGCCGCCGATGAAGCGGACGAAGCCGTAGCTCGCGGACGCGACGCCGCGCGGGACGGGCGAGACGCTCATGACCGCCGTGGTCACCAGGGTGTTGTTCAGGCCGATCAGGGCACCAGAAGCGATGACGGCGCCGATGACAACCCAGCGGTGGCCCGGGAACACGCCGATGATGCCGAGGATCACGGCGATGAGAATGAGGCTGGATATCAGCGTCCGGGCGGTGCCGTAACGATTTCTGAGCGCGGGGGCGCCGAATACGGCGAAGATGGCGACGAGCACGCCCCAGGCGCAGAACACGGCGCCGAGCTTGAGCGCGGACAGGTGCATGAGGAAAGGCGCGTAGCCCAGGATCGTGAAGAATCCCCAGTTGTAGAGCAGCCCGGTCACGCTGGTCTTGGCGAGCGGGCCGTGCCGGAGCGCGAGGATCGGCTCCTTGATCGATGATCGCTGCGGCGGCGGCGGTGTGGCCGGTACCAGGAAGATCGTGGCCAGCAAGGCGACGGACATGAGCGCGCAGACCCCGTAAAAGGGCCCCCGCCAGCTGATGTTGCCCAGCAGGCCGCCGAGCACGGGACCGGACGCTATGCCGACCCCCAGTGCCGTCTCGTACAAGATGATGGCGCCGGAGAATCCGCCGGTGGCAGAGGAGACGATGACCGCCAGCGAGGTGGCGATGAACAGCGCGTTGCCCAGGCCCCAGCCTGCCCGGAATCCCACGATCCCGCCGATGGTGCCGCTGGAGCCTGCCAGGCCCGCGAACACCACGATCAGGATCAGCCCGGTGACCAGGGTGCGCTTGGCGCCGATCCGGCTGGAGACCCAGCCGGTAGCGAGCATCGCCACGGAGGTGACGATCAGGTAGCTGGTGAACAGCAGATCGACCTGGCTGGGGGTCGCGTGCAGCTTGCTGGCCAGGGCAGGCAGGATCGGGTCGACCAGGCCGATGCCCATGAACGAGACCACGCAGGCGAAGGCGACAGCGAAGACCGCCTTGGGCTGGCGGAACGGGCTGGGCCGGGCCATATCGCGGCCGGCAGCGGTGCGGTCGGCTGGGGTCATCTCGGTTCGGCTCCTGGGGTGATGGGCTGGGCGGCCAGGGTCTCCAGCGCGTCGAGCGCGCCGATGAGGGACTGCAGGCGGGCAGGGGACAGGCCGCGCACGTGCCCGGCGATCACTTCTGCCCTGCGCTCGTGGATCTGCTCGAGGTAGGCATGGCCGGCCGGGGTGACCGATACCAGGGTGGCTCGCCCGTCTGCCGGGTCCGCCTCCTTGACGACAAGGCCGGCCGTTGCCATCCGGGCCACCAGGCTCGTCATGCCGGGCTGGGTGATCCGCGCGGCGGCGACGAGGTCGGTGATGCGCAGCCGGCCGCGCCGGCCAAGCAGAGCCAGGGTGCTCAGCGCAACGGAGTTCCACTCGACCGCCGGAGTCGCCTGCCGGAGCCAGCTGTGCAGCCGCTCGAGCACGAAGCTGACCTCGGCGGCCGGGTCGGCCGGACCGCCCGGTTCCCGGCTCGCCGTTGCCGCGCGGCCGGCCGCCGGCTGATCCAGAGTTCTTGGCATCCAGAAACTATATCACAAACTTATATAAGTCAGTGATGATAATGGCCTTGAGCGTCATCAGGCCCCGGACGGCTGAGCCTGCCGGTGACCCGCCGGCTGGTGTCCGCGGCGCGGCCAGGAAGGAGCGCTATCGTCATCGCCAGAGCACGGTATCTGCTCACGGCAATGGCTGCCGTCCGGGCGGCTGTAAGGCAGGCGGCTGTCACGCGGGCGGCTGTAAGGTCGGCGGCTGTAAGGCAGGCGGCAAGACAGCCGCACGGGCTACGTATACAGCCGCACGGGCTACATATGAGGAGAGCGATGACTGGATCAGGCGACGACGGCCAGGCTCGCATCGTCGTGGGAATCGACGGGTCCGAATGCTCGAAGGACGCGCTGCGCTGGGCTGCCCGGCAGGCGGGGTTCACCGGGGCCGCCCTGGACGCTGTCATCGGCTGGCAGTACCCGGTGTTCTATGGCTGGGCGCCGGGTCCGCAGGACTTCGACTTCGGCGCCGCCGCCGGGCAAGCCCTCACCGGGGCCCTCGACGAGGTGCTGGGCGCCGCCCGCCCGGCCGGGCTGCGGGCCCGCGTGGTTGACGGGCGCGCGGCCCAGGTCCTGGTCGACGCCTCGGCAGGAGCCGACCTGCTGGTCGTGGGCAGCCGCGGGCACGGCGGTCTTGCGGATGCGCTGCTCGGCTCGGTCAGCACATACTGTGTCCAGCACGCCCAATGCCCCGTTACCGTTATCCGCCCGGCCGGCCATACCGCGTAGTCCGCCGCGCCGCGCGCCGGAGCGGCTGACGGCGCCGCCGGATCCAGCGCCGCGGCCAGCAGCGCCGCGGCCAGCGACCTCGCCGGCCCGGCGCCCCTGATAGTGCCGCGCATGGCTCGTCCTAGCTGGCGGTGGCGTCTGGCTCGGGCGCGGGCAGGATCGCGGCGAATCGCTGCGCTGCCCGGTCGAGCTGGTCGCAGATGTTTGCCTTGACGTCGTCGGCCAGCGGGGTGTCGGGCCGGGCGATCAGCTCGCGGAGGACCGGAACCAGCGGTGCGTATTTGGCGGCGAGCTTTTCCAGCCGGGGTCCGGTGGTGTGGATGAGCCCGGCGCCGTTGTCGGTGAAGTCGGAGATCTTGATTACCCGCGCCCACGGGCTGGTTTCCAGGCTGGCGGCGACGTGCTCGCGGTATTGCTGGCGGCTGTCGCGGCCGGGCTCGTATTCGGGGTTGGTGACCGCGGCCACCAGTTCAGCCACTCTGTCCCCGAATTGCGCGGCGATCGCCGCGAGCGCTTCGCGCTGCCCGCCGCCGGGGGCTATTCCGGCGGCGTGGTCTTCGACGGCGTCGTGCAGTAACGCAGCGCACGCGACGTCGGCGTCGCGGACGCGGTAGTGGCTGATGATCCGGATGGTGACGCGGAGCAGGTGGTTGACGTAGGGCTCGCGCTGCCGCCGGTCGGCGGCGTGCAGCCGGGCCGCCAGCTCCAGCGCACGGCCGATCCGCTGCCGGTCAGCATCACCGAAGCCGGCGATCTCGATGGCGAGGCGTTCGCGCAGCCCGGCCTCGCCGTGCAGCGCGGTGATCGCGTGCAGCGGCATTGTCGCCAGCAGCCGTCGTTCGCCCGGGTCCATGTCCCCATCACACCAGACCGCGGCGAGCCGCGACGGCCGGTCCGTGAGCCTGGCGCCTCGGGGCCGGCGCATTCGCTGAACGCGTCAGGGCTATCTACCCGGGGATCATGTCGAAGGTGTCCGGGTCGGGTCCGGTGCGCTGGTTCTTGTTCAGCGCCGTGATCGCCTCCACGTCTTCGCCGGACAGCTCGAAGTCGAAGATGTCGATGTTCTCCTTGATGCGCGCGGGAGTGACCGATTTCGGGAAGATGATGTCGCCGCGCTCGATGTGCCAGCGCAGGACCACCTGGGCAGGGCTCTTGCCCGCGCTACTGGCAATCGCGACGATCGTCGGGTCGTCGAGGACCCTGCCCTGCGCTATCGGTGACCACGCTTCGATCGTGATCTGATGCTCGGCGCAGAAGGCACGCACGTCTTCCTGGGTCAGGTAGGGGTGCAGCTCGATCTGGTTGACCGCCGGGGGGATCTCGCATTCGGTGTGCAGCCGCCGCAGGTGGTGCGGCTGAAAGTTCGAGACGCCGATCGAGCGGGCTCGTCCGTCGCGGTAGAACTCCTCCAGGGTGTTCCAGGTCGACACGTAATCGCCGTCGTACCTGGTGGGCAGCGGCCAGTGGATCAGGAACAGGTCTATGTAGTCGAAGCCGAGCGCGTCCAGCGAGTCGTCGAACGCCTTACGGGCGTCATCCGGGCGGTGGAAGCCATTGTTCAGCTTGCTGGTAACGAACACGTCGGCGCGGTCAAGGCCGGACTTGCCGATGGCCTCGCCGACCTCCTTCTCATTGCCGTACATCTGGGCGGTATCGATGTGCCGGTACCCCGACTGCAGGGCCGTAGCCACGGCCCCGGCGGTGTCTTCCGGCTTGACCTGAAAGACACCGAAGCCGAACTGTGGGATCTTCTGGCCGTTGTTCAGCATGACGAGAGGTACTGCGCTCACGGAATCTCCTCCGGTGATGGGTGGAACCGCTGGATCGATGCTCCGCCAGCCAGCCCTGCCCGATGCGACTTCTTCAAAACCCATGCAGGCACGACGGCTGGCCCGCGGCTGGGTGCCAAGGATGAACTGGCATCATCGAGGACATGACCGTCGTGAAGATCAACGCGATTACAGTAGCGCCCGATAGCGGCGATGAGCTTGCCCGGCGGTTCGCTGCCCGGGCAGGCGCGGTCGACAGCCAGGACGGCTTCGAGGGATTCGAGCTGCTCAAGCCGGCTGACGAGCGCACTACCTGGCTCGTCGTGACACGGTGGCGGGACGAGGCTTCCTTTGCGGCGTGGCTGCACTCACCCGCGTTCGGGCATGGGCACCGCTCCGCGGCCGAGCGGAGCGGCGGCGAGGCATCGAGCCCCGTCGGCGTCAGCAGCGAGCTGTGGTCCTATCAGATCGCTGGCGGCTCGGCCGGGTGAGACGCGGCCAGAACACTCGTCACAGCACGTCGCGCTGCAGTTGCGGGAATACCTTCGACACCTTGCCGAGGAGATAGTCGCCGTAACTGCCGGTGAAGGCACGAAGATCCTGACCGTCCCACCGCCGTCGCCCGTCATCGCCGGCGGCAGCCCGCGCTGGCAGCGGCGGCACCTCGGCGGTGAAGCCAGGATCGAGGAAGAACGGGAACGAGAGCCGGCTGCGGCCGCTGAGGTTACGGACCCGGTGCGGCGTCGAGCGATACCAGCCCCCGGTGAGCCGCTCCAGCATGTCGCCGATGTTGCAGACGAACGTTCCCGCGATCGGCGGGGCGTCGATCCAGCCCTCCGGCGCGGCGATCTGCAGGCCGCCACTGCGGTCCTGGGCGAGCAAGGTCAGCAGCCCGTAGTCGGTGTGCTCGCCTACTCCCCAGCCGTCGGCCGGCAGCGGCGGCGGATAGCTGAAGATCCGGAACAAGATCGTCGGATCGGCGGTGCAACTGGCAGCGAAGTAACCGGCGTCCAGGCCCAGGCTCAGCGCCACGCCCCGCAGCACCGCCTGGCCCAGGACGGTCAGGGCCTCCAGGTAGGACAGCACCAGCGGGCGCAGCTCCGGGACCTGCCGCGGGAACAAGTTGCGGCCGTGCAGCGGAATGCCAGCCCGCACCCGCGGATCATCGGCCGCGAGTTCGGCGCCGAAGTACAGTCCTTCCTTCAGATCAGGCTGCCCCGACGTAAGCTCGGCGCCCACCGGGAAGAACCCCCGCCACGCCCGGCCGCCATGCTCCATGGCGATCTCCAGCTTGTCCTCCAGCGGCAGGGCGAAGAACTCGGCACTGGCCGCCTCCAGCCGTCCGAGCAGCTCCGCCGGCACGCCATGGCCGGTCACGTAGAAGAAGCCGCGCTCACGGCAAGCCGCCTGGATCTGGCCCGCCACCCCGGCACACGCCGCGCCCGGCGCCCCTCCGACCAGGGGTGCCACATCAATGACCGGCAGTGCAGGTGAAACGCTGGAACCCGCCATCACCCCATCATGCCCGACGCCCAGCCGACGGCCGCCGAGGACATCAACCTTGCCGGTGACGGTGAAGCGAGCATCAGCGGCGATCCGGCTCGCCGCCGATAGCAGATCGCGCAGCTTTCTTGAACCGCTTTCGATCAGATCATGTCAATGCCAACCGGAACGGGCCTGCCTAGTTACTATGCAGGTTTATTTCAGGCTTACCCAGCAGGACCAAAAATCATTGCACTCTACGCCGCCGACGACATCCTCCTGAGCTTGGGCTGGCGCCTCAAGATCCTCTACGTACTCTTCTTCGGTTACTTCCTCGGCTGCGGGCTTTTGGTTCAGATCATCCGGGCTGTTCATGTCCACCTCTCTTTGGGTAGGCATCTCGACCCGCTCCGCCCTGCCTGGAGGCGTCGAATCCGGCGAGGTTGTGCCGCCGTGTCCGCATTGATTGCCATGCTACGGGTGGAGACGCATGCAAGCACCGGGATCCCCCTCCCAACTTAGGGGTCGCCCCATCCCATAAGACGCGGACAGTGCCCCATGAGCACGAGGCGTCCGGCGTCGGCGCCGTACGGGTGCAGAGCAGGCCAAGCCGCAATACCGCTGGGGGCCTATCGATTATTATGGCGCCAAATCCTTCGGGATCGTGGGCCATCACCGCGCTGCTGGTCCGCTGGTGCCCTGCCCGATCACGTCGTGCACGAAGTCGCGGATCACTGCCTGGAACTTGTCGAATTCCTCGATCTGGGGCGAATGGCCAGATTTCTCGAAAATCACCAGGCGCGAGGCCGGGATGAGCGACGCGATGGTCTCGGCCGACGACACCGGCGTGACCCAGTCCGCACGCCCCACCGTCACCAGGGTCGGGCAGCGCACCCCTGGCAGTTGCGGCCTGAGGTCATAGCCGGGCATGTTGCGGGTAAAACACCAGTTGTGCGCCTCGTGCCGGTAGATGCCGGCCTCGACGCGCTCGGCCGACCGGACCGGGTCGTACTCGAAGTCGTACAACGGGATGATCTCGGCCCAGCGGGCCTTCAGGTCCTCGTCGTCGCGGATCCGGCCGCTCCAGTACCGGTCGAAGTTGTCCCAGTCGATCTCGATCCGCGTCTGGGCGCGCGCGTTCTCGTAAGCCCGGTCCAGGTTGGAGCGGTCCGGCGAGGTATCCCGCAGGATCATCGCCCGGGCCCGGCCGGGATACGCGATGGCGTACTCCATGGCGATGAAGCCGCCGTAGGAGCCGCCGGCCACGACGATCTCGTCCACCCCGAGCCACTGCCTGAGCCCGTCGACGTCCGCCGCCCACTGGGCATGCGAGAACGGCGGCTTTCCCCCGCTCAGGCCGCAGCCCCTGGCGTCGAAGACCACGACGCGCATCTCGTCGGCGAGCGGGCCGAAGGTCGCCTTCGGCTCGGCCAGCGAGCCGATGCCGCCGCCGCCGTGGTGCGCGATCAGCACGGGGGCATGGTCAGGGCCGAGGACTTCGACGTTGAGGTCGTTGCCGTTGATGTTCACGAACATGGGTTACTCCTCGTCAGGTCCGGACTGGGCGCTGGCTGCCTTCCATGATCCCGAAGGATCCGGCGCCATATGGGACGCGAATCCTTCGGGATCACGGAAACGGCCCGGGCTGGCTGCGTCGCTGGCGCGCTGCGACTGGATGCCGGGCCGCGGCGTCAGGCCGGCACCTGCTGCGCCCATCGCGTCACGAGCTGGTCAAGCACCCCGAGCGGGACGGCGCCGTTGGACAGGACGGTTCCGTGAAACGCCCGGATGTCGAACCGCGCGCCCAGCTGGCGCTCGGCGCGAGCCCTCAGCCGCCGGATCTCGCGGCGGCCGATCATGTAGGCAAGCGCCTGGCCGGGCCAGGCGATGTAGCGGTCGATCTCGTTCACCACGTTGGCCCGGGTGGTTGCCGTGTTGCGCCACATGAAGTCCACCGCCTTCGAGCGAGGCCAGCCGTAGTAGTGCATGCCGGTGTCGACGACGAGCCGGCAGGCGCGCAGCGCGTCGAAGGAGAGCATGCCCAGCCGCTGCAGGTCCGAGGTGTACAGGCCCATCTCGTCCGCCAGCCGCTCGCAGTACAGGCCCCAGCCCTCGACGTAGCCGCAGACCTCGGCGTCGAGGAAACGGCGGTAGGCGGGCAGCCCTGCCAGCGTCTGCGCCGAGGCAATCTGCAGGTGGTGACCCGGCGTGCTCTCGTGAAAGGCGAGCGCCTCGTACTCGTAGGCGAAGCGCTCCGCGGGCTTGTCGGTCAGGATGCAGTGCGCGCCGGGACGCAGCCCGCCGGCCGCCGGGGGCCGGTAGTAGGCCAGCGGCGCGTTGCCGGCCTCCACCGGGTCGATCTCCTCGATGATGCAGCCCCCCGGGATGTCAAACGGCGGAAACCAGTCGTTCCTGGCCTCCTCGGCGCGCCGCAGGGCGTCGGTGACGGTGCGCACGATCTGCGCGGAGTCGGTGAACCGGAGCCGCCGGTCCTCCCGCAGCCGGTCCAGGATCGACGGGACATCGGTGGTTCGCAGGACGCGGCCGCCCAGCTCGGCCCACTCGGCCTGCAGGGCCGCGAGGGTATCCAGGCCGATCTGGTGGATCTCCTCGGGCGACAGCCCGGTGGTCGTGTGCCGCCGCACGGCCGCCCGGTACCCTTCGGCGCCACCGGGCACGAAACGGATGCCGACCTGCTCGTCCGGGCGGGCCGCCGGCAGCATGTCCTGCTGCAGGGAGGCCGCGAGCCGCCGCATCGCGGGCCGTACCCCGTCGGCGACGATGCTGGCCGCCGCATGGCGGATCGCCGCGCCGTCGACCTCGGCGGGCAGGGCCACGGCGACCAGCGTGTCGGCGGCGATGTCCTTGCCCAGGTGGCCGTCCAGCTGCCCGACGGCCTGGCGTACCCCGACCTGGGTGGGGACGCGCCCGTCCCGCATCGCCTCGGCGTAGCGGCGGGTGATGGCGTCGAAGTACCCGCCCAGCCCGCGGAGCCGCTGGAGGTAGCCGTCGACCGCGTCGCCATCATTGAGCAGCGCGGCCGGCACGGCCTGGAATGCCATGGCCTGGGGGGAGACATAGCCGCCCGCCGACGCGTTCGCCTCCCACAGGCCGTGCTCCAGGTCGGACCGGGCGCCCCAGGCGAGATGCTGAAGGACGGCGTGGTTGACCTGGCCGGAGTCATCGAGCAGGCCGGCGTCGATGTCGCCCAGGCGCGACTCGATGGACGCGATCCGCGCCACCCCAAGGGCCGCGCCGTCGCGGCTGGGATCAGGGACCAGCGCGTCGAAGCCGGGTACGCCGAGCTGCGTGGCGGCCAGCGGGTCGGTCGTGTGCACGACTTCGAAGAACTCGTCACTGAGCCGGGCCAGCCGCCCCGCTGCCTCGCGCCCGGCGGCGCTCCCCGCGGCGCTCCCCGCGGCGGGCCCGGCGGGATCCTCAGCGCCCGGGCCGCCAGGCGGCGTGCGCCGCTGGCCATTAGCCGGCAAGTCAGTCATCTTCCGGCCGGCCTCCATCGGCAAGAACGGGGCGAAGACGGTGCGTCCCCGAGCCGAGCAGACGCCACAAGTGCTCCCAGGCCCGCATCCCCTCCCGCAGCCGGCGGATGCGCAGGAACTCGTTCGGGGCGTGCAGCTTCTCATCAGCGGTCGAGAACGAGAAGAACAGCGTCTTGGCCCCGAGCACCCGCTCGAACAGGTCGGTCGCCGGAAGCGTGCCGGCGATGCAGGCCAGCAGCACCTGCTCGCCCGGGTAGACCTCCTCAAGCGCGGCGGCGGCCGCCCGGATGGCCGGGTGATCGGCCGCGATGGTGTAGGCCGGCACCCGGGCCTCGTCGGCGTTGACAGCCGCGTGCACGCCGGGCACCGTCAGCGCGCCGACATGGGCCACGATGGCGTCGATCACCTGGTCCGGATCCTGGCCGGGTACCAGGCGACACGACACATGAGCCACCGCGGCATGAGGTATCACGGTGTACTTGCCGCCGCCCGATACCCCGTTAATCTCCAGTGTTGGCCGCTCCCAGAGACGCTCGAGCGTGCTGAATCCGGCTTCGCCGTGTGCCTCGCGTAGCCCGAGGTGCGTGAGGTATTCCTCGTCATCGAAGGGCACCGCGGCGATCTCGCGGCGGCGCTGCGCGCTGAGCGCGGGGACGCCGTCGTAGAAGCCGTCAACGGCGACGGTCCCGTCCGGGCGGTGCAGGCTCGCCAGGATCTCGCTGAGCGCATGCAGCGGGTTGGCGACCGTCCCGCCGTACCGGCCCGAGTGCAAGTCCCCGTTAGCGCCCTCGACGGTGATGTCCATCGTGACGAGGCCCTTGGATGCCAGCGACAGCGATGGCTCGTCCGGGCGCCACATGGCCCCGTCCGCGGAGATCACCAGATCGGCCGCCAGCTCCGCGGCATGAGCACTGACGAAGGCCGGCAGGTGCGGGCTGCCGATCTCCTCCTCGCCCTCGAAGAGGAACTTCACGTTGAGCGGGAGGCAGCCCTCCTGGGCCAGGAACGCCTGCGCGGTCTTCAGCACAATGTAGACGGGGCCCTTGTCGTCCGACGAGCCGCGCCCCCGGATGATGTCGCCGTCGGCGTGCAGCTCAAATGGGGGGGTGATCCACTCGGCCAGGTCGCCGGTCGGCTGCACGTCGTAGTGCCCGTAGACCAGGATGGTCGGCGCCCCGTCGGCGCCGAGCCACTCGCCCCGGACCACGGGGTGGCCGTCGGTGCCGGTCACCCGACCGCTGGCGAACGCGAGCTGCCCGGCAAGCCACCGCGCCGCGACGAGCATCGTGTCGCCGCTCGCGTCCCGGCTGACGCTCGGCACCGCGACGAACTCGCTCAGCTCCCGCAGGTAACCGGCGTCGCCGGGGTCAAAGGCCAGCACTGCCGCCGTCGATCGCGATCGTCTGCCCGGTGATCCAGGAGGATCGCTCGGCGGCGAAGAACGCCGCGCCGTTGGCGATGTCCTCGGGTTTCCCCAGCCTCCGCAGCGCGATGTCCGCCATGAGCTGCCGCTGACCGTCCTCGCCGTAGCTCTCCCACTGCTTCTGCGTCGTCGGGTTGGACAGGATGAAGCCCGGGGCGATGCAGTTCACCGTGATGCCGAACGGACCGAGTTCGTGGGCCATCTGCCGGGTGAAGCCGATCTGGCCCGCCTTCGCGCTGGCGTAGGCCTGGATCCCGGTCCGGCTGACGGACAGGCCGGCTGCCGAGGAGATGTTGATGATCCGGCCCCAGCGGCGCTCCTTCATGCCCGGCACCACCGCGCGCGTGCAGAAGAACGCGGTCGTCAGGTTGGCGTCGATCACCGCGTGCCAGTCGTCGTCGGGCACGTCCTCCAGCGGGCGGCCGACCTGCCCGACGACCCCTCCGGCGTTGTTGACCAGGATGTCGACGGCGCCGAGCCCGGCGAAAAACTCCCGGACCGCCTCGGACTTGGTCAGGTCGACGGCGTCCTTGTCGACGCCGTGGACCTCCGCGCCGTCGGTGCGCAGCGCGTCGGCGATGGCGACGCCGATGCCGTGCGCCGTCCCCGTCACGACCGCGGTCTTGCCAGCCAGTCCGGCCGTCACCGTTGTCCCCCCGCCGTCACCGTTGTCCCCGTCGTCGCCGCCGTCACCGGGCCCAGCCGTTCTCCAGCAGCGCCCGGACCTCGGCGACCCCGGCATCCCAGACGACCTTCATGTCCTCGTCCGGGCGCGCGTAGGCGCCGCCCAGCATGCCGTCCGGCGCGGCGGCCCGGACCTGCCCGGGGTCGAGCTGCCCGAAGATCTCCCGGGGAACAACTGGTATCGGCTCAGCCGGCATGCTGGCTCCCGCCACCCGGGTCCAGGGAAAGTTCTCCACCCATCCTCCGTGCATCTGATCATGGTCATACTGGCTGGCGGCGGCCGCGGTCTGCGGCGCGTTGTACCAGCTGTGAAACAGCACCTGTACCCGCCGCGGGCGCGGCTGGCAGATCCACTCGCGGATGAACCCGGTGACCGGCGAGTTGCCGCCGTGCCCGTTGACGATGGCGATGCGGGCGAAGCCCTGGGCAGCGAGGCCGTCGAGCAGGTCCCGCAGCACTTCGATGTAGGTGGTGACCCGCAGGCTCATGCTGCCAGGGAAGGCAGCGAAATAGGGAGCCATCCCGAACGGGAGCACCGGCAGGACCGGCACGCCGAGCGGCTGGGCTGCCTCGGCCGCCACCCGCTCGGCCAGGATGGCGTCGGTCCCCAGCGAGAGGTAGCCGTGCTGCTCGGTCGAGCCCGTGGGCAGCACGATCCGGTCGTCCCGGCTCAGGTATTCCTCGATCTGCATCCAGTTCGCGTCGAACACCTGCACGGTCGGCTCGCACCTGCCTCGTCCATTGCGTTGCGGCCGAGGGGCTAGCACCGTCCCGGCGTTCCTGCGCCCGTTCCGCCGCTCGCCAGATACCCGAGTCGTCGCAGCAGGTCAGGGGACCAAAAGCCTCTGGATGATAACCCAAACCATGCCGCTGCCGCGCAATTCACCCGAACAGCGGCTTCCGGTCCTGATCGCGCCGCCACCGCCGACGCGCCTGGAGAGGACAGCTTGACAGGCCAGCTAGATAGTTAGCTATTGTGCTAGTTACCTAGATTAAGTGAGGCGGCATGATCGAGTTCCACCTGGATGCCCGCTCGGGTGTCGCGCCGTACCTGCAGCTGATCCACCAGGTGCGCCAGGCCCTGCGGCTGGGCCTGCTGCGAGTGGATGATCAGCTGCCGACGGTCAAGGACGTGGCAGCGGGGCTGGCGATCAACCCCAACACGGTGCTGAAGGCCTACCGGGAACTGGAGTACGAGGGCCTGGTGGCTGCCCGGCCCGGGGTCGGGACGTTCGTGACCGGCACCCTGAGCGACGCCTCGCTGGCCGCGCACGGGCCGCTGCGCCAGGACCTGCAGCGCTGGCTCGCCAAGGCGCGCCGGGCCGGGCTGGACGACGAGAGCATCGAGGCTCTTTTCCTGAACACGTTTCGGGCCGGCACTGCGCAGGACGTAGCGTGACCGCCGTCCTGGATGCCAGCGGACTGGGCAAGCGGTACCGGCGCCGCTGGGCGCTATCCGACTGCACCCTGAGCATCCCGCCCGGGCGGGTGGCCGGCCTGGTAGGCCCCAACGGTGCCGGGAAGACCACCCTGCTGCACCTTGCCGTCGGCCTGCTGACGCCGACAGCGGGCACGATCACGGTCCTCGGCGGCCGGCCGGCCGCCAGCCCGCAGCAGCTGGCCAGGGTCGGCTTCGTGGCCCAGGAGACGCCCACCTACGCCGCGCTGTCCGTCGCCGATCACCTGCAACTGGGCGCCCGTCTCAACCCGGGCTGGGACAGCAAGCTGGCAGACAGCCGGATCGAGCAGCTCGGCCTGGACCCCGGCCAGCGGGCCGGGAAGCTGTCCGGCGGCCAGCGCGCTCAGCTCGCCCTCACCCTCGCGGTCGCTAAACGGCCCGAGTTGCTGATCCTTGATGAGCCGGTCGCCAGCCTCGACCCGCTCGCCCGCCGCGAGTTCCTGCAGAGCCTGATGGAGTTCGTCGCCGGGCACGAGGCCAGCGTCGTGCTCTCCTCGCACCTGGTCGCCGACCTGGAACGGGTCTGCGACTACCTCATCGTGCTCGCCGCTGCCCGCGTGCAGCTGGCGGGCGAGGTCGATGACCTGCTAGCCACCCATCACCGGCTCACCGGCCCCCGCCGTGACCCGGCCACGCTCCCGGCAGGCCAGCAGGTCATCGAGGCCAGCCACACCGACCGGCAGAGCACCATGATCGTCCGCACCAGCGAGCCCATCCACGACCCCGCCTGGACCGTGGAGCAGCTCAGCATGGAGGACCTGGTGCTGGCCTACATGGCGGCCGGCGCCACGGTTGGGCGCCGACCCGCGCTGGAGGTACAGCGATGACCTGGCTCACCTGGCGGCAGTTCCGCGCCCAGGCATGGGTGGCGATGGCCGCTCTCGCCGCCCTGGCCGTCACCCTTGCGGTCACCGGCCCGCACCTGGCCACCCTGTACCGCACGACCAGGCGCGGCGACTTCCTGAACCTGACGCAGGCGGGCAGCTACCACGTCCTGTCTCTCATCGGCGCCTTCGTCGTGCTCGCCGTGCCCGGCCTGATCGGGCTCTTCTGGGGTGCGCCGCTGGTCAGCCGCGAGCTGGAGGCCGGCACCCTGCGGCTGGCGTGGAACCAGAGCATCACCCGCACCCGATGGCTGGCCATCAAGCTCGGGATCATCGGCCTGGCCGCCATGGCCGCAGCCGGGCTGTTCAGCCTCATGGTGACCTGGTGGTCCAGCCCGATCGACCACGCGAACGAGAGCTTGCTCGGGCCGGCGGTTTTCGGCGAGCGCGGCATCGTCCCGATCGGCTACGCCGCGTTCGCCTTCGCCCTCGGGGTGACCGCCGGGCTGCTCATCCGCCGGACCGTGCCGGCCATGGCGACCACTGTCGCGGCCTTCGTCGCCGCCCGGGTCGCCGTGACCCTGTGGGTCCGGCCCCATCTCCTCGCGCCCGTCCGCGTGCTCTCGGTGATCACGCAAGGGAACCTCAATACTTACACGCAGCACGCCAATGGCCCGCTGGGCGGCCCCATCACCGTGGCCGTGGGCGTGAACTCACCGGGCGCCTGGATCGTCTCCGAGCAGACCATCAACGGGGGCGGCCACGTGGTCGCCAGCATCCCCCAGGTAGCGGCCTGCGCAGGGAACCGGGGCGCCACCCCGCCCTGTTTCACCCGGCTCGCCCAGCTCGGCTACCGGCAGCTGGTGGCCTACCAGCCAGCCAGCCGCTTCTGGGCCTTCCAGTGGGACGAGACGGCGATCTTCCTCGCGCTCGCCCTCCTGCTTGCCGGGTTCTGCTTCTGGTGGATCCGCCGCCACGTCTCCTAGCGAGCCAGCTGCCCATGACTGCTCTCCCGAAGGATCTGGCGCGATTATCCCGAAGGAAGTGGCGCGATATACGACGCGGATCGTTCGGGATAATGGAGTTGCGGCGCGAGCGAGCCGCCTCAGGAAGATGCCAGTCCGCTGCTGCTGCCGGAACGTGTGCGGCCGGCCGGGGCGGGGCAGGCTCTGCCGGGTGAGCATGCGGCAGGGGTGGGAGTCCGAGGCGGCGAACTGGGCCAGGTTCGCGCGCACGCCGGGCCATGACCATTCACACCTGGACGTCAACCTCCCCGCGCTGACCGAGCTGCTGCCCCCGCCCGGGCGCCGGACGCTCGACCTCGGGTGCGGGGAGGGCCGCCTGAGCCGGCACCTGGGCTCGCTTGGTCACCAGGTGGTGGGGATCGACGCCTCGCCGGCGATGATTCACCTCGCGGCGGCGCACGAGGCCAGCCAGCCGGCCCTGGTCGCCGACGCCGCCAGGCTGCCCTTCAGCGACGAGGCCTTCGACCTGGTCGTGGCCTACATGACCTTGCATGACATCGACGACATGGCCGCCGCCGTAGCGGAGGTCGGCCGGGTGCTGGAACGCGGTGGCCGGCTGTGCGCGTCCATCGTCCACCCCCTCAACTCCGCCGGCTCGTTCCAGGGCTCCGGCCCGGACGCCCCGTTCGTGATCTCTGGTTCCTACCTGGACCCGGCGCGGCTGTCCTACGTCGTCGACCGCGGCGGCATCCAGATGACCTTCCACAGTGAGCACAGGCCGCTGGCGGCGTACGGCCGGGCGCTGGAGGCCGCGGGCCTCCTCATCGAGGCGATCCGCGAGCCGCTTCCTGGCGATGGCATCCTGCCCGGCCACCCGGCGGAACGACGGTGGACCCGGATACCCCTGTTCCTCCACTTCCGGGCGGCGAAGCATTTCCGGGCGGCGAAGCGCGACGGCTAGCCGGGTAGGCAAGCTGCCGGAGAAGTAATGCGGCCGGCTTCGAGGTGGCGGGTTCAATGATCTGGTTCATGCCTGACCCGGAGCAGATGCGCGTCGAGCCGGCCGAAACGCGCGTCCCAGTGCTGCCGGTACCGTTCCATCCAGGCTCGCTGAAGCCCGGCAGGCCGGCCAATTGGCGCAGGCCCCGCGCCGGGGCCAGCTGCCCGCCGTGAGGTCAGGCGTGCATGGCGGGCCAGCCGCCAGGCAGCCGCCGCCCTGTGCCAATCCGCTACGCGCTCGGCCGAGATGGCCTGCCTCAGGTACGGGTGCATTGCGTCGTCACGCGGCCTTCAGCAGTGCGTCCAGCTTGGTGAAGGAGCTCTCCCAGCCAACCCGGGTGTCGTCGTCGTCATGGCCGGTGAAGGGGCCTGCCCGCAGCTCGAGCCGGGTCTTGCCGCCTTCCTCGTCGTGGAACTCCAGCCTCGAGGTCAGCCGGATGATGCCGTCAGTGCCGGGGATGCCCTCTTCGCAGAAGTCCGCGAGCAGCTCATTCTCGATGACCTCGCTGAAGGTGTAGTCGATCGTGATACGGCGGCCCGGGTCGTCATCGCACACCATGACGAACCGCTCACGGCCGCCGGCCCGCGGGTCGATCTCGATGCTGTCCCGCGGCACCGAGTAGCCCACCGGGCCGAACCATTGCGCCAGCTGGCCGGGGTCGGTGAAGGCCCGGTAGACGAGTTCGCGCGGCGCGTCGAAAACACGCGAGATGACCAGTTCCCGGCTGGCTGCCGCCGGTGCAGCCGTCTTGTCCGGCGCCACCGTCTTGTCCGGCGCCCCTGTCCTGTCTGGTGTCGCTGTCGTGTCCGGCGTCGCTGTCGTGTCCGGTGTCACTGTCCTGTCCTCTCGGCTGCTGCGTTGTCGTGGTCTGGTTCCTGCCTGACCCGGCGCAGGTGCGCGTCGAGCCGGTCGAAGCTGGCGTCCCAGAACTGCCGGTACCGCTCCATCCAGTCGGTCGCCTCCTTCAGCGGGGCCGCTTCCAGCGCGCGCGGCTGCCACTGGCCGGAACGGCCGCGGGAGATCAGCCCGGCCCGCTCCAGCACCTTCAGGTGCCGGGAGATAGCCGGCATGCTGATGGCGAACGGCTCGGCCAGCTCGGTCACGGTGGCGTCGCCGTCCGCGAGCCGCGACAGGATTTCCCGCCGGGTCGGGTCCGCCAGCGCCCCGAAGATCACGCTCAGCTGGTCTGCTGCCTTCACGTTTAACCACCTTGTTAATTAACATGCAGGTTAAGTCTAGGGTGACGGTGTCAAGCAGATGCTCCGGAGCAGCGGGCTCGCGGGAGCGGATCGCCGCTGTGGGCCAAGGTTAGAGTCACTGGTGTGGGCGGACACGAGATCGTAGTGCTGCACGGGCAGCCGGGCTCGCATTCGGACTGGCAGCAGCTGGCTGACCAGCTGCCGCCCGAGCTGCGCATCGTGGCGTTCGACCGGCCCGGGTACGGGGCCAGCCGCCAGGCTGCCGGCGGCTTCGCATACAACGCGCGCGCGGTCCTGGCGGAGCTGGACGCACGGGGCATCGAGCGGGCAGTGCTGGCAGGTCATTCCTACGGCGGCGGCGTCGCCCTCGCGGTGGCCAAGCTGGCACCCCAGCGCGTCGAGGCACTGGTGCTGCTGGCCAGCGTCGGCCCGGGCTGCCTGACCGGCTGGGACCGGCTGCTGGCCGCGCCAGTGGCCGGCGAGGCATGCGCGCTCGCTGCCTGGTGGCTGACGCCGTGGCTGGCCCGCGCCAGGCTGGCCGGCATCGCCTGGCGGCGCCGGCTGCCCATTGCCGCGGACGAGCACGTGAACTGGCAGATCTGGGGCAACGCCCACCACGAGAACGGGCCTTTGTGGCGCACCTTCCTCACCGAGCAGCGTGCGCTGGCAGGTGAACTCGGCGACCTTACCGCTTCACTTGCGGGCATTCTGCAGCCAGTACTGCTGCTCGCCGACCCCAGCGACACCCTCATCCCGGTCAGGACTACCCGTCAGCTAGCGGCGGTCCTGCCCGATGCCCGCGTGCAGCTGCTGAACCAGGTCGGCCACCACCTTCCCCGCCGCGGTGCGCCCGAGGTCGCCGCCGCGATCACCGCGTTCCTGGCTGCCCTGGACAGCCGGCCGACGCCTGCCTGATCAGCGGGCGCCCTGGGCGCCCGGCAGGTCAGCGGGCGCCCCGGGGTACCAGCGTGGCGAAGACGACCACATTGCTCAGATAGTGGCCCGTGCCGTAGTCGAACGTTCCGCCGCAGGTGATCAGCCGCAATTGTGCACCCGGAGCCGGCCCGTAGACGGCTTCGGTAGGGAACCGCGTCTTCAGGTAGCTGCGCACCGCGGTTACCTTGAACACGGCCAGCGTGCCATTGGCCCGGCGTACGTACACCCGGCTGCCGCGGTGCAGGACGCGGAGCCGGAAGAAGATGCCTGGCCCCTGCTGGGAGTCGATGTGGCCGCCGATGACGGCGGCGCCGGTTGCGCCCGGCCGCGGGCTGCCGGTGTACCAGCCGGCCACGGCCGTCGTTGCCGGGGGCTGCAGCGCGCCGGACGAGGTCAGCCCCAGGCGGATGAGCTTGGTGCGGACTCCGATGGACGGGATGATCAGGCGGGTAGGCCGGGCCACCTTCCGGCGGAATGGCTGCGGCGCTGGTGCCTGCCGGCCAAGCGGCACGGGGACAAGTTTCGCCCTGCCCAGGGGGACGGCCGGCCGGCCGCTCTGGCTTGCCGCGGCCAGCCCGGCGACGCCAGCCCCGGCCGCGAGCAGGCCGCAGGCAAGCACAACCGCGGCGACCGGCCGGCGTACCACGCGGATGGGCGAGATGTGCCGGCCGGACGGCGTGGTCAGGTCACCGCGCATGCAGCGCCGGGCGCCTGCGATGGCGCAGCCGGATGGTCCCTCCGGCCGCGGCCAGCAGCCCGGCCGCGGCGGCGCCAAGCCACGGCAGCAGCGGAGCACCCGGGCGCGGTGCTGTCCCGCCGAACCCCATCTGGGCACCTCCGCTGGGCATGACCTTGCTGCCGGCCGAATCCTCCAGGCCGGCGACCTTCAGGTGGCCCGAGTCATCCATGATGACAAAGGTGTAGATCGTGTTGGCGGCCAGCTTGAAGCGTTCGGATCCGTGCTCGGACTCACCTACCGCACGCACCAGCAGGTCGCCTGGCTTAACGGCCTGGTAACGCGTCACCGCGGTGAACTTGAGCTTGCGCCCGAGTACCGTCATTGCCGCGCTGACGGTCACCGCGGTCTGATGCATGGACGCCTGGATGACCCGCACCAGCGCCTTACCGCGCGGCGCTGTCAGCCGGTCCCTGAGCACCTGCAGCTGCAGGCCGGACACCGGCCCCATGCCGGCCACGGTGTAGGCACGGCCGCTGGCCACGTTGACGGTCGCGGACAGGACAGGCTTGGATGTCGCCGTTGCGCTCATCGCGCGCATGGCTACGGTGTACTCCCCGGCCGGGACGCGTTCGTAAGGCGAGACCATGCCGTAACTAACATGCTTCAGCACGATCCGGGCGTGCGGATCGCCGAATGAGTACAGGTAGACATCCAAGGCGGGGGTGTTGGGCGACAGATGCGCCAGCCGCAGCCACCCGTGGCCTTTCGATGCGCTGGCAGCCGGGATGGCGAACCCGAGCATGCTCAGGGCAAGGCAGAGGACGACGGTCAGCTTCGCCAGCCGCCCGGCGCTTCGCGATAGTGTCATGTATCTCCCATTCCTCCGGGCCGGCCACCCGCGCCGGCAATGTAGGCGTGCGCGACGTTCATGACGAGGCACGCTGACCCAGTAGCCCCAGCGGTGCCGGCGCAGAGAAAGCGACCTGCAGCACTGCCGTCGCGCTCGCGCCTGCTACCCGGGTGCCCGAGGCGAGGAACGGCGGCCGCTGGGCACGCAAGAACACCAGCAGGGACTGCAGGTACTTGCCCGGGTGCCTGATCCCGCGCGGGACGGCTAGCTCCGCGGACAGCATGGGCATCTCCGCTTCCCCGCCAGGGGCAGCGTCGCCAAAGGCGACGATGCTCAGGTTATGGCGGCTGGTCAGTGCCGAGAGCGTGACCAGCAGCCGGGAGTCGACCTTTCCCGCCGTCAGGTCCAGGCGCGCCGCCCCGGATGCCGCAATGCGGGAGTTGGCGAGCAATTGCCGGCCGGCAATGCGCCGCTCGGCCATATCGGCGGCCAGCGCCGCGCGGTATCTTGCGGCGCTGCCCGGCGCGTAGACCCGGATGTCCACGCGCGCGGCGCCCGAGCCGAAACTGGCCAGGACCATCGGTGCGTAGACACTGGCGAGGCGGGGTCCGAACTGGCTGCGCACCGCCGCCGTCGCCACGATCACGGTAGAACCGAGCGGGGCGGCCATTGCCGATGTCAGCGGGAGCAGGTCAGCCGAGGGGAAGCCGCCTGCCTGCAGCGCGACGCACATCATGGGATCGCACCCGACGATCGCTGCCCTGCTGACGTGCTGCTCGACCCAGGTCGCCGCGGCCGCGCGAGCAACCGCCGACGAGCCGATGCCACCGGCTGATGCGGCGCCTTTCGCGGCGGCGGTGCCGTCTCCCGTCACGCGCGTTGACTGTGACAGCAGCACGGTGACCGCGCCCCCCGCGAAGATGACGGCCGCCAGGACAAGGAAGCCGGCCGTCCGCCGCCACCGCCTGGCCGGCGAGCCCGCGGCGCGGCGCCAGGTCGCGAGGAGGCGCGACAGCCACAGCCGCAGCGTGGTGCCGAGAACCCCTGCCCACGATGGCTCTGCCCCGGTCGCTGGCCAGTCGGCGCCGGCGGTCCTGTCGGCGTCGGCGGTTTGCCTGGCGGCGGTGCTCACCGGAGGGAGAACCGGGGCATGATCGTCCGTGCCGCCAGGCTCTGGCCTGGGCGACGGCTGATCGCGGATCGCGTTGCCCTGCAAGAATGCCCCCCCGGGCCATTGCGCCTTAAGGATTCCGTGCTGTCAGAGCGAAAGCACAGCACAAAGGTGCTGACTTTTCAGTTAAATCACCTGATCGTCTCCACAATGCAGCAAGGTCATAGCACATGCACAGGAGTGGCGTATGTGATTTAAGCCAACAGCTGACCGTTCTCGAACGCCTGCGAACGGTGATCCAGGCGGTGGCCGGGTCAGGCTCGCCGCGCCGACAAGGCAAGGCGGCCGAGTGCTTCCCGCAGGACCTCTGGTCTTTTGCAGAACGCGAACCGGACCTGGGTCCGTCCGGCCTCGGCATTGTCATAGAACACGGCGCTGGGAATGGCGACCACGCCCGCCCGGCGCGGCAGCTCCCGGCAGAACTCGATCCCGTCTCCGGCACCAAGGTGCCGGATGTCCGTGGTGACGAAGTAGGTGCCTTCCGGCGGGTACACCTCAAAGCCGGCCGCGGAAAGGCCCGCGCAGAGCAGATCGCGCTTCCCGCGCAGATCCTCGCTGATCCCGGCAAAGTAAGCGTCGTCCATCCGCAGCGCCTCGGCGATGGCGTACTGGAACGGGCCACCGCTGACATAGGTGAGGAACTGCTTGACGGTGCGCACGGCCGTGACGAGCTCGGCCGACGCCGTTATCCAGCCGATCTTCCAGCCGGTGAAGGAGAACGTCTTGCCCGCCGAACTGATCGACACGGTGCGCTCCCGCATGCCGGGCAGCGAGACGGCCGGCACGTGCTCGCCCGCGAACACCATGTGCTCGTAGACCTCGTCGGCGATGACGAGCAGATCGTGCTCGCAGGCCAGCGCGGCGATCCCGGCCAGCTCGGCGCGGGTGAAGACCGACCCGGTCGGGTTGTGCGGGGAGTTCAGCAGGATAAGCCTGGTACGCGGGGTAATCGCGGCACGCAGCGCGTCCAGATCGGGCCGGAAATCTGGCGGCCGCAACGTGACTGGGACGCGGATACCGCCGGCCAGCGCGACGCAGGCCGCGTAGGAGTCGTAGTACGGCTCGAAGGCGATGACCTCATCGCCCGGCTCGACGAGCGCGAGCAGCGCCGCGGCCACGGCCTCGGTCGCGCCCGCAGTCACCAGTACCTCGGTGCCCGGATCGAAGCTGAGCCCGTAGAACCGCCGCTGATGCTCGGCGATGGCCTGCCTCAGCTCGGGGATGCCCGGCCCCGGCGGGTACTGGTTGCCGTGCCCGGCGATAATCGCGGCCGCCGCGGCCTGGGCGATCTCAGCTGGCCCGTCGGTGTCGGGGAATCCCTGGCCGAGGTTGACTGATCCGGTCGCGACCGCGAGCGCCGACATCTCGGCGAAGATCGTCGTACCCATCCCGGCCATCCGGCTGTTCAGTAGCGGTCGGTTCACCCCGCCATGAGATCACGTTCGTAACCCGGCTGCCCCGCGCGGCTGCCTCCCGGCGATCGCCCCATGCGGCCGCGCTCCGCCTAAGTGGCCCCGCGCTCCGCCTATGTGGCCCCGCGCTCCGCCTATGTGGCCCCGCGCTCCGCCTATGTGGCCCCGCGCCCGCCTATCTGGCCCCGCGTTCCGCGCGACCGCGGCCGGACCTTCCTACGATGGGGGCATGCAATCGTTTTTCACTAGCGCTGGAAACAACCGGGCTGCCGGATGCCGGTGACGGATCCCGGCGGCATGGCAGGCGCGCCGGGCGCGGCGGCTACGGCGCGCACTGCCATCGTGACCGTCGACGACGACCCGGGTGTTTCCCGGGCGGTCGCACGCGACCTGCGCCGCCGCTACGGCCAGAGCCACCGGATCGTGCGGGCCGAGTCCGCCGAGACGGCGCTCGACGCGCTCAAGGAGCTGAAGCTCCGGGGTGACCTGGTCGCCGTGATCCTGGCTGACTACCGCATGCCTCAGATGAACGGCGTCGAGTTCCTTGAGCGCGCGATGGACGTCTACCCGGGGGCGCGGCGCGTGCTGCTCACCGCCTATGCCGACACAGAGGCGGCGATCGAGGCGATCAACGTCGTCGATCTCGACCACTACCTGCTCAAGCCATGGGACCCGCCAGAGGAAAAGCTCTATCCGGTCGTGGACGCCCTGCTGGAGACGTGGCTGGCGTCGGATTACCGGCCGGTGCCGGAGACGAAGCTGGTCGGGCACCGCTGGTCGGCGCGCTCGTCCGAGGTCCGCGAGTTCCTCGCCCGCAATCAGGTGCCGTACCGCTGGTACTCCTCGGACGAGCCGGAAGGCCGGCGGCTGCTGGCGGCTGCCGGCGCGGACGGGCTCACCCTGCCGGTCGTGATCACGGCTGACGGCGAGGTGCTGGTCGAGCCCGCCGATGCCGAGCTAGCCGGCCGGGTTGGCCTGGCGACCACGCCGTCCAAGGACTTCTACGACCTGATCGTCATCGGCGGCGGGCCAGCCGGCCTCGGCGCAGCCGTATACGGAGCTTCCGAGGGGCTGCGGACCGTGCTGATGGAGCGGACGGCCACCGGCGGCCAGGCGGGCCAGAGCTCGCGGATCGAGAACTACCTGGGCTTCCCCGACGGGGTATCCGGGGGGCAGCTGACCGCCCGTGCCCGCCTGCAGGCGACTAAGTTCGGCGCCGAGGTGCTCACCGCGCGCGACGTCGTGGGACTCGAGGTCAACGGCTCGGCGCGCGGCGTCCGGTTCGCCGACGGCAGCAGGGTCGACGCGCACGCGGTCATCCTGGCGACCGGGGTCTCCTACCGGCAGCTGGCCGCGCCGGGAGTCGAGGAGCTGACCGGCCGCGGCGTGTTCTACGGCTCCACGCTGACGGAGGCGGCCACCTGCGCCGGGCAGGACGTGTTCATCGTCGGCGGCGCCAACTCGGCCGGCCAGGCCGCCGTCTACCTGTCCAAGCACGCGCGCTCGGTGACGCTGCTCGTCCGCGGCCCGTCACTGGAAAACTCGATGTCCTACTACCTCATCCAGCAGATCGCGGGCATTCCGTCGATCTTGGTCAGGACCTGCACCGATGTGGTGGCCGCTGGCGGTGATGATCACCTGGAGAGCCTGACCCTGCGGGACAGCGCGGCTGGCACCACGCAGACCGTCAGGGCGCAGCTGCTGTTCGTCTTCATCGGCGCCGCCCCGCTCGCCGACTGGCTCGACGGGGTCGTGGCGCGCGATGAGCGCGGCTTCGTGCTGGCCGGCCCCGATCTGGTCGCCGACGGCCGGCGGCCCAGCGGCTGGGAACCGGACCGCGCGCCCTACCACCTGGAGACCAGCGTCCCTGGCGTGTTCGTGGCCGGCGACGCGCGGGCGGAGTCGGCCAAGCGCGTCGCCTCCGCCGTCGGCGAGGGCGCGATGGCGGTCATGCTCGTGCACCGGTATTTGGAGAAAACATGACAAACCCAGGAATAACGCAATCCTGCAGTGCCGATGAGCTGAGAACGCTGTTCCTGTTCGAGGCGCTGAGCGACGAGCAGCTCGCATGGCTGTGCCGGGAAGGGCGCGTCGAGCAGTTCGAGGCGGGGCTGATTTTCACCGAGGGCGAGCCGGCCGAGCGCTTCTACATCCTGCTGGACGGCCTCATGGTGCTGTCCCATCGGGTGGGCGCGGACGATGTCGAGCTGGTCCGAACGGCGCAGCGCGGCGCCTACGCGGGCGCTTTCCGGGCTTTCCTCGGTGACCAGGTGCCCCAGCTGTACACGGCGTCGCTGCGACTCCCCGAGCCGTCCCGGCTGTTCGTACTCAGCGCGGTCAAGTACACGCAGATGATCCATCAGTGGTTCCCGATGGCGCTGCACCTGCTGGAAGGCCTGTTCTTCAATCTGCAGAACAGCCAGCAGATCATCGGCCAGCGCGAGCGGCTGCTCGCCCTCGGCTCGCTGTCGGCCGGCCTGACGCACGAGCTCAACAACCCGGCCGCCGCCGCCGTCAGCGCCACCTCCGCGCTGCGCGAGCGGGTCGCCGGGATGCGGCACAAGCTAGGCCTGATCGCGGCCGGGTCTTATGACCGGGTCGCCCTGGAGACGCTGATCCGGCTGCAGGAGGATGCCGCCGACCGGGTACCCAAGGCGCCGGTGCTTGACCCGATCGAGGCGACTGACCGAGAGGACGCCGTCAGTGACTGGCTGGAGCGCCACGGCGTGGCCGACGGCTGGGATCTCGCCGCGGTCTTCGTGCAGGGGGGCCTGGAAACCGACTGGCTTGACCATGTCGCGGCCACCGTCGACAAGGCGTACCTCGACGGGGCGCTGCGGTGGCTGGGCTACACGGTCGAGACCGAGCTGCTGATGAACGAGATCGAGGACTCCACTACGCGCATCTCGACCCTCGTCGCCGCGGCGAAGCAGTACTCGCAGCTGGACCGGGCGCCGTATCAGGTAGTCGATGTGCACGACCTGCTGGACAGCACCCTGGTGATGCTGGGCGCCAAGATCGGCAAGGGCATCACCGTGGTCAGGGACTATGACCGCTCGCTACCCGAGATCCCCGCCTACGCGGGCGAGCTCAACCAGGTCTGGACCAACCTGATCGACAACGCGGTCTCGGCGATGGACGGGACTGGCACGCTGACTGTCCGCACCAGGCTGGACCGTGACCGGGTACTCGTCGAATTCGGCGACACCGGCCCGGGCGTGCCGCCGGAGATCCGCCAGCGGATCTTCGAGCAGTTCTTCACCACCAAGCCGGTCGGTGAGGGGACCGGGCTGGGCCTGGACATTTCCTGGCGCATCGTGGTGAACAAGCACCACGGAGATCTCCGGGTCGAGTCGGTCCCCGGCGACACCCGCTTCAAGGTCTGGCTCCCGCTCGCCGCGTAGCCCCGCTCCCGCCGGCTGCTTGCCCGCGGCATGGGCCGCGCCCGGCCGCGAGCCTGCGGGCGTTCGCCGCAGCACTTCTGCGGCCGGCTGCCGTTCCTTTATCCCGAAGGATTCGCGTCTCCCAGCGCTCCAAATCCTTCGGGATCATGGAATACACGACGCCGGCAGGCTCCCGGCGTAGCCTTGGGTCATGCGGGCGTGGGCGGTCCATCAGCCGGGGCCGATGGCGACCGGCCCGTTGCGCATGATCGACCGGCCCCGGCCCGGTCCCGGCCCGGGCGAGCTGCTGATCAGGGTGCTGTGCTGCGGTGTCTGCCGCACCGACCTGCATCTCGCCGAGGGGGACCTGGCGCCCAAAGCTCCCGACATCACCCCGGGCCACGAAGTGGTCGGGGAGGTCGCCGCAGCCGGGCCCGGGACGGTCAGGTTCACCGCTGGCGACCGGGTCGGGGTCGCCTGGCTTGCCGGGACGGACGGCTCGTGCCGGTATTGCCGTCGCGGCAACGAGAACCTCTGCCCCCGCTCGGTCTACACCGGCTGGGACCTGGACGGCGGCTACGCCGAGTACGTAGTGGCGGCGGATGCCTACGTGCACCACCTGCCCGCCGGGTTCAGCGACGCCGAGGCGGCCCCGCTGCTGTGCGCCGGGATCATCGGCTACCGGGCGCTGCGCCGCGCGGATTTGCCGCCGGGCGGCCGGCTGGGTATCTGGGGGTTCGGCGGCTCGGCGCACCTGACCGCGCAGATCGCGCTCGCGCAAGGTGCTGCCGTGCATGTCTTCACCCGCGCTCCGGCAGCACGTGAGCTGGCACTCGAGCTGGGTACCGCGTCCGCCCAGGACTCTTACGATCCCGCACCGGAGCCGCTCGACTCCGCGATCATCTTCGCGCCTGTCGGCGAGCTTGTCCCGACAGCGCTCGCCGCCCTTGACCGCGGCGGAACGCTGGCGATCGCCGGCATCCATCTCACTGACATCCCGGCGCTGAACTATGCCCGGCACCTCTTCCAGGAACGCACGTTGCGCAGCGTCACGGCGAACACGCGAGGTGACGCGGAGGAGTTCCTCCGGCTCGCTCAGCAACTCCGGCTCAGGGTCACGATTACCCCGTACTCGCTGGACCAGGCGGATAAGGCGCTCGCCGATCTCGCCGCCGACCGGGTCAATGGTGCCGCGGTCCTCTCAGTGTGAACCGGAGATCCGCGACGCGGACCAGCCCCCCCGCGACGCGGACCAGCCCCCCCGCGACGCGGACCAGCCCCCCCCGCGACGCGGATCAGGCCCCCCGCGACGCGGATCAGGCCCCCCGCGACGCGGACCAGGCCACCTATGGCGCGGGTCAGGCCACCCGCGACGCGGACCAGGCCATCCAATGCGCGAAGACGCCGTACGCAACGGCGGGTGGCGGTCCGCGAGCCGGGCTGAACGTGGTCGGCATTTGGCCACTGGCATACCCGGGGCCGGCGCGCTCATGGGTTATCACCGCAAAACGGGACCGGCCACGTTAGCGTTGCGCCGTGGATGCGACAGAGATCTCTGGAGACACCAGCCCGCAGCGCGTCGTTACCGACGCCCAGGGTCAGCCGGGCGGCCAGACCAGGGACCGGGTAAGGCTGGCTTTCGCAAGCTTCCTGATGCTCTTCGTGGAACTCGCGCTGATCCGCTGGACGTCCGCGAACAACGTCTTCGTGTCTACCGCCACGAACTTCGTGCTGCTGGCCAGCTTTCTCGGGATCGGGCTCGGCTTCCTGAACGCCAGGACCCAGCGGGACTTCCTGCGCTGGGCACCGCTGACGTTCGCTGCGCTGGTGGGCTTCGTCCTCGCCTTCCCGGTGATCCTGGCGACCCTGAACGTGGGCGCGACTCCCTATCGGGGCCTGCGGGGCATGGTCGCGCTGCCGCGGCCGGTCAGCCTTGGCATCATCTTCGTGCTGAGCGTGGCGGTCATGGCCGGCTTCGGCCAGGCAGTCAGCCGGATGTTCGTCCGCTTCGAGCCGCTGGCCGCCTACCGGCTGGACATTGCCGGGAGCATCGCCGGCATTGCCGTGTTCTCCGCCCTGTCCTTCCTTGATATGCCCCCGCTCGCCTGGGGGGTTATCGCCGCCGGCGGCCTTGCGGTACTGCTCGGCAGGGGCTCCAGATGGTGGCAGTGGACGGCAATCGCTGTGGTGATCCTCCTGCTCGGCATGGATTCGTTCGCGCCGCATGAGCAGTGGTCGCCGTACTACAAGCTCTCTGTCGTGAAGATGGGCACCAAGACGCCGGCGGTCTACGTCACTGCCAACAACGTGCCTTACCAGGCGGCCCGCTCGCTGGCTGTGCTGCACGAGCAGAAGAAGTTCTACTTCTACCCGTACAGCCACGTGACCAGGGCCTCGCTGAAGGATGAGCTCATCATCGGCGCCGGCACAGGAAACGACGTGGCGGTGGCCCTGTCTGAGGGCGCCCGGCATATCGACGCGGTGGAGATCGACCCGTCGCTGATCCAGATCGGCCGCGAGCTGCACCCGGATCACCCTTACCAGAATCCCCGGGTGACCGCCCACGTCGCTGACGGCCGCGAATACCTGCAGGACAGCTCGCAGCACTACAACCTGATCCTGTTCGCGCTGCCCGACTCCCTGACGGCAATTGCCGGTCAGTCAGCCCTCCGGCTGGAGGGGTATCTGCTGACCGAGCAGTCGGTTGCCCAGGCGCGGCTGCACCTCGCGCCCGGCGGCACCTTCTCGATGTACAACTACTACCAGCCGTTCCTGCTGGCCAGGTACGCCACCACTATCGATCAGGCCTTCGGCCATGAGCCGTGCGTGCAGGTCGGCCCGCCGCTCGGCGGCCGCCGGCTCGCGGTGCTGACAGTGCGAGCCAGTGGGGCGGTGCCGGATTGCGCCAACGTGTATCACGGTGCCTCGGTCGCTCCTGCCACCGATGACCACCCGTTCCCGTACCTGCCCGGCAGGTCCATCCCGAACATCTACCTGCAGATACTGGCGCTGATCCTGATCGCGTCAGTGGTCGCCATCAAGCTGGCCGGCGGTGCGTTCAAGCGGATGAGCGGCTATCTGGACCTGGCCTTCATGGGGGCCGCGTTCCTGCTGCTGGAGACCAAGAACATCGTGCAGTTCGCGCTGCTGTTCGGCAGCACCTGGTTCGTCAACTCGCTGGTATTCGCTGCCGTCCTGCTGGTGGTGTGGCTGGCCATCGAGACCGCGAGCCGGGTGAAACTGCCGCCACCGATGGTCCTCTACGCCGTGCTGCTCGCCTCGCTGGTCCTGACGTGGGTGGTGCCGCAGGAATCGCTGCTCAGCCTGCCGTCGGTCGTGCGCTTCCTGGCGGCAGGCTCCCTGGCGTTCGCGCCGGTATACCTGGCGAATCTTATTTTCTCCCAGCGCTTCAAGGACGTTGCCACGTCCGGGGACGCGTTCGCGGCGAACCTGCTCGGCGCCATCGTCGGGGGGGCACTTGAGTACCTCGCCCTGATTACCGGCTACCGGTTCCTGCTGATCGTCACCGGCATGCTCTATGCGCTGGCGTTCATCGCGGGCAAGAGCCGGCTGTCCCGGACACAGCAGGCATAGCAGGGCGATTTCGCCGCTTCCGCAGGCCTTCCACCCCCAGCTGGCCTTCCACCCCCGGCTGGCCTTCCACCCCGCTGGCCTTCCACCCCCGGCGGCCTTCCACCCCCGGCGGCCTTCCACCGCCGGCGGCCTTCCAACCACCACAGGCCTTGCCACCACCGCCACTGACTACGTGGCGTTTGCCTGCCGACGGTTGCGAATG
>Ga0302314_10002150_pt1 | contig 36832 bp, 49 predicted proteins | sample III_Palsa_N2_3_FD_200533 | JGI IMG/M metagenome (GOLD analysis project Ga0302314, IMG submission 200533) | Peat permafrost microbial communities from Stordalen Mire near Abisko, Sweden - III_Palsa_N2_3 | ecosystem: Environmental > Terrestrial > Soil > Palsa > Peat permafrost | place: Sweden...
ACGACCAGACGGCACACACGGCGACCGCGATCAATGAAAGCTTCGATACCGGCGCGATTCAGCCGGGTCACAGCACGACGATCACGTTCGCCAAGCCGGGGATCTACAAGTACCACTGTTTGTTCCACGCCTTCATGCTTGGAACGATCACGGTCAAGTCCTAGGGGCGGCGTTCGGCTGGCCGCGGCGCGGGCCGATGCAGCCCGAGGGTATCCGCGCGGGGCGGGTGCTCGTGATTTGCTACCCCCGATCCGGCCGACCGGGTATGTCCGTTCTGCCGCGGTCAGGCAGACATCCGCACCGCGCCTTCGCCGGGCGGGGCTTCATGCAGTGACGCTTCAAACAGCGTCTTGTCGATCTTCCCGTGGAAGATTGGAACGCCGTGCTCCACGCATTTCTGGATCACATCGCGGCGCTCCATGCCGGCTTCGAGGGCTAGCTCGCTCGGCGTCAGGTGAATTGCCATTGGACCTTCTCCCTTCGTAAGGGTGGCAGCGGTTCAGCTGGACAGCCAGTATTACTCCTGTGGCGGCGACCATGCAAGTGAATGGACGCTCCTGCGACCGGTGGCCGGACGGTTCTCCCCGCAGTTAGGGATAAACCTGTGTCACACTGAGGGCCAACTCGGGGCGTGGCGCAGCCTGGTAGCGCGCACCGTTCGGGTCGGTGAGGTCCCCGGTTCGAATCCGGGCGCCCCGATTGGCTCAACCAGGGCACATTGTATATGTGCAGTTTGTGACGAACCGAGGTCAAGTGAACCCGTTTCAAACGGCGGGCGCTTGACCTCGGAGCGTTTCGGGATCCGGTAACGCGTTCGGGCGCGTTCAGTGCGATCTCGAAAATTCGCCGCACCCTGTTCGATCATGAACTCCCGGGCGGTCCCGAGAGTAGCCGCGAGGGTCGGGGTTTCGTCAATCGCTGCCAGGCCCGCGAGGGCGCCTTGGATCAGTTTGAGCAGACGCTCGCGGTTGGGCCTGCTGGCGCGGTCACGGGTGATCGTTTGGGCTGGGGAAGCAGCGGCGTCGGCAAGACCGGTGAGTCGGCTGAGCGCTGCCCACCATGGCGCGATGGGTCGCCGCTCGACGCGGCTGGCGCCACTGTGTTGGTCCCGGACTGCCATCCACGAGCCGGTCGCATAAGTCCAGATGGCGTCGAGGTGCTCAGCAATGATCGCCGCGGGCTCCTGTGGCAGCGGCTCGCCGTCGGCTCGCAGCTGCCGCAGTAGCTCCGGGCGGATCTCAAACTCCACGCGCCACACCTTGGCGCCGTGTTCGTCAGCGTCATACCCACGTTCTCGCCACAGCTTGCGAATTGGTGCGTCCTCAGTCGCCTGCAACGTTTTGTCGTAGAGCCGCGCATACAGCGGCGAGCCCCGAGATCCCACGTCGATGCTCGTCAGGGCACGTCCCCGCTGGCGTGCGTGGGTGCCTTCCTCGCGACACCCCCGTTCCCTAGCGCGCGTGGTGATGTTCTGTAGGTCGGCCGCTTCCAGCACCTCCCCGGCAACATCGGCAGCGAGATCCAGGCGGCTGATGCGCCAACTTGGCTCCAGCCCAACGCGGCGACCAACAAGGGGTAAGAGATTGGTCTCAACCCACTTGCAGGTCTCCGCGGACGCCGTAGTCGCTCCGTCGCTGAGCAGGTAGTCGGAACGCAGCTGGACGCAGAACCGTGGCTTTCCTTGCCCGTTACCGGAAATCAGCATCAGCCAGTTCGGACTTTCAAGCGCGTAGCGCCAGCCCTTGCGCGGACTGGCTGGCAACATCCACACGGGTTCGGGCACTCCACCGACGGTGACTTGCCAGTCGGTCTCTAACGGCCCCCAGCCACCCGGGCTCTTCCTAAGTCCGTAGAGACAGCTCTCCAACTCATCTGGACGGCGCTCACCGGACGAGCGTGCCTGCTCGACAGTGCATGAGAGTTCAAGGGCATCAACGACCTGTGTGACCAGCCACGCGTCCTCTGACAGCGCGGCGAGTTCGCTCACTTGACCTCTGCCGCCCAGAGGGTTGCTGCCCGCACGACCGCTCCTGCCGCGAGTAGAGCGAGCCGCTCAATCGCATCGTTCTCGTCCGAGCTGAGGCTCGCCGACCGACCCGGCATGTACTTCGCGTGGTCGACGAACGCATCGATCGAGGTTCGGACCGAGTGGCCTGCTCGAAACAACATCAACGCCGCCCACCACAGGCGATCCGCCAACATATCGCGCCGCTCCCCCTCGATCTTGTACTGCTTGACGATCGGCGTGACGAGGTTCGCGGCTCGCGCGTACAACTCGGCGGCGCCGATCGAGTGCAGCGGGAAACACGCCGCCGTCGATGGTCTAACCCAGACCTCCGCCTCTGCCTGGACAAACGGGATTGGCGACCAACTCGAACCGGACCAGCGATCAGGCAGGTAGAGAGCACCGCTCGATTCGCTGTACCTGGTGCCCCGCGGCCGCGGCTCCCTCAACTCCCAGGCCTTCAGGTCCATCAGGCCTTGCCGCCCGCCCGGGCGAACGCGGCCTCAACGACCGCGCGGCTCACCTTCGGCGTCAGCTCACCGTACTTGTCCCCGGCGCGCACACCCTCAACTGGAAGGGTGATAAGCGTCCGAGCTTCCACCGACCTGATCGCGGGGGTATCGTCGCCCTCCAACCAGATCGACAGAAATTGCTTCAGGTTCAGCGGGTTTCGCAGTTCAATCTGCGTCCAGCGCTTCCCGTTCTTTGCGGTGAACGCCTCGACGGCCTCAGCAAGCTCCCAGGAGAACGTGGCGCTGGCGCGGCTAGTGGGTTGTGGTGAGTCAGGTGCGGGCACGACGGGCAAACCCTCCGAATCAGTTGACGTTTGATTCAGTGATATGCCCGGCATGCAACGCGCACCGAAATTTCGCATCACACTTTTTCAATGGCTTCAGCCGCCGACCGATCACTCCATACCGACGCGGCGATGACTGGTAGCGAGTCAAATCGCCGGATCGAGGCCGTCGTGTTCGATGTCGGCGAGACGCTCATAAACGAGACCAGATCGTGGAGCGAGGCAGCAATGGCCGTCGGCCTTCCGACATTCACAGTGTTCGGGGCTTTGGGCTCACTCATTCAGCGTGGGGACGACCACCGCAAGCTTTGGGACATGCTCGGCGTTGAGGCCCCACCGCCTCCGTCCCCGATCGAGACTGGTGATTTCTACCCAGACGCCATACCCGCACTGCACGCGATCCGTGACGCCGGGTACCGCATCGGCATCGCCGGGAACCAACCGACCGGGGTCGTCGATCAACTCCACAGCCTCGCGCTGCCAGTTGACTTCATCGCGTCATCGGCTGCCTGGGGAGTGGAGAAGCCATCGCCGGAGTTCTTCGCACGTGTCGTCCGAGACGCGGGCGTGCCCGCCCCGTGCATCGCTTACGTCGGCGACCGGATAGACAACGATGTACTGCCCGCCGCCCTGGCGGGAATGTTCGTCGTCTTCATAGTCCGCGGACCTTGGGGCTACGTCCAGCAGCATTGGCCCGCGGCAGCACAAGCCCACCTCCGCATCGAGACTCTGAGTTGTCTCGTCGAGGCACTTGCGGAGCGTCAGAGCCGAGGACGCGGAGATCCGCATGGATCCTGAGCAGTGGGCGGCCTGGACACCAGATCAAATCGCCGACCGACTTCGCGGGCTGCGAACACGTTGGGCCATCGCAGGCGGCTGGGCCATCGACCTGTTTGTCGGCGGAACAGCCCGCGAACACGATGACCTAGAGATCGTCGTCGGCCCAGACGGATTCGCGGAGGTGCAGGACGCGCTCACCGACCTCGAATGGTTCACCGCAGCGAACGGACAAGTACATGCCATCGGCACAGTGGCCGCACGACTCGATCACACCTGGCAGACCTGGGGATGGGACCCGATTGCCCACCGCTGGCGCGTTGACGTCATCCGAGAACCCTGGACCCGAGACACCTGGGTGTACCGCCGAAATCGCAGCCTCCGCCGCCCACTGTTGCAAGCAATTGAACTCACCTACAGCGGAATCCCTTACCTCGCACCGGAGATAGTCCTTCTGTTCAAGGCGAAGCACCATCGACAGAAAGATGAGGCTGACTTCGACCGAAGCCAGCATCTACTTGACGTGAACCAGCGTGGCTGGCTCCGGTCCGCAATTGCAGCGGACCTGCCCAATCATCCGTGGCTCGAACGCCTCGGAGCGTAATGCTGTCTCCGCACTAGTCGTTCCGCGAGTCAAGTGGTGTTTGGGAGGTTCCTCTTAGACCCAAGCCCGACCGCTGCGGGATGGACCAACGCTCAGCGAACGCTTGATAGAGTTGGCCTGTCATGCGGGTGGCTTACGCGCTAACAGTCATCGTCACTGCGGTCGTCGGCCTCGCTGGGTGCGGAGGCGGCTCGGAGGACCAGTTGAGCCGCAGGCCAGCGCACATTCAACCTGTGTGCGGTACAGGCGAGTGTTCATCCATAGCCGGAGATGTAATCGTCTGTCGAGGTTCGCATACGGCTTGTGCGCCCGCGCGAGTCAGCTCGCTGACGGCGAGTTCCATCGCAAATGCTGACCCCCAAGCAATACAAAACTTCACCGGGCGCTATCGGCTTCTTCTGCCTGGTGCGGGCACTTACCTCGTAGTTGTGCGTGCCGACGGCGACGTTCTACGACGTCGCGTTCGGGCAGGTGCTCGCGCTACGTCAGATGTTAACTTCATCCTGCCGGAACCACGCCGCCAAAGAGCCGCTGCGCGGAGCGGTCAGTAATCGATCGCAATCACCCGATCTTGATGGCGACCCGCCGCTTCGGTTTCGGTCGTGATGTGTGGACCACAAACAACAGACCTGGGAGGGCCAAAGATATGACTGACTTGCGGCGCCCGCATCACGGACGACGGCCGTCGATCAGACCATCAGCTGGTTTCTTGGCGATCGTTACGGCGTGGTCCGTGTTCGCGTTTGTCGGGACCGGCTCGGCGACCGAAATCGCTCAATGTAGTGCGAGTGACGGCTTCAACGAGCTGACCGCCACCCCCGCGCAGCTACAAGCCTGCGGCATCACAAGGATGGCCGTGACGCGAACAGTGAGCTTGCCCGACGGAGGCATGCTCTCCGAGTACGACACACCCGACGGACAGACACTTTATGTTCCTTCGACCCCCAAGAGGTTCGATGCACTAACGGCGACTCCCGCTGAGCGCGCCGATTACGGACTGCCGCCAGAACCACCGGTGCTTGACCTTCTGCTCCGCGCGAACTGGGTCCAAAGAGCGGCTACTTGGAAGCTTGATGCCGCACCAAAGTACATCTTTGGCGCCTCTCACGGACCGGACGGCACCTCGGAGGGCGGGTGCAGCAGCTGTTGGGCTGGCTACGTAACATTTCAAACCGATTGGAACTTGGCGGAGAACCTCTATTCGGAGCCAAGTCTCGGACCCAGCCGATGCTCTAACGACGCCATAGCGATGTGGTCAGGTATTGGCGGGTACGGGAACGATGATTTCGGCCAAACGGGCACTGGCGATGGATTCAATAACTTTTCCAATGGTGCCGCATGGGTTGAGACGGATCCCGGTCCGAATTCGCCGCCCTACCAATACCCTGGCAATCCGACGGCTCCCGTCAACTCCGAGGTGTATGCCACCACCCAGTGGACCGGCAGTCGCTACGAGTTCACGATGTATTTCAGTTCGGGAGGCTCTGAACATGTCATGGGCGAAAGCGGAAAGTGGACCAGCACCGACTCGAACGCCGACTTCATCGGCGAGCACGTTGAGGGGACAAACATCGCCAACTTCGGGACGCTGTACATGTCGGGATACGTCGGGCAGAACTACATGCCAATCAGCGACTACGCGGACTACGAATTAAGTATCGGGGGTGTCACGACTGGCAGCGACTCTGATGGGGACTTCACGCTGACTCAGCATGACTGCAGTGGCTGATCAACCTGGCTGGTCAGACCGGTAGCCTCACGGCCAGGTTTCCAGGTGCCTGTCTCATCGCGGAACGCCGCTCAGGGGCGACGCAGTTCCCGGACGGGGCGGGCAGAAAGGCGCTCGTGGAGGCCGGACGGAGATGCCGTCTTCCCAGTACCCGAGGCCCAGGTCCCACGTCCCCGCTCGCTTCGTTTCCCAACTGTTCGAATTTGGCAGCCAGCCACAACGTTCAGTCGGATCAAGCCCGTGGGCGTGGAAGTCCAAACTGACGGCGTTCCTGGACGACATGCCCGCGCAGTGATGAGGTTTGCCCAGTCAGGATCGGAGGACACCGCCCTACGTGGCGACTGCCCCTTCGCGCATCTCATCGAGCTTTGGCAGCAGCTCGCCCAGCGACCCGGTGATACCGGCTGGGCGGCGGTGTCGGCTCAGATACTCATCGACGTCCGAGAGGTACAGAGCCGTCGTTTCCAAAGACTCATGGCCCATCGCCATTTGCAAGCTGCGGAGGTCGAGACCGTGCTCCGGTCCGAGGACCGCAGCCATGACCAGGTTCATGCACGCGTAGGTCCGGCGCAGCGCGTGTGGCCTGACTTTGAATGCGGGGAGTAGCGTTCCGTCGCCTGTTGTGCTCGCCGTCTGATCGATCAGCATCTCCTGAACTTGTTCCAGCATGGCTCGGACCGCCTTCTCGTCGCAGTGCCGTCTCGGGTCAAGCGGCACTCTTGCGTTGCCGCCTCCCGCTTGGAACCGCTGCCCCATGAGTGGGAACATCCAGTCGTCCGGCTTTAGACGGCGACTAGTCGAATAGGCGAGCCAGGTCTCCTGAAATTCCTTGGAGATCGGAACTCGCCGGATCTTGCCGAACTTGCCTTTCACGACGAGCACGCCATCAGCGGCCTTGAGCCAGGAAGCCCGCATCCTGACCAGCTCGTCAACGCGCACGCCGGTGGCAAGCATCGTGTCCCACCGCATGACCTCATCGGCCTCGAACTCACCTCCGCGCATGAGCGAATCCAGCGCGGCGATCTGCTCCGGGTGGAGCCAGGTCCGGCGGGGAGCGGAGGCCTTGGCTTCGATCTCGTAAATTGGTTTGAGGGTGTCGTCGGTTGTCCAGCCGCGCGTCACGGCGGACTCCACCAGCTTGCGTAAGCACGATCGACCACGCTTGCGCGTTGAGTCGGCCAAGTGGGACGGGTGACGCTGGTTGAACCACCGCTTGAAGTCATCGCCGCTCACGCGGCTGAAGCACTGGCCGCCCAGCTCCGAGCGAGCAAGGGTCGGCCCTGCCGCCGCACGTCCGGTCACCCTGCCGGTGGGCGGGCCTGAGAGCACTGAGGCGTGCGAGCGCCAGTCTTTGCCGGAGTCCTTCAGGTCCTGGATGTAGTGGTCAACGGCTTGTGCAACGGTAGGAATTTGAGACTTGGGACGGAGCATGGCTCTCGCTTTCTCCCGCTCTGCGGGCATTAGGTTGAGACCACGCTGCGCCCGAAACTCCGCCGGGCCAGCCCTTTTATGTTCGATTTCTCGCGCTGGCTTCACACAACGTGAAACCGCGCCTTGTGGCGCGCATCCGACCTAGGTTCGGTCGGTTGGATCAAGGTGGTGCCTGCACATTAGGCGCCACTGTGAACCCCGGTTCGAATCCGGGCGCCCCGATTGATTCACGCATCACGCCGGCCCGTAGCACTTGGTCACGAAGCCGCCCTCAGGTCGCCGCAAGAGGTCGGCTTCAGGCGGCGACGAGCCTGGCGACCGTCGGCGTGCCTGTGGCACGTTCCGCCTCGAGGTCGTGGGCGGTCTGCATGGCGAGCCAGGCGCGGGCGGTGCTGACTCCCGCCTCCTCTAGCCGAATCGCAAGATTGGGGCTGATTCGCGCATGTTCATTGAGCACTCTGCTCAACGTGACACGCGAGACTCCAAGCCTGCTCGCGGCCTCGGAGACGGTCAGGCCAAGTTCGCCTATGACGGCCTCGCGGAGGATCTCTCCTGGGTGTACTGGGTTCTTCATCTGCGTCGCAGTCTCCTTACTAGTGGTAGTCCTGGTAATCGACCAGCTCCACATCAGCCTCGATGAATCTGAAAGTCACGCGCCACTGGCCGTTCACCCAAACCGACCAGTGGCCAGCCAGATTGCGCTTCCGCTGGTGAGTGCGGAACGATCGGATTGTCAAATCTTCGGGGCCTTGGGCAACGTCGAGCGTGGACGCCCGTCGGAGTCGCGGGCCGGCCCGGCTTGCTCAGGCTTCCACCTGAGCAAGCGCTTTGGCCAACGACTCAACCACCGCCCGGGTTCCGTGTTCACGGTCGGCCGGCGTGTCCAAGCCGTCCAGGAACACCCCTTGCTCGGTCAAGGTCAGCCGAGTGCCGTCCCCTTCAGGTACAAGCACAACAGTCGCCACCGAGACGGACATGCGGGCGTCATTGCGGCTCATCTCGTAGGTGTAGACGAACCGCTCACCCTCGACGATGTCGCAGTAATGCGCTTCTAGCGTGTACTTGGTGCCGTCCGGCGCGTAGTCGGTCACGTGTTCCAATCCGCCAATGCGGAAGTCCAAGTCGTGGTTATCGGCGGACAAGTTGCCCGACCCCCACCACCGACGTTTCTCATCAGCGATGGTCCATGCGGTCCAAACGCGCGCTACCGGCACGCCCTCGTAGACACGCTCGATCTCAAACGTTGCATGCTTGATCGTCGGTTCAGTCATTTCCTGACTCCTGTTTGTGTTGTTCTGGATGTTCTGCGAGGTAGTCGCCAAGCCGATCAAGGCGCTCCTCCCAACTCTTGCGACGCTCGGCGATCCATTGTTCGGCCGTGCTGAGCGCCACCGGATTGATGCTGCAAGTGCGCACGCGCCCGACTTTTTGCGAAAGCACCAGGCCGCTGCTCTGAAGTACCTGTAGCTGCTGCATCACGGCCGGCAACGAGATCAGCAGCGGCGCGGCCAACTCGCTGACCGAGGCCGGCCCGTCGATCAGCCGGTCGATCAGTGCGCGGCGGGTCGGATCGGCCAGCGCGCCGAACAACAGATCGATCGGAGGCTGGGACTCATCTGCAAGATACTTAAGCATTCTCTTTAGTATTGCACGCCTCGGCCTTGGGGGCCGCAAATCGCGCTAAACGGCAGGCTCTTGGCCGTGTTGCCTCCTTTGCAATCTCATGGGCATCCGCTTCGGCCTGCCGCCCTTGCTGTCAGACTGACTGCGTGCCTGAAGTTATTGATCTCCTGAGTCGGCCGGTCTACGGTCTCTCACAGGTCGACCGCGTGCTTGGCCTTCCTTCCGGCACCGCCCGGCGTTGGATAGACGGATACGAACGTGGCAGCAAGCGTTACGACCCGGTTGTTCGCGAGCAGACGACTGGTGATGAGATCGTGACCTGGGGCGAATTTGTCGAGACAAGGCTGCTGTCTGAGTACCGCGACGCCGGTATCCCGATGCTGCATATGCGCCCCGCAGTGGTCGCGTTGCGCGACGAGTTACAGACTCAATACCCGCTGGCATCGGCGAAGACGTGGCTCGACGTCGAGGGACGGGAGTTGGTACGCAAGATTCAAGACAAGGTGGGTCTGGAGCATCGTCTGTCGCTCGTCGTGGTACGCACCGGGCAGCAGCTGATCTGGTCGTATGAAGCCGACGCCTTCAGCCGCTCGATCGAGTGGTCGGAGCAGACCGCGGATGGCCAGGTCGAGCGGCTACGCGCGCAGGCAGACCTCCCGGATGTGGTTCTTGACCCACTGAGCGGTTTTGGCGAGCCAATAATTCGCGGTCGAAACATTCGCACCGAAGTGCTCGGCGAGCTCTACGGTGCTGGGGAGACAATGGCCGGGCTCGCGGAGATGTACGAGCTCTCGCCACAGCTTGTGGACGAGGCTGTGCGGTACGAGTTCTGGCGTGCTAAATCTGCGGTAGCGGCCTGATCGCAGATCAGCGACACGATGGCGGCTGATCCAGAATCGCTCCGGTTCTACGTCGACGAGAGCGCGCTCGGGCTCGGCAAATCTCTGGCCTGGGCTCGTAAGGACACCATCCACGCCGGGCACCAGCTAATTCCTGAATGTCCCGTCGGAACGCTTGACATTGACTGGATTCCAGCGGTTGCTGAACGCGACCTCATCGTGATCGGTCGCGACAAGAGGATTCGGACGAAGCCACAGGAGCTTGTGTTGCTCCGAGACGCTGGACTTCGGGTGTTCTGGATCGCTGGAAAGAAAGACATGTCGACTTGGGATTGGCTTGTGCGCCTTGTACGCAATTGGGACGGGATGGAGCGGGAAGTTATAGCTCGCGGCAGTGGGCCTTGGTTTTACGCGATCAACGACGGCGGACTCAAGGAGATACCGCTCCCATAGGCGACCGGAGCGGGTACGCGGCGCAGGAGCCCCACGTAATGAATCCTGGTTGAAAGTCCACCGTTAGCCCATTTAAGTCGTCCGCGTTTTAGTCTCATTGCATGGGCGCGCACGTCGTCAACTACGAGCAAGCCGGGATTGGCTACGCGCAGATCCGCCGCGCGGATCCCCGGATTGCAGCGGCGATCCACGCCGCACTCGGAGATGCGCAAACCGTCCTGAACGTTGGCGCCGGGGCCGGCAACTACGAGCCGACCGACCGTTACGTGCTGGCGGTTGAGCCTTCCGCCGCAATGCGCGCCCAGCGTCCCGCCGGTGCCGCCCCCGCGATCGATGCCCGCGCCGAGAAGCTGCCGTTCGACACCGACTCATTCGACGCCGCGATGGCGTGCGCGACGATCCACCACTGGCAGCCGCCCGAGGCGGGTCTCGCCGAGCTACGGCGGGTGACTCGCGGCCCGGTTGTGATCTTCACCTTCGAGCTCCAGCGGATGCCCGAGTGGCAGCGGGACTACTTCGCCGAACCATTGGCACTGGAGATGTCCGTGTTTCCGGCGCTCGACCACGTCGCGAGCACCCTTGGAGGCAAAGCCAGAATCGAGCGGATCCCGATTCCCGGGGATTGCACCGACGGCTTTGTCGAATCGTGGTGGAAGCGTCCCGAGGTAATGCTCGACCCGATTGTCCGCGCATCACAGTCAATGTGGAAGCGCTTGCCGGCGGGCGTCGAAGAGCGAGCGATCGCCCGGCTGCGCCGTGATCTTGAGAGCGGCGAATGGGACCGCAACTACGGATACCTGCGCGAGCAGGACTCCTACAACGGGTCTCTGGCGCTGGTGATCTCAGAGCCCGACTGATCATCAGTGATCCGTGGGATGGCCGCTCCCGTAGATTGAAGGCATGCCTGCCAGCACAACCGCCGTCGCCGAGGTCCGTGACGGGACCGCCGCTTCTCTCGCCTACACGCGGGTGGGAAATGGCGAGCCGCTTGTGCTGCTGCACCCGCTCGGCGCCAACCGCCAGGTTTGGCGGCCGTTGTTTCCACACTTAATCAGCGAGCGGGAGGTGATCACGCTTGATCTTCCGGGCTTCGGCGCCTCACCGGCAATCAACAACGACCGTCCGCCGACGCCGAGCAGGCTGGCCGTCTCGGTCGTGAAAGCGCTTGAGGCACTTGGATTTGAGGACGCCGCCGCCCATCTCGCAGGCAACTCGATCGGCGGCTGGGTCGCACTTGAAGCGGCCGCCGCCGGTCACGCGGCGAGCGTCACCGCGATCGCACCCGCCGGCCTCTGGTCAGCGGCGCTGCTGCCGAAGCCGCAAGTGGCAAGGCAGCTCGCGCGGGTCGCAAGCCCGTTCATCGGCCCCGGGATGCGCAGCGCCCGCTTCAGACGGGCAGCGCTTGCCGGCAGCATGCATCACCCCGAGCGCGTCTCCGCCGCAGAGGCGACGAACCTGATCCGCTCCTACGCGCAGGCTCCCGGGATGGCCGCGGTCAACCGCGCGATGCGCGCCAACCGCTTTGAGCGTCTCGCCGATATCGACGTGCCCGTCACGCTTGCATGGTGTGAGTACGACAAGCTGATCGAACGCCCGCGAGCGCTGCCTGCGCACGTCAGCGAGGTCTGGCTGCGCGGTTGCGGCCACGTGCCGATGTGGGATGACCCCGAGGCGGTGGCGAGCGTGCTGCTGCGAGGAAGCCGGGCGCGGGCCTAGCGCACCGCACCTTCTGTCCCACCGCGGGGTTAAAACTCTTTGATGCTCCGCCGCGCCAGCTGCCTCGCCCTCCTGGCGGCAATCCTGACGGCCGCACCGGCCTTCGCTCTCAACGATCAAAGGGCGACCGCGACGCACACCGTCAAGGCGCTCGACAAGGAGCTGAACTACTACCTGAAGCAGGCAGGTGGAACGCCGAGCGCGCTCGTGACCGACCTGGGAACCGGCGAGACGCTCTACTCCGTCGCGGCCGGGACGCCCCGGCTACCTGCATCGGTGGAGAAGCTGTACACCACCAGCACAGCGCTGTTCGAGTTCGGCCCTGACACACGCTTCAACACCAGCGTCTACGGCGTCGGCAGCCTGACCGCGGACGGGATCTGGGACGGCACCCTCTTCCTGAAGGGCGGTGGCGACCCGACATTCGGCAGCGCGAAGTTCAATGCCGAGATGTACGGCACCGGCGCGACCGTGCAAGACCTCGTGACCAATCTTGAGGCCACCGGCATCCGCGGCGTCGACGGCAAGATCGTTGGTGACGACTCCTACTTCGACGCGCTCCGCGGGGGCCCGTCGACCGATTATCAGGCGAACACAATCACCGAGGGCCAGATCGACGCGCTGTCGTTCGACGCCGGCTGGACGAACGCCAACGAGACAACGTTCCAGGCCCATCCGACCACGTACGCAACCGAGGCGTTCAAAACAGCGCTGAAGAACGCCGGCGTCAAGCTGAGCAAATCGACCACAGTCGCAACCGGCGACACCCCGTCCGGCGCCAGGGAGCTCGCCTATGTCAGCTCGCCGCCGCTCTCAACATTGATCGAACTGACCAACTCGTCGTCGGACAATTACTTCGCTGAGACGCTGCTGAAGGACATCGGCGCAAGGTTCGGTGGCAAGGGCTCAACAGCGGCCGGCGCCGCGGTCGTGCGCCGCGTGATCAAAGCCAAGCTCGGGCTGAGCCCACGCTTGATGGACGGCTCGGGACTCTCACGCTATGACCGGACCACGGCCCGCCAGGTCATCTCGCTACTTGAGCAGATGCGCACCAACCCTTACTTCTGGAACTCGTTGGCGATCGCTGGGGTCCGCGGCACGATGCAATTCGAGATGCTCGGCACGCGGGCGGTCAACAACTGCCGCGGCAAGACGGGCACGCTGCACGACGTGGCAAACCTGGTCGGGTACTGCACGGCCGCTAACGGCAGCCAGCTCGCCTTCGCGTTTCTGGAGAACGGCCTGACCAACTCAGACTGGGGTCACACGACCGAGGATCTGATGGGCGAAACGCTGGCGGAATACGACGGGCCGAAGTCGACCGGCAGCGGATCCGGCGCCGGCTCGGGCGGCGGCGGGCTCTAGCCACGACTCACCGCCCGTCCGGACTCACTCTGCCGACGGCAGCAGCGCAAGCAACTCGGCCTCACCAAGCACCGCGACCCCAAGCCGCTCAGCGTTGGCCAGCTTCGAACCGGCGCTCTCGCCGGCGACCAGGTAATCCGTCTTCTTCGACACCGAGCCGGTCACCTTCCCGCCCGCGGCCGTAATCAGCGCGCTCGCCTGCTCCCGCGTCAGGTTCGGCAGCGACCCGGTCAACACGAACGTCTTGCCGGAAAGCGGGCCCTCCGCGGGCGGCGGCCCGGCCTCCTCAAACTGCAGCCCGAGCCCACGCAGGTCCTCAATCAGCTCGCGCATGACCGGATCGGCCAGCTGCTGGTGGATCTTCGCCGCCATCTTCGGCCCCACCCCCGGGGTCTGCTGAATCTGCTCGATATCGGCGGCCAGCAACGCATCGATTCCGCGGAACTGCTGCGCCAACGCCCGCCCGGTGACCGCTCCGACCTCTTCGATCCCGATCGCGAACAACAGCAGCCCAAACGGCTGTGACTTGGACGCCTCGATCGCCGCGACCAGCTTCGCCCCCGAGGTCTCACCGAACCCGGGCTGCTCCGCGAGCTGCTCCGCGCTGACCCGATAGAAGTCGGCCGCGGTCTTGACCCAGCCAAGCTCGATGAACAGGCTGACGAGCTTCTCACCAAGCCCATCGATGTCCATCACCCCGGCGAAGGTCGTCAGCAGCTGCCAGCGCCGACCGGGGCAGGCACGGTTCGGACACATCGTGAACACCGAGTCCTCGGGCTTGACCGTCTCCGTATCGCACACCGGACAACGCGCGGGAGGCAGAGGCTTTGCCGGCCGGTCCGGGCGCTCCGCGACATGCGGCGCCGGCGAGACAACCTGCGGGATCACGTCTCCCGCACGCAGCACGATCACGTCCTCGCCGACCCGCAGGTCCTTGCGCGCCAGGTCCTCCTCGTTGTGCAGCGTCGCCAGTTTGATCGTGACCCCGCCGACCTGAACCGGCTCGAGCACCGCGTACGGATGGAGATCCCCAAACTTCCCCGGGTTCCAGTGGATCGCGTTCAAGCGAGTGACCGCCGTCGTCGGCGGGAATTTCCAGGCGATCGCCCAGCGTGGTTCACGACCGACAACGCCCAGTCTCCGCTGTAGCTCGCCGTCATCAACCTTGACAACGACGCCGTCGATCTCGAATTCCAGCGAACCGCGCCGCGCCTCCCATCCCTCGCACACCGACACGACCTCGTCATCGCTGTCGACCCGGCGGATGTCCGGGTGGACCGGGAACCCGAGCCCGCGTAGCCACTGCATCGACTCCCAGTGGGACTCGAACGAAACGTCGCCGGCGCCCACCTGATAGGCCCAGAACGACAACGGCCGCTGCGCCGCCAGCCGCGGATCAAGCTGCCGGATCGTCCCCGCCGCCGAGTTGCGCGGATTCATGAACGTCGACAGCCCCTCGGCCGCACGCCGCTCGTTGATCGCCGCAAAATCAGGCAGCGACATGTAGACCTCGCCACGCACCTCAAGCATCTCGGGCGGATCGTCGATTCCCAACCGCTGGGGAATCTGCTTGATCGTGCGGATGTTGTGGGTGACGTCCTCGCCGACCGTCCCGTCACCTCGCGTCGCCCCCCGCTCAAGCACCCCACGCCGATAGATCAGTGACATCGCCAAACCATCGATCTTCGGCTCGGCAACGAACTGGAACGACGGATCCTCGATCCCCTCACGCGCCAGGTGATTACGCATCCGCTGAATCCAGGCCCGCAGCTCCTCACCTGAACGAGCGTTCGCTAAAGACAGCATCCGCTGTGGGTGCTCGACCTTGACGAGATCGGACACCGGCACCCCGCCAGTCACCTGCGTTGGTGAATCGGCCGTCAGCAGTTCTGGGTGCTCGGCCTCCAGCGCCCGCAGCTCGTCAAGCAGGATGTCGTACTCGTAGTCCCCGATCTCAGGATCATCAAGGACGTAATAGCGCTGTGAGTGGTACGCCAGCTGCCGCCGCAGCTCGGCGACGCGATCCTCGGGAGTGCTCACCGCTCCGGCGTAGAACCGAGCTCGACCGGGTCGTTCAGCAAGCGGTCGAGGTTGTGCGCGGTGAGCGCGGGGATCCCTCCGTGATGGGTCAGATCGAGATGCAGCGGCGTGATCGCGATTTGGCCGGCGGCCAGCGCAGCGATGTCGGTCCCCTCCTCTCCCGGCGTTACGCTCGCCTCGCCGTAGACGCGGTAGCGCTTACGACCGAGCTCCTCCTCAACCAGCACCAACTCATCGGTGTAGACCCGCTTGCCAAGCCTGGCGACGGCGACCCCATCAGGCTCACAGCCGGGTACGTTGATGTTCAACAGCGTCTCTGGCGGCATCGGCACAACCTCAAGCTCGGCGACCAGCCGTGCCGTGAACTCGGCGGCGATCCGGAAGTCGAACTCGGCCGACTGACGGAAATCAAGCTCGCGGGCGTTGGACTGTTGAGAAACGGCGATCCCCGGGAACCCCAGCACGATTCCCTCAAGCGCCGCCGCGACCGTACCCGAATAGGTGATGTCGTCACCGATGTTCGAGCCGTGGTTGATCCCGGAGACAACCAGTTCAGGCGTCCACCCCGGCTCGACCAGCTCCATGTTCGCCAGCCGTACACAGTCGACCGGCGTGCCGTCGATCGCGTAGCCGAACGCGCCACCGTCGCCGAAGTCGAACTCCTCCACCCACAGCGGGCGCCGGGTGGTGATCGACCGGGCGGTCGCCGAGCGGTTGCCGTCCGGCGCAACAACCTGCAGGTCGACCCCAGGGACCTCAAGCAGTGCCGTGCGCAGCACGCGCAGCCCAGTGGCGTTGATCCCGTCGTCGTTGGTCAAAAGCACGCGCATCCGTCTTTGATGCTAGCCCGGAGGACGGCTGGTGTTACGGGCGCCGGCAAGCCGGCGCGGCGCCCGCACTGCAGCGCTCAGCTGGACGCCACTTGCTCCGGCGTATTGACGCGACCACCCTTGATCACGGCGATCCGCTGGGCACGCCCCGCGACCCAGCTGTCATGTGTCACGACGATCAGCGTTAGGCCACGGTCACGCCAGAGGTTCTCGAGCAACCCGACGATCTCATCGCGGGTCTGCTCGTCGAGGTTGCCAGTCGGCTCATCGGCCAGCAGCACCCGCGGATTCTTGACCAGCGCGCGCGCAATCGCCACACGCTGCTGCTGGCCGCCCGAGAGCTCCGAGGGCAGGTGCGTGGCTCGGTCGTCAAGCGCAAGATCGGCCAACGCCTGAAGCGCCCTTGAGCGCCGCTCCTCGGCGGATAGTCCGGCAGGCACCAGCGCTGTCTCGACGTTCTCCTGCGCGGTCAACGTCGGGATCAGGTTGAACGTCTGGAACACGAAGCCGAACTCGGCAGCCCGCAACTGCGCGAGCTCGCTCTCCGCCAACGCGCCAAGGTCACGCCCGTCGAACGTGATCTTGCCGCTGGTTGGCCGATCGAGCGCGCCGAGCAGCGTCAACAGCGTCGACTTGCCCTGACCGGTCGGTCCCTGGATCGCCAGGAACTCGTTCTCGGCGATCGTCAGATCGACGCCATCGAGTGCCCGGACCGTGGTGGCCTTTGAGCCGAAGTACTTCTTCACGTCAACCAGCTCGTAGATGTTGCCGGCCATGGTCTGGTGTTCTCCTTGCGTTGTCGGGTCTGAGATTAGAGCGTTCATGCGATGCTCCGCAGTGCTGCGGCCGGCCGCAGGCGTGAGGCGCGCCAGGCGCCGAACCCGCCTGCGACCAGTCCGCCGGCGATCGCCAAACCCACCGCGAGCGCGATCGTGCCGCCTTGAAGCGGTGCTGAGAGATGCACCAGAACCGAACCACCGCTCGCGGCGTGGTGGTGGGTAAAGCCAGCGAAGCCACCGCCGCCGGGCGTTCCAGCAGCGCCGGCAAAGCCACCGCCGAAGCCACCGGTGGATGCCGCCGGAACGTCTGCGGTCAGTGCCGGGGAGACACCCGAGATGACCCGCGATCCGATGATCCCAATGATCAGCCCACCGATCCCGCCGGCGATCCCGAGCGCGATGCCCTCACCCATCACCTGACCAACAATCCGCCGGCTCTTCCAGCCGATCGCCTTCAGCGTTCCGAACTCACGTGTACGGCGAGAGACGGCGGCCATCATCAGCAGAGCGGCGGTCATGAACGCGACGATCAGCGCCGCAATCGCCAGCCACCGGCCGAGGCTGTTGGCGAGACTTGACGCGCTTGACAGCGACCCAGTCACGTCGTTTGCGAGCGAGGCGGAGGTCTGCTCGGTCGAGCCGGGCAGTGCCTTGCCGACCGCGGTGGAGAGCGCGGAGACGTTTGACGAGCTGGTCGCACTGACGTAGATCGTTGACACGTCGTTGGTCAGCCCGGACAACTTCTGCGCAGTGCCGAGCGGGATGTAGACGTCAGCCGAGTTCGAGTTGCTCGCCGAGATCCCGATCACCGCGAGCGACTTGCCCGCGACCTTGATCTTTGAGCCAACGCTCAGCTTGGCCGTCTTGGCGTAGCTGGCAGACACGATCGCCAGATCGGCGTCGTTGTCCTTGGAGCTGAAGTAGTGGCCCTTGGTTACCTGCGAGGCGTCGAGCGGACCAACGCCTGAGCTGGAGATCTCGATCCCCGTAACGGTGAAGGAGGTGATGTTGAACGCGGAGCTGCCGGTGCTGAAGCTGCCGGGCGTGAAGCTGCTCCTTGAGCCGCCACCACCGTGATGGCGACCGCCCCCGCCTGAGGTGATCGTCCGAACTCCGCCTGAGAAGGAGAATTTCGGCAGGGTTCCAGAGAACGACGTGTCATTCAGGACCAGGCCGCCTGTCGCGGCCTTGGTGCCGCTCAAGCCGGCGATCTTCGTGACATCGCTGGAAGGCAGCGTTGTATCGCCGCCGGTGACGCGCAGGGTGCTGCGGTTGATCTTGGTGCCGGCGGCACTAGTGCCGATGCCTTTGAGGCCGCCGAAGCCGAAGTGCTGGGGCGTGAAAGAGCCCTGACTGGCGGTCTTCGTCACCGTCATGTCGGTGCCAACTCCGTACAGCGAGTGAAGGACCTGGGTCTGAGCGTTCTTGACGCCAGCTGAAGCTGACGAGACGGTCATTACCAGACCAATCCCGATCGCCAGGCCGAGTGAGACGACAATCGCCTGTCGGCTGCGCCGCCGCAACTCACGGCGGAGATAAGTGAAAAACATTGGCCTGCTCTCTAGTTAGACGTCAAGCTGATCAACTGCAGTCAACGGTGCGCGGGTTAGAACAGGCGATGAGGTTTATAAAAACGGTCTATGGAAGAACGTCAGCCAATCACCCGCTCGCCGCCGTAGCCGACACCGTAGAGATGCAGGCCGCGGGCGGGGGCGGTGGCCCCGGCGGCTGAGCGGGGCGCTCCTTCAAGCAGCTCGCGGAACGATTCGGCGGTCCGCCAGCCGCGTGCCACCTCGACCATCGTCCCCACCAGCACACGGTTCATGTTGCGCATGAACGTGTCAGCCTCGATCAAGAACTCATACAGGCCGGCGTGATCGGCGCGCCAGTACGCCGTTAGCACCTCGCGCTCAAAGCGCCGGTGGTAGGTGTCGCTCGGCGTGAACGCGGTGAAGTCGTGCTTCCCGACGAGCGCCGCCGCGCACGCGTGCAGCAGCGCGGGATCGATCGGATAGCTGAAGTGCCAGGCACGTTCACGAGAGAGCGCGGCCCGGTCAGGCCGCGCTAGCAATCGATAGCAGTAGGCACGGGAGGTTGCGTCGAAACGTGCGTTGAAGCCATCGGGCGCGCGCTCACACGAGAGTACGGCGACATCCGGTGGCAGCAGCGCGTTGAGCCCGCTGACCCGGGCGGGTTCCCCTTCGTAGGAGGCCACCTGCGCGAGCGCGTGGACGCCGGCGTCGGTGCGCCCGGCGACCGTCAGGCGGACCGGCTCGCGCAAGATCGTCGCCAGCGCACGCTCGAGCTCAGCCTGCACCGAGCGTTTCCCGGGCTGACGTGCCCAGCCGGCGAACTCACTCCCGTCGTATTCGACCGTCAGGCGCGCCGTCATCCGGCGCGGGACTAGACGAGCTCGAGCAGGACCATCTCGGTCGAGTCGCTCTTACGCGGACCGAGTTTCAGGATCCGGGTGTAGCCGCCGTTGCGCTCGGTGTAGCGCGGGGCTACCTCCTCGAACAGCTTGTACACCGCGAACTTGTCCTGGCCGAGCGCCGACAGCGCCTGCCGGCGGGCGTGCAGATCGCCGCGCTTCGCCAACGTGATCAGCTTCTCCAGCTCGGGCTTGACAGCCTTCGCCTTCGTCTCGCTGGTCGTGATCCGCTCGTGCTCGATGACCTCTTTTGACAGGTTCATCAGCAGCGACTTGCGATGCGAGGCGCTGCGGCTGAGCTGATATCGGTTTCGGTTGTGGCGCATGAGGATCCTTGAGCGCTGTGATCTTAGCCGTCGCGCAGCGACAAGCCGCGTGCGTGCAGCGTTTCGATCACTTCGTCGATCGACTTCTTGCCGAAGTTCGGGATCGCGTTGAGTTCGCTCTCCGTCTTCGCGACGAGGTCGCCGACCGTCTGGATCCCGGCACGCTTCAGGCAGTTGTAGGACCGGACACCGAGCTCGAGCTCCTCGATCAGGATGTCGTCCATCGCGTTCGGCGTCCGCGCGGCAACTCCGCCGCGGGCCGGCTCACCGTTCAGCAACCCAGCGTCAAGCGGGCCGATGCCGGCGCCCTCACGAATCTCGACCAGGCGGTCGGCGTCGGTGAAGATCGCCAGCTGCGAGATCAGGATCTCGGCCGCCTCACGGAGTGCGGCGTGCGGATCGATCGAACCGTCGGTCTCGATGTCGAGCGTCAGCTTGTCGAAGTCGGTCTTCTGGCCGACGCGGGCCTGCTCAACGTTGTAGGCGACGCGACGGACCGGCGAGAAGATCGAGTCGATCGGGATCACGCCGATCGGCTGGTCAGCCGACTTGTTCTCCTCGGCGGGGCGGTAGCCGCGGCCGCGGCCGATCGTCAGATAGACCTCGAGCTTGGTGCCCTTCTCAAGCGTCGCGATGTGGGCATCCGGGTTGAGGATCTCAACGCCAGACGGGACGTCAATGTCCTTGGCGGTGATTTCGCCGGGGCCGGAGACAACCAGCGGCGCCTCGACCTCGGTCGCGTCGGAGTGCATCCGGCAGACGATTCCCTTCAGGTTGAGGACGATGTCAGTGACATCCTCCTTCACACCCTTGATCGTCGAGAACTCGTGGGCGACGCCCTCGATCCGGACGCTGGTTACGGCAGCGCCAGCCAGCGAGGACAGCAGTACGCGGCGCAGAGAGTTACCGAACGTGTAACCAAAGCCGCGGTCAAGCGGCTCGATCGTGAAGGAACCGCGGTTCTCTTCAACAGACTCGGTGGAGATTCGGGGGACTTGGAAGTCAAGCATCGCGCGTTCCTAAATTCGTGGGTTCGGGCACCGCCTGGGGGCGGCGGTGTTTGAAAGCCGCGTGCACGTGGCAACGCGCGCGGCAGGCAAATCGGGTTACTTCGAGTACAGCTCGACGATCAGCTGCTCAGCCACTGGGGCAGCGATCTCACGCCGCTCCGGCTTACGCAGGACCTTCGCCGTCAACGCGTCGTGATCAGCCTGCAGCCAGGCGGGAACCTGACCGGTCAGCTCGGTCGCGTCACGAATCACCTGGCCGGCAGTCGACTTGGGGTGAATCGAGATCACGTCGTCGGTGCGCATCTGGTAGCTGGGGATGTTCACCCGGCGACCGTTGATCAGCCAGTGACCGTGCAGGATCAGCTGACGGGCCTGACGCCGTGAGGCGGCAAAGCCGAGCCGGACCAGCACGTTGTCGAACCGACACTCAAGCGTGCGCAGCAAGTTCTCACCGGTGATGCCGGGCTGACGCGAAGCCTTCTCGTAATAAATTCTGAACTGACGCTCGAGCACGCCGTAGTAGCGCTTGGCCTTCTGCTTCTCACGCAGCTGGAGGCGGTACTCGGACTGCTTCTGGCGACCGCGGCCGTGCTCACCCGGCGGGTAGCCACGGCGCTCAACGCCACACTTGTCGGTCAGGCAACGCTCGCCCTTGAGGAACAGCTTCTGGCCCTCGCGGCGGCACTGCTTGCACTGTGGACCTGTATCACGTGCCATTTGTTAGACCCTCCGCCGCTTACGGGGACGGCAGCCGTTGTGCGCCTGCGGGGTGACGTCCTTGACGCCGGTGACCTCGAGCCCAGCAGCCTGAAGCGAGCGGATCGCGGTTTCCCGGCCGGAGCCAGGACCCTTGACGAACACTTCGACCTTCTGCAGGCCGTGCTCGATCCCCTTGCGCGCTGCCGCGTCAGCAGTCACCTGCGCGGCGAACGGAGTCGACTTGCGTGAGCCCTTGAAACCGGCGCCGCCGGCGGACTCCCAAGCGATCACGTTCCCGTCACGGTCCGTCAGCGAGACGATTGTGTTGTTGAAAGAAGTCTTGATGTGCGCCTGGCCGATCGGGATGTTCTTGCGAACCTTCCGGCGACCGCGCTGGGGCCTACGTGGGGCAGGGCTCATTACTTCTTACCTACCTTCTTCTTGCCGGCCACCTGCATGCGCTTCGGGCCCTTGCGGGTGCGTGCGTTGGTCTTGGTGTTCTGACCGCGGACGGGCAGGCCACGACGGTGGCGCAGTCCGCGGTAGCAACCGATCTCCTGCAGGCGCTTGATGCTCTGCGAACGCTCACGCCGGAGGTCACCCTCGACGGTCACTTCGGAGTCGATCAGGTCACGGAGCTTGACGACTTCATCCTCGGTCAGATCGCGAACCTTGCGGTCGCGGTCGATCTCCAGCTTCGTGAGCAGTTCGTTGGAGGTTGAGCGGCCGATCCCGTAGATGTAGGTGAGCCCGATCTCAACCCGCTTGTTGAGCGGAATGTTGATTCCTGAAATTCGCGCCATTTAGCCCTGCCGCTGCTTGTGGCGCGGGTTCGAGCAGATGACCAGCACGCGCCCGTTGCGGCGGATGATCTTGCACTTTTCACACATCGGCTTGACCGACGGTCTTACTTTCACGGAGTTCGTCTCTCGTCGTGAGGGTTCTAAAGATGAATCCTTGCCAGGGCTCTGGCGACCGGATGGTCGCCGCTACCTTGACAAGGGGCGCACGCAGCGCAACGCCTACGCACAGCGCGCATTTGGCGATGGTAGCAGCCCGCACCGTAGCTTCGTGGCCGCTGCCCCGCTGTGAAAACAGTAGGGGACGGCGCGGCAGAAAGAGTGCTGTTGGGGCTGAATGTGGGCGGAAATTGCGGCGTTTTGGTTCACATCGGCCGGGGTTTGGCCCTCGTGCGGTACTCCCCCGATCGCGCGCTCCCCCGATCGCGTGATGCTCCGCGCGCGCGAGATCGCGTGATGCGCCGCGCGCGCGAGCAGCGTGTATCGCCGGCGCGCGAGCAGCGTGTATCGCCGGCGCGCGATCGGGGATCCTGGGCCAAAAACCCGCTTTCGACTGTCTATTGCGTGCGAATGTGCCCTTTAGACCACGCGCGTGGTGTCAAAAGGGCGCTTTCGACGACACGCCAAACGCGAAAGAGCTGTAGGGGTTCTCTGAGACCCCTCTCAGCTCTTTCGATTTTTGGGGTGCGCCGAAAGGGTGATTTGGACGCCCAAATCCCACTTTCGGCGCCGGAACCGCGCCGAAAGGTTGAAAGCGGTCCACGCGTCTCCGCCGAGCCACTTTCCGCTGACGGGCGCTGCGATCGCTCAGGCAGCAGCGCGCTCGGGGCAACGGCCGGGGGGCCCGGCGCGGTCAGGCGGCGACGCGGTCAGACTGCGGCGCGCTCAGGCGGCGGCGCGGTCAGGCGGCGGCGCGGTCAGGCCGTAGCGCTTCGTGCCACGGAGTCAAGATTCGCGGCCCGGCGGCGGTGATTGCGATCGTGAACTCGAAGTGAGCCGCGAGGCTGCCGTCGCTTGAGTAGATCGACCAGTGGTCATCGCCCATCCGCACCGTCTGCTTGCCAATGTTGACCATCGGCTCAACCGCAAGCACCATCCCTTCCTCCAGCACGATCCCGGTCCCGGCCTTGCCGTAGTTGGGGACCTGCGGGTCCTCGTGCATCGAGCGTCCAACGCCGTGACCGACCAAGGTGCGGACGATCGAGAACCCTTCCGCCTCGACGCACTTCTGGACCGCTGAGGACACATCGCCGAGGCGGTTCCCGACCCGGCACTGCTCGACCGCCAGAAACAACGACTCCTCCGTCACCGCCAGCAATCGTGAGGCCTCGTCGGAAATTGGCCCGACCGGGAAGGTGCGGGCGGCGTCGGAGACCCACCCGTCCTTCACTACCCCAATATCGACCGCCAGGATGTCGCCACGCTCCAGCTTGTAGTTGCCGGGGATTCCGTGAACGATCATCGAGTTCGGCGAGGCGCAGATCGACCCGGGAAACCCGTGGTAGCCCTTGAACGCAGGCGTGCAGCCCTGCGAGCGAATGAACTTCTCCGCCGCCTCGTCAAGCTCGCCGGTCGTCACCCCGGGCCGGATCTTTGACGCGATCAGGTTCATCGTCTTGACGAGAACCGCGCCGGACGCCGCCATCTTCTCGATCTCTTCGGGCTTCTTCTTGATGATCACGTCAGGCGACCTCCGGAAACAGACCAGGAGTTCACGCAGGATCAGACCTGATCCTCAAGCCGCAGCGTGGCAATCACCGCGCGGATGTGGTCGTGGACCTGGGTCGGCGTGCGCGTGCCGTCGACACGCCGCAGCAGTCCGCGTTCGTCGTACCAGGCGATCAGCGGTTTGGTTTGTTCGTTGTACTCCTCGAGCCGCTTGACGACCACCTCCGGCTTGTCGTCATCACGCTGAATCAGCCGCGAGCCGTCCTGGTCGCAGACACCTTCGTGTTTGGGCGGGTCGAATTCGACGTGGTAGTTGTGCCCGTTCATCACGCACACGCGCCGCCCGGAGATTCGCCGCACGACGTCCTCGTCAGGCACGTCGATCATGATCGCCGCCGTCAGCTGACGGCCCTCCTCAGCCAGATGCGCCGCCAGCGCCTCGGCCTGGACGACCGTCCGCGGAAAGCCATCGAGCACAAAGCCGTCCAGCGCATCGCCTTCATCAAGCCGCGCGAGCGCCATCTTCGTAATCACGTCATCAGGCACGAGCCCGCCGGCATCCATGTACGGCTTAGCCTCGAGCCCCAGTGCGGTCCCTTCGGCGACGTTGGCGCGGAGCATCTCGCCCGTGGAGATGAACGGCATTGAAAAGTCATCCCGCAGCCGGTCGGCCTGCGTACCCTTGCCGGCTCCGGGCGGGCCGATCAGGATCAGATTGAGCTCCCCCATAAGGGGCCGATGTTACCCGGCCAACTCCAGCCTGGCACCGCGCGGTGCCCGGGCGGCAGTAGTGCGCCGCGCCCGCCCGGCCGCGATCACCTTTGATTCGAGCAGCCGCCAGGAGATCGTCGCCAGCACGAGGCTCGCGGCGAGCGTGGTCACGAAGTTGAAGTACACAGATTGGCCCGGGAAGTAGTGCTGGATCGCATCACGCACAAGCAGATGGATCAGGTACAGGCAGTAGCTGACACGGCCGAGGAACCGCAGCGGCCGGCAACTGAGCACTCGCGCGGGCAGGCTGCCCGGAGCATCGATCAACGGCACGATGACCGCGACGGCAAGTGCTGCAGCACTGAGGTAGATCTCGCGCTCATCGTCCAGCCGCACAAAGAGCAGCAGCCACGTAAAGACGGTGATCAGCACCAGCGCGAGCACGCCCCGGATCAGCTGGCGATGGCTGACGAGCGCGGTGCGAACGCGGAGCGTCAGCCCCGGGAGATCGGCAACCGAAGGCATCAGGCGGTTGTGCCAGACGACCGCGCCAGCGCAACCGAATAGCAATTCAGCGGCCCGGTCCAGCGGCGAGTAGTAGAAGCTGTAGTGCGGAATCAGCTGTCGGATGTGGTCAACGGCCACCACCAGAGCCACGCTTGACGCCAGCAGCAGACCGAGCACCACCAGTGGCGGGACCTTGTAGCGAAGCAGCAACACCAACACCACTGGCCACAGCAGGTAGAACTGCTCCTCCTCCGCCAGCGACCATGTCGGGCTGATGCCCGAGAGGACGGTGGAATGACCCAGACCAACGATCCAGTTGTTGACGAACAGCAGCGAGCACAAGGCCTTCGCAATTGGGGACCAGCCTGGCACCGGCTCAACGAAGGACACCAAAAGGAAGAACATGACGATCGCCAGCAGCAGAGCCGGCAGCAGCCGACGCGCACGGCGCTCATAGAAGCCGCGCAGCGAGATCCGTGCGCGGCGCTCCCACTCCTCGTAAAGCAGTGAGGTAATCAGGAACCCGGACAGGGCGAAGAACAGATCGACGCCGATGTAGCCGTTGCGGACTACGCCGGTGTGATCGAGGATCACAAGCAGGACCGCGATCCCGCGCAGCCCGTCGAGCACCGGGCGATGGCCGAGCCGTCTCGCGCTTGCCTCGGGCGCGCTTGCCTTGGCCGCATTTGCCTTGGCCGCATTTGCCTCGGGCGCTAACGTCAGCGCAGATTCAGCTGCTCCGCCGACCACACAGCCAAGTTAGCGAACTGTTAGCGCGGGATTTCGGTGGGGTTAGTGACTCTTACCTAGAGGTTCGCTTCACACACCGCGTCGCTACCTGAGGAAGCCCTCGTAACTTCGCATCTGTAGCTGCGCCTCGAGCTGCTGCATCGTCTGCAGCGCAACACCGATCACGATCAGGATCGAGGTACCACCGAACGCGAAGTTCGCGCCCGTCTGGTCGATCAGGATCGTTGGCAACGCGGCCACCGCGGCAAGGAACAGAGCGCCCGGCAAGGTCAGCCGCGCGAGTATTCGGTCCAAGAACTCGGCGGTCGGCCGACCCGGTCTGACGCCCGGGATGAACCCGCCCTGTTGCCGTAGGTTGTCCGCCTGCTCAACCGGGTTGAACGTGACCGCGGTGTAGAAGTAGGTGAACAGAATGATCAGCACCGACTCGCCGACGACGTAATGCCAGCCACCCGGCGAGAGGAAGTTGTAGAGAGAGGTGCCGAAGCCGGGCCGGTTCTGACCGATCAGCTGACCGACCGTCGGGGGGAGCGCCATCATCGAGGCGGCGAAGATCACCGGGATCACGCCGGCCATGTTGACCATCAGCGGCAGGTAGGTCTGCCCGCCGGCGGTCATTCGCCGTCCTATTTGTCGTTTGGCGAACTGAATCGGGATCCGCCGCTGACCGGTTTGCACGAACACGATCGCGGCGACCACCGCGAACACGATGAACGGCATCATCACCTTGAAGACCTGGTCCGGGCTCGTCCACCATGACTGCAGACCGCTGGGGATCCGGGAGACGATCGAAGCGAAGATCAGCAGCGAGATGCCGTTGCCGATCCCGCGCTGGGTGATCAGCTCGCCCATCCACATCAGCAGCATCGTGCCGCCGGTCAGGGTGATCGCGATCAGGAAGATCTTGCCGACGTTGAAGTTCGCGATCAGCGTGACGCCGGCCTGCGACTCAAAGCTCTTGAACAGGAAGACGTAGCCGATCGACTGGCCGAATGCCAAACCGACCGTCAGATAGCGCGTGTACTGGGTGATCGTCTCCTGGCCGTTGGGCTCCTTCCGCAGCTTCTCAAGCGACGGCAGCACCGCCGACAGCAACTGGAAGATGATCGAGGCGGTGATGAACGGCATGACCCCCGTCGCGAACAGGGCGATCCGCCCGAGTCCACCGCCGGAGAAGGTGTTCAGCAACCCGAGGATGCTGTCGCCGCCCAAGCTCTTCTGGATCTGCTGGAGTGCACCGGAGTTGATTCCCGGCGCAGGGATGTACGACCCGAGCCGGTACAGCGCGAGGATCGCTGCGGTGAACAGAACCTTCTTGCGGATCTCCTTGATCCGGAAGGCACCGAGGATCGTCGAGATCATCGCTTGATGAGTCTAGGACCGTGTTTGGTCAACGGCGTCGTTACTGGCTGACTGGCCAGTAACGACGAGCACAGCGCTGCCGCCGGCGGCCTCGATCGCAGCCTTTGCGGCACCGCTGAAGCCGTGCGCGTGGACCGTCAGCTTCTTGGTCAACTCGCCCTTGGCGAGGACCTTGATGTTGACGTCCTTGCGTGAGCCCAGGCCGGCAGCCTTGAGTGCCTCAACCGTCACCTCGGCGCCGGCTTCAAACCGCGCCTCGAGGTCCTGCAGGTTGACTGCCTGGGTGTGTGTGCGGAAGTTCTCGAACGGCATCGACTTCCTCATGTGCGGACCGCGCAGCTTGCGCATCCGCATGTGAATCGGCATCTGACCACCCTCGAACCGCGCACGGTCCTTGGCGCCTGAGCGCGAGCCGTAACCGTCCTGGCCGCGCCCGGAGGTCTTGCCCATACCGGAGCCCTCGCCGCGGCCGACGCGCTTACGGCGGTGACGCGAGCCGGGAGCCGGCTTCAGGTTGTGGAGTCCAATCTCCTCGGTCGTGGAGACCTTGGCGGCCTTGGGCTTCTGCTCAGCCATGGTTCTTGACCTCTACGAGATGGCGCACCTTGTGCAGCATCCCGCGAATCTGGGGGGTGTCGTTGACCTCGACGGTGTGACCGATCCGGCGCAGCCCGAGCGAGCGCAGCGTGTCGAGCTGGCTCTTGTCAGAGCCGTTCTTGGACTTGAACTGGGTAACCGTCAGGTTGCTCATGCGGGAACAACCTCGGCCTCAGCTGTGTCCTCGGTGGCCTCTGGCTTCGGCGCCAAACCAAGGACCTTGTTGATCGACAGGCCGCGCAGATCGGCGACCTCATCCGGGGTGCGCAGGGACTGCAGGCCCGCCATCGTCGCCTTCACGAGGTTGATCGGGTTCTGCGTGCCAAGCGACTTGGAAAGGATGTCGTGGATCCCGGCGAGCTCGAGCACCGCGCGGACGCCACCACCGGCGATCACGCCGGTACCGGGGGCAGCCGGCTTCAGGAACACGCGGCCGGCGCCAAAGATGCCGGTCGTCTCGTGGGTGATCGTCGAGCCGTGCTTGGGCACGCGGTAAAGGTTCTTCTTGGCCGCCTCGACGCCCTTCTGGATCGCGACGGGAACCTCGTTCGCCTTGCCGTAGCCGACGCCGACGACCTCACGCTCGTCGCCAACGACGACCAGAGCTGTGAACGAGAAGCGCCGACCGCCCTTGACGACCTTTGCGACTCGGTTGATCTCGACTACCCGCTCCTGCAGGTCGAGTCCTTGCGATGAAACTGTGCGATCACGTAGTGACATGAGTTATTCCAGGGTAGTAGGCGTCGTGGCGACGGCTAGAAGAGGAGTCCGCCCTCACGGGCGCCGTCGGCGAGCGCTTGCACACGCCCGTGGTACTGATAACCGCCGCGGTCAAAGACCACGGACTCAACGCCGGCTGCCTTCGCACGCTGTGCGATGGCGAGGCCGACCTGCTTGGCCTGATCCGAACCGGAAAGACTTTTGAAGGCATCCTCGGTCCAGTTGACCGCTGCGATCGTGCGTGCTGCATCGTCGTCGATCACCTGGGCGGAGATGCCCTTGTTGGAACGGAACACAGAGACGCGCGGACGCTCCGCCGTGCCGCGCACCTTGGCGCGGACGCGACGGCGACGCTTCAGCCGGCTCGCTTCCTTTGTCTTCACGCTCATGCTCGCTTACCAACCTTCTTCGGCACGTACTCGCCCTCGTAGCGGATGCCCTTTTGCTTGTACGGCTCGGGCTTGCGCTGCTTACGGATGGTCGCGGCAATCTCTCCGACAACCTGCTTGGACGAACCACTGACGGTGATCCGGGTCGGCTGCGGAACCTCGAAGGTGATGCCCTCGGGAGCTTTGATCAGAATCGGGTGTGAGTAGCCGACCAGCAGCTCAATGTCGCGTCCCTTCAGCGAGGCGCGGTAGCCGACGCCGTGGATCTCAAGCTTCTTTTCAAAGCCGGTCGTCACGCCGGTGACCATGTTCGCCACGAGCGTCCGCGTCAGCCCGTGCAGCGCCCGATGCTCGCCGCGGTCGGTTGGACGGGTGACAAGCAGCACGCCGTCGTTCTCGGTGATCGAGATATCGCGCTTCTTGCGCTCGGTCAGCTGTCCCTTGGGGCCGGCCACGGTGACGAGCTCAGGCTCGATCGTGACGGTCACGCCGCTGGGAACTGGGATGGGTTGTCTACCGATTCTTGACATACAAATTCGTTTCTGGAACTACCAGACCTTAGCCACGATTTCGCCGCCGATGCCCTGCGCGCGCGCGTCGTGACCGGTCATCACGCCCTTCGACGTGGAGACGATCGTGGTACCCATCCCGCCCTGCACCTTGGGGATGCGCGAGTGGTTTACGTATGTGCGCTGACCCGGGCGCGAGACACGCTGGATCCCGGAAATCACCGGCTTACGCTCGTTTGTGTATTTCAGCGTGACGTTGAGCTGCTCATACGGCAGCTCGCCGGCAGCGGGGCGCACCTCGTAAGCCTCGATGTAGCCCTGCTCCTTGAGGATGCGGGCAACCTCGCGCTTCAGCTTCGAAGACGGCAGTGTCACGTCATGGTGCTGCGCGTTGGCAGCGTTTCGCAGACGGGTAAGAAAGTCCGCGATGGGATCAGTCATAGACATATCGATATCCCTCGCTTTACCAGCTGGACTTCGTCATACCGGGGATGTACCCGTTGTGCGCAAGCTCGCGCAGGCAGATCCGGCAGACGCCGAACTTGCGATACACCGAGCGTGACCGGCCACATCGCCGGCAACGGGTATAGCCCCGGGTGGGGAATTTGGGGGTCCGCGCCTGGCGGACTCTCTGGGAAGTTTTGGCCATTTCTGTCTAATCCTTAGTTCTGGCTCGCAGCCTCGGCGAGGGACTCCGCCCACTGCGGGCGGCCGTCCTTGGCAAATGGCATCCCGATCGCCTCGATCAAGGCAAAAGCCTCGGCGTCGGTCTGCGCTGTGGTTGTAATGCTGATGTCCAACCCGCGGGTCTGGTCGATCGCGTCGTAGTCGATCTCGGGGAAGATCGTCTGCTCGCGGACGCCCATCGTGAAGTTGCCGCGGCCGTCGAAACCACGCGGGTTAACGCCGCGGAAGTCACGGATCCGGGGCATCGCGACCGAGAACAGGCGGTCAAGAAACTCGTAGGCGCGCTCGCCACGAAGCGTCACGGCGAGGCCGACGGGCATCCCTTCACGCAGCTTGAACTGCGCGATCGACTTGCGCGCGCGGCGGACGTTCGGCCGCTGGCCGGTAATCGCCGCCAGCTGCTCGGCAGCGGTCTCAAGCATCTTCGAGTCCTGCTTCGCCTCGCCGACACCCATGTTGACGGTGACCTTGGCGATCTTCGGCGCCTGCATCGGGCTCGAGTAGCCGAACTTGGCGATCAGTGCCGGGCGAATCTGGTCGTTGTATTGGGTCTTCAGTCGTGCCATCAGTCGTTCAGCCTCATGCCGCTGCGCTTGGCAATCCGATGACGCTTGCCGTCGGCGGCGATCTCGATGCCGATCCGGGTCGGCTTGCCGTCCTTCGGATCCTTGGGCATCACGTTTGAAAGATGAATTGGGCCTTCTTTGGAGATCACGCCTCCGGCCTGGTTCGCCTGCGTCGGCTTCTGGTGACGCTTGACGATGTTCAGCCCCTCGACGTACGCACGCTGCTTGGCCGGGTCGACCCGCAGCACCTTGCCGCTCTTGCCGCGGTCCTTGCCGCTGACCACGACGACCTCGTCTCCACTCTTGATGCGAGCCGGCATGGCTACAGCACCTCCGGTGCGAGCGACACGATCTTCATGAAGTTGCGCTCACGCAGCTCACGGGCGACCGGCCCGAAGATTCGGGTTCCGCGCGGGTTGTTGTTGGCGTCAATAATCACGGCAGCGTTCTCGTCAAATGCGATGTAGGTCCCGTCGTCACGGCCATAGCCCTTCTTGGTCCGCACGACAACAGCGGTGACGACCTCGCCCTTCTTGACCGTCCCCTGGGGACTGGCGACCTTGACGGTCGCCTTGATCGTGTCGCCAACGCCAGCGTAGCGGCGGCGTGATCCACCCATCACGCGGATCACGAGGATCTCACGCGCGCCGGTGTTGTCAGCAACCTTCAGTCGGGTCTCGTTCTGAACCATGATCTAGCGAGCCCTCTCCACGACCTCAACCAGGCGCCAGCGCTTCGTCGCTGAAAGCGGACGAGCCTCCTGGATCACGACGGTGTCACCGGTGTGCGCATCGTTGCTCTCATCGTGAGCGTGGAACGTGGTGGAGGTACGAACGATCTTGTGGTACTTGCGGTGCGGGCGCTGAACGTCGATCCGGACGGTGATCGTCTTGTCTGCCTTGTCGGAGACGACGATGCCCTGACGCTGCTTCTGGATCCCGGCGACGTGTTCACGCGGCGGGGTCGGAGTGCGCTCATGCTCGGATGCCTTGTACTTGGCCCGCTCCTTCGCACGCTGACGCGTCCGCGCCTTGGCCTTCGCCTTGCGCAGCTCGGCGCGCGCAGCCTGACGCTCCTCCGGCGTGCTTGACGCAGCGGACGGAATCTTGGCCGCCTTCTTCGCACGCGCATTCGCACGACGTGCCTTCGGCGTCAGCACCGGCTCCGGTGCCACGTCCTCGACGGGTTCTTTCACAGCAGCTTCTTCAGCGACGGGCTCTTCGGCCGCCGGCTCAGCGGGGGCTTCTTCGGCTACGGGCTCAGAGGACTCGTCTGCCGTAGTGGCAGCGGTCTCCTCGGTGCCTGTCGCGTCAGCAACAGTCTCCGAGGAGACCTCTGCCGCTGCGGTTTCTTCGATGTTTTCTTCGTCAGCCATCAGTTGACCTCAATCCCACGCTCTGCCGCGACGGTTAGAGCGCGCGCAATTTCTTTTTTCGCACGGCCGAGGTTGGCCGTGTTGTCCAGCTCGCCGGTGGCGTGCTGGAACCGCAGACCGAAAAGCTCGCGCCGCGCGGTCACGATGTGCTCACGCAAGTCTCGCTCGGTCATTTCTTTAAGTTCGATCGACTTCATCGCGTTAGCCGTCCTCTCGCAGGACGAACTTGGTGCGCACCGGCAGTTTGTGAGCAGCCAGCCGCAGCGCCTCACGGGCCAGCGGTTCCGGCACGCCTGACAGCTCAAACATCACGCGCCCCGGCTTGACGACGGCGACCCAGCCTTCAGGCGAGCCCTTACCGGAACCCATGCGGGTCTCGGCCGGCTTCTTCGTCACCGACTTGTCCGGGAAGACGTTGATCCAGACCTTGCCGCCACGCTTGATCTTGCGGGTCATCGCGATACGCGCCGCTTCGATCTGACGGTTCGTGAGCCAGCCCGCGTCAAGCGACTTCAGGCCGTACTCACCGAACTGGACCTTGACCTGTCCACGCGAGAGACCCGCACGACGGCCACGGTGCACCTTGCGGTGCTTCACACGCTTGGGAGAAAGCATCTATCGCTGACCTCCGCCCTGAGGCGCGTTGCCGCCGCCCGGACGAGGACCGCTTGGACGCGAGCCGCTGCTGGGACCGCCGGGGCGCGGACCGCGCCCACCACCGGCACCGCCACCGCCCGAGCCGCCGCGATATCCGCCGCCGCCTTGACCGCCACCGGCTCCGCCTGAGCCGCCGCGATATCCGCCGCCGCCCTGGCCACCACGGCCACCTGCGCCGCCTTGACCGCCACGACCGCCGGGACCGGACCCGCCCGCCCCGCCGCCTTGACCGCCACGGCCACGACCGCCGGGGCCGCCCGGACCGGAACCGCCCGCCCCGCCGCCTTGACCGCCACGGCCACGACCGCCGGGGCCGCCACCGCGACCATCACGGGAATCACGTCCTCCGCGATCGGCCTGCTGAGGGCTCGGCTCATCCATGATCGTCAGGTCAGCGCCGCTGTAGCCCTCGGGCATGATCTCGCCCTTATTGATCCAGCACTTGACGCCGATCCGCCCGAAAGTGGTCTTCGCCTCGGCAAAACCGAAGTCGATGTCGGCGCGCAAGGTGTGCAGCGGGACACGACCGTCCGAGTAGCCCTCGGTGCGGGCCATTTCGGCACCACCAAGGCGACCGGAAACCTGAACCTTGACGCCCTTGGCGCCAGATCGCATCGCGCTGGTCAGCGCGCGCTTCATCGCGCGGCGGAAGGCGACACGGTTCTGCAGCTGCTCGGCGATCGACTGCGCAACGAGGTTGGCGTCGAGCTCCGGCCGCTTGATCTCAAGAATGTTGACCTTGACCTGCTTGTTGGTGATCTTGTGCAGATCACGGCGCAGCTGGTCGACCTCGGAACCTGACTTGCCGATCACGATGCCCGGACGCGCGGTGTTGATGTTGACCTCAACCTCGTTCGCGTTCTTGCGAATGGTGATGTCAGACAGACCGGCGTGCGAAAGCCGCCCGACGATGTGCTCGCGGATCCGCGTGTCCTCGTGCAGGTAGTCCGCGAAGTTCTTCTCGTTGAACCAGTTCGACTTCCAGTCGTGGATGTAACCCACGCGGAGTGACTCTGGGTGAACTTTTTGACCCATGGTTTCTGTTTTCAGTCTTTCGGCGTGAGCAAGATCGTGAGGTGGGAGGTGCGCTTGCGGATCTTTGTCGCGCGGCCTTGGGCACGCGGACGGAACCGCTTGATCGTCGGACCTTCGTCGGCCTTGATGGCCTTGATGACAAGATCCTCGCCGTCGAGCTCGTGGTTGTGCTCGGCATTTGCGACCGCGGACTCGAGCAACTTGCTCCAATCCTGCGCGACCGACCGTGGCGTGTGGGCCAGGATAGCGCGGGCCTCGATCACCGATTTGCCGCGAATGTTGTCGCAGACCAACCGCGCCTTGCGGGCGCTCGAACGGACGTACTTGGCCTGCGCGCGCACGACCTGCCGCTCGCCCGGCGCCGCCTTCTCAGCCGCCAGCCGCTGACGCTTCGGCACGCTCGCCGCGCGCTGTGCGGCTTTGGCATCCGCTGCTGGAGTCTTCGCAGCCGCAGGGGCCTTCGACGACTCCATCGCGTCAGCGCCGGAGTCGGCGGAGGGCTTTGCGGCGGCAGAAGGCTTCTTAGCGGCAGCAGGCTTCTTCGCGGCGGCAGCAGGCTTTGCGGCAGCAGGCTTCTTCGCGGCAGCAGGCTTCTTCGCGGCCGCAGCCTTCGGCTTAGCTGGAGTCTTCTTGGAGGCGGCGGCAGTCGTCTCGGACGAGTCCGTCGCGCCAGCACCGGACTCGGCGGAGACGTCTGCTGCCGGCTTCTTCGGCGCAGGACTCATCGCTTCTTACCCGTAGCAGCATGGCCGCGGTAGAGACGTGTCGGCGCAAACTCGCCGAGCTTGTGGCCAACCATCGACTCGGACACGAACACCGGGATGTGCTTACGGCCGTCGTGAACCGCGATCGTGTGCCCAACCATGTCGGGGAAGATCGTCGAGGTGCGCGACCAGGTCTTCAGCATCTTCTTCTCGCCGGACTTGTTCAGCGCCTCGATGCGTTGCATCAAGCGCTCCTGAACGAACGGCCCCTTCTTACTTGAACGGCTCAACGCTTCTTACCCCTCTTACGGCCGCGGATGATGTACTTGCTGGACGCCTTGCCCTTCTTCCGGGTGCGGTAACCCAGCGTCGGGACGCCCCAGGGTGTGACCGGGTGACGGCCTGCGGTCGTCGAGCCCTCGCCACCGCCGTGCGGGTGGTCAACAGGGTTCATCGCGACACCGCGGGTCTGGGGGCGCACGCCCATGTGGCGCTTGCGTCCGGCCTTGCCAATCTTGACGTTCTGATGGTCGGAGTTGCCGATCACGCCAATCGTCCCGCGGCACTCCGCGCGGACCTGGCGCATCTCGCCCGAGGGCAGCCGCAGGGTGACGTAATCGCCCTCCTTCGCCAGCAGCTGAATGGAAGTCCCGGCCGAGCGACCCAACTGGCCACCACGGCCCGGAATCAGCTCGACGTTGTGGACAATCGTGCCGGCGGGGACGTTGGCCAAGGGCAGCGCGTTACCAACCTTGATGTCAGCCTGGGGACCTGACTCAACCGTCATCCCGACGCTCAGCTTGGCGGGCGCCAGGATGTAGCGCTTCTCGCCGTCGGCGTAATGCAGCAGCGCGATGTAGGCGGTGCGGTTGGGGTCGTACTCGATGTGCGCGACCTTCGCCGGGATCCCGTCCTTGAGACGCTTGAAGTCGATCACGCGGTACAGGCGCTTGGCGCCGCCACCACGGTGACGTGAGGTCTTGCGACCCATGTTGTTGCGGCCGCCGGACTTCTTCAGCCCTTCGGTCAGCGACTTCTCGGGCGTCCGCCGGGTGATCTCGGCGAAATCCGGATATGAGACGAACCGGAGACCCGGTGACGTCGGCTTCGGTTTACGAATCGCCATTTAGGACAAATCACCTCCGAGGCCCGCTCCGAAGATCGGAATGCTCTGGCCGTCGGCGACCTGAACGATCGCCTTCTTCCACGAGCGGGTGCGGCCGGCGGTCGCACCGCGGCGCTTCGGCTTGCTCTTCACAGCTGACGTGCGCACAGCAACGACCTTGACGCCGAACAGCTCCTCGACGGCCTGACGGATCTGCGTCTTATGGGCACGATCGTTGACCCGGAAGGTGTAGCGGCCGGCTTCTGCCAGCACGTAGCTCTTCTCCGAGACGACTGGGCGGATGATCACCTGGGTCGCGTCCATTACGCGTCACCTCCACTGGCGCGAGCGACCAGCTCGGGAAGCGCGGCCTTTGAGATAAGTAGTGCGCGGGCGCGGATGATGTCGGCGACACCGGCATCGGCTGCCGGCACCGCGATCACGCGCTCGAGGTTGCGGAACGACAGGCCGGCCTTCTCTTCGCTCTCGTGCAACACGACAAGCACCGAGCTGCCGTCCTTCCAGTCGGCCAGCAGTTTGCGGGCCTGTGAAGTCGACGGAGCGGCGAACGTCTCGGCATCGAAGACGGCCAGCGACCCACGCTCGGCGTGCACCGACAAGGCGCTGCGCAGTGCGGCGCGGCGGGCCTTGCGGTTGATCTTGAAGGTGTAGTGACGCGGGCTCGGACCAAACACGGTGCCGCCGCCTGTCCAGATCGGGGAACGGGAGGAACCGGCGCGCGCCCGGCCGGTGCCCTTCTGCTTCCACGGCTTGGCGCCGCCACCGCGCACCTGCCCCTTGGTCTTCGTCGAAGCGGTGCCCTGACGGCGTGCGTTGAGCTCGGCGCGAACGGTCTCATGGACCAGCGCCATGTTGAACTCGGCTTCAAACACCGGGTCGAGCTTTACGGTCGTACCGCCGAGCACAGGAGCTGTCTTAGGCATCTGTACGCACCTCGACGATCCCGTTCTTGCCGCCGGGAACGGCGCCGCGGACGAGCAACAGGTTCTTGGCGGCGATCACGTCGACGACGGTCAGGCCCTTCTGCGTGACCCGCTCGTTGCCCATCTGGCCGGGGCCGCGGATGCCCTTCATCACGCGTGCGGGCCAAGCAGAAGCACCGATCGAGCCCGGCGCACGGTAGTTGTGCGAGCCGTGGGTCTTGGGGCCGGTTGCGAAGTTGTGGCGCTTGACGGTGCCGGCGAAGCCCTTGCCCTTGGAGGTACCGGCGATCTTG
>Ga0302314_10002152_pt1 | contig 36815 bp, 34 predicted proteins | sample III_Palsa_N2_3_FD_200533 | JGI IMG/M metagenome (GOLD analysis project Ga0302314, IMG submission 200533) | Peat permafrost microbial communities from Stordalen Mire near Abisko, Sweden - III_Palsa_N2_3 | ecosystem: Environmental > Terrestrial > Soil > Palsa > Peat permafrost | place: Sweden...
TTGACGATCTCGATGTTGCGGCCATCGGCGCCTTGCGCGGAGACCCTGAGATGCTCGACCTCGAGCAGCACCGTCATCTCACGAACCTCCCTTCCGCTGCAGACGGCTGCCGAACAGGCCGTCGAACAGAAGGTTGACGCCGATCGACAGGCTGGCGATGGCGAGGGCCGGCATGAGCACCGCGGGCGCGCCATAGGCCAGGCCACTGATGTTCTCCCGGACCAAGGAGCCCCAGTCGGCATCGGGCGGCTGCACGCCCAGGCCGAGGAAGCTGAGGCTGCTCAGGAGCAGCAGCACATAGACGAAACGCAGGCCGAAATCCGTCAGCATCGGCCCGACGATGTTCGGCAGCACCTCGTACCTGACGATATAGAAGGTCCCCTCACCCCGGGCCCGGGCCACCAGGACGAAATCCAGCGTGGCGACGTTGACGCTGACCGCGCGGACGATGCGATAGCAGCCCGGCAGATAGATGACCGCGAGCGTCAGGGTCAGGGCCGGCAGGGACGAGCCGAAGGCGGCGACGAGGAGCAGGCCGAACATCTTGCTGGGTATCGAGACCAGCGCGTCGAGGAAGCGGCTCAGACCGGCGTCGAACCAGCCGCCGACGACCGCGGCGGCCAATCCGAGAACGGACCCGCCCAGCGCCGCCAGGAAGGTCGCGACCAACGCGATGCCGACCGTCTGCCGCGTCCCGGCCAGGATGCGGCTCAGAATATCTCGGCTGAGATAATCGGTACCGAGCGGGTATTGCCGGCTCATCGGTTCGAAGGCATCCGCGTCCAGGATTTCTCCAACCCCATGGGGTGCCAGAAAGGATCCGAACAAGGCCATGGCCAGCCAGAACAGGACGAGCGTGGCACCGATCCAGCCGGCAAAACCCAGCCGGGGCAAGCGGCGGCGTGTCGGGATCGAAGCGGCCGCTGTGGCACCGTTGGGAACATTCATTGGTGACGCAGCCTGGGACTGGACAGAATGGCGGCGACATCGGCCAGCATGACCAGCAGCAGATAGCCGGCGCAGAAGATCAGGGCGCAGGCCTGCACCACCGGCAAGTCACGGGTCGAGACGCCGTCGACCATCAGCTTGGCGATGCCCGGATAGTTGAAGATCGTCTCAACGATGATCACGCCGCCCAGCAGATAGGACAGGCTCAACGCCACCGCGTTGGCGATCGGGCCGACCGCATTCGGCAGCGCGTGCATCAGGACGATGCGGATCGGTCGCGCCCCTTTGAGCCGCGCCATTTCCACATAGGGCGCTTCCAGCGCATCCATCACCGCCGCACGGGTCATGCGGGTCATCTGCGCCACGATCACGCAGGAGAGCGTGATGATCGGCATGGCAAAGCTGCGCAGCAACCCGCCGATATCGTGGAACTGCGGGGCCTGGGCCAGCGCCGGCAGCCAGCGCAGCTTGACCGCGAAGGCCAGGACCGCGAGTGTGGCGATGAGGAATTCCGGAACCGAAACGACGAAGACCACGCCGATTCCGACGATGCGGTCCAGCCAGGAGCCGGGCCGCATCGCCGTGCCGATACCGAGCAGCAGTGCCACCGGCACCGAGACGCAGCTCGTGATCGCCGCAAGCATCAGAGAGTTGGCCAGGCGACCGGCGATCATCTGGCTGACCGGCAGGTCATTGACCAGCGATCGACCGAAATCGCCCTGGACGAGGCCGCCCAGCCACAGCAGGAAGCGTTCGCTCGGCGGCCGGTCGAGACCGAGCTTCGTGCGCAATCCGGCGACCGCCTCCGGCGTGGCACTTTGGCCCAGGATCTGCTGCGCCACATCGCCCGGCAGCAGGCTCGTGATGGCAAACACCACGACCGCGACGAACAGCAAGGTGAGGATCGCCGTCGCGAAGCGTGCCGTCAGCATCCCGACGATCTTGCCGTTCATCCGGGTTCTCCTGCGCGGTCCGCTGTCCCCGACCTTAAGTATCGAGCCAGACATATTCGGCGAAGCCGTAGCCCATCAGGCCGCCGGTCCCCATCGGCCGCAACCCCTTGAGACGCGAGCTATGAGCGTCGAGGTTGCTGATGAACACGGGAATGCCAATACCGGAAGTCTCGCTGATCATGACCTGCATGTCATGATACATCTGCTTGCGCTTGGCCTCGTCGGACTCGCCCCGGGCGGCGACCAGCATCTGGTCGAAATTCTCGTGCTTCCAGGCGGATTCATTCCAGGCCGCATCGGAAGCGAACAATAGGCTGAGCAGGATATCCGCCGTCGGCCGGGGATTGATGTTGCCGAACACGAAGGGCGACTTCAGCCAGTAGTTCGACCAATAGCCGTCTGCCGGCACCTGCTTCACATCGATGGTGAGGCCGACCTCCTTCGCCGATTGCTGTAACACCACCGCCATGTCGACCGAACTGGACGCCGCGGTCGAGCAGACCAGCGGCAGCGTGGAACCGAGCACGCCCGCCTTTTGCAGGTGAAATTTCGCCTTCTCGGGATCGTAGATCCGCTGGGGAATATCGGCGGCAAAGTAGCGGTTGGACGGCGGAAGCGGCTGGTCGTTGGCGACCGTGGCGAAACCGCGGAACACGGCGCGCTTAATCTGAACCCGATTGAGCAGGTATTTCATGCCGAGCGCGAAGTCGGGATTGTTCCCGGGGGCGGAGTCCTGGCGCATGATCAGGTCGGTATAGTTGCCGGCATTGGTCTCGAACAGCTCGAAGCCCTTGGTATCGAGGATCTGCTGGCTGGAGCGCGGGTCGATCGAATTGATCAGATCGACGTCGCCGGACAGCAGCGCGTTGACGCGCGCGCTGTTGTCGGCGATGCCGATGAATTCGACCTCGTCCAGATACGGGCCCTCGCCGCGCCAATAATGCTCGTTGCGCACGCCGATCGAGCGGACGCCGGGCGTGAATTCCTTGCATTTGAACGGGCCGGTCCCGACCGCCGTCGAGAAGTCGGTGGTCCCGTCCTTGATGATGAAGAAATGAAAGGTGCCAAGCACGACCGGTAGATCCGCATTCGGGCTGGACAGGCGGATGGTGACTTCGAGCGGGCCGGTCGCCTTGATCTCGGTCATCTGCGCCGCCAATGCCTTGGCTTTGGACCCAACCGCAGGATCCATGTGCCGCGTCAGCGAATAGACGACGTCGGCGGAGGTCAGCGGCTTGCCGTCATGGAACAGCACGTCCTTGCGCAGCTTGATCGTCCAGACCGTCGCCTTGTCGCTCTCGATCGATTCCGCCAGCGCCAGTTGTGGCGCCAGATGCTCGTCGAGCATGGTCAGGCCGCTGTAGAACATGCTGCAGCGGACATAGTCGGTGGAGAGAGACTGCTTGGCCGGATCCAGCGTATCCGACGTCGAGCTCGATATTCCCGCAACCTTGATGCGGCCGCCTTTCTTGGGCGTATCCGCCAAGGCCCGGCTCGCGCCCGCAAGCAGGCTCGTCCCGAAGGTGCCGGCGAGACCGAGCATGCCCAGCATCCTCAGGACATCGCGGCGGCTGGCGCCGCGTTCGAGCGCGTGCAGCACGCGATGCCGCTCGGCGGCGGAGAGAAGCTCGAAGGAGGCAGGCTTTTCCTTGCTCATGGGACTTCTCCGTATGCTCGAAGAGGGGCGGTAAAATTTGCGTCGGGTCAGTACAGGCGATCCATCAGGCGGTAGTAGGCGCCAATGAACGGCAGAAACCAGGGCGGGCCGAAATGGCCGGGGATGGCAGACCAGGCGCGGTCGCGCCAGGGATTGACGGTGGCGGCGCCGGTCATGATTTCCGCCATGATCCGTCCCATCAGGACCGACATCTGCGTGCCGTGCCCGCTGTAGCCCATGGCGTAGTGGATGCCGTCGCGCTCGCCGGCATGGGGCATGCGGTCCTGGGTCATGTCGACCAGGCCGCCCCAGCAATAATCGATCGGCACCGGGCCCAGTTGGGGAAAGGTCTCCGCCAGGGTCTTCTGCAGGACGCGGCCGCTCTTCTCGTCGGATTTGGGATTGGAGAGCGCGAACCGGGCTCGTCCGCCGAAGACCAGACGATCGTCGTCGGTCAGGCGGAAATAATTCCCGATATTCTGCGAGGTCGTACAGACCCGGCGCCCGGGCATGATGCTGTCGAGCATGTCGCGCGGCAGTGGGGCGGTCACGATGATGAAGCTGCCGATCGGCACGATCCGCCGGCGGAACCAGCCGAACGGTCCATGGGTCGAGGCTCCGGTGGCGACCAGCACGCGGTCGGCCTCGATCGTGCCGCGTTCGCTCGTCACCCGAAAGCGCCTGGCGCCGGTACGCTCGATGGCCGTGACCGGCGCCTGTTCATGGACCCGCGCGCCGGTGCGGGCGGCGGCCAGCGCCAGGCCGGCACCGAAGCGCCCCATATGCATGGCGGCGCTTTGACGCTGCAGCAGCCCGCCATGAAAGACCGGCGAGCCGACCTCCGCCGCCAGATCCTGCCGGGAGAGCAGCGTCACCTGCGGATCGACGTCGCGCGCCAGGATCTCGCAGCTCTTCGCCAGACTGTCGTAATGCGCCGGCTTGGCGGCGAGCTTGATCTTGCCGCACCGGACGAAGCCGCAGTCGATTTGTTCCTCGCCGACCAGGCGCTCCACCAGATCGACGCCACGGTCGAACGCCTGATACATCTCCCGCGCCCGCTCATGGCCATAGCGGGCGGCGACACCGGAGAAGCTGACCGCGAGGCCGTTGTTGCAATGGCCGCCGTTCCGTCCCGACGCCTCGCTCGCGACCCGACCCGCCTCCAGCAGCGTGACCGCCACGCCCTGCCGCGCCAGCGTCAGTGCTGCGGACAGGCCGGTGAAACCGCCGCCGACCACGACCACGTCCGCCCGTCCCTCGACGGGGCCGGCAACCCCATGCGCGAACGCCGGGGCGGTATCGAGCCAGTAGGAGTTGAGTTTCATCGCTGCCAAACCTGTCCGCCTCTTCTTTCTAGCCCCGGCCGATCGTTTTGACCGGCCGGGTCGGAAATCACAGCCCCAGAACGCCGGGCAAACCACCGATATCGGAGATTTCCTGATAGCCGTAAGCGGGGTTGCCCGGATCATGGCCGCGCTTGACGAAGACCCGCTTGCCGACCCGCATGTCATGCGCCGTCATCAGGTCGTAGCGCAGGCTGGACGAGACATGCATGACGTCGGCCGGACTGCAGCCCAGCTGATCGAACATGAATTCGAACGCCTGCATGTGCGGCTTGTAGGATTGCGCCTGCTGGGCGGTGAACACCGCATGAAACGGCGCGCCAAGCTTGTCGACGTTCTCTTGGATCTGATCGTTGGACGCGTTCGACAGGACGACGAGCGGGATCTTTTTAGCGACGATCGAAAGGCCGGCCGGCACGTCGGCGTGCGGACCCCAGGTCGGCACCGCCTCGTAGAAGCGCGCCGCTTCCGTTTCATCGAACGCCAGCCCCCACAGCTTGCAGGTCCGTTCGACCGCGGTGACGATCACGTCCCGGTACGGCTTCCAGGCGCCCAGCACCTCGTCCAGACGATAGGCCGAGAAATCCTGGACGAACGCGTCCATCCGATCGGCGGGGACGCGATCGGAGAAAATTTCGCGGGCCATGTCGCCCATCCGGAACCGGGTCAGCGTTCCGTAACAGTCGAAGGTGATGAACTTTGGAAAGGCGGTCATATCCGTTTCATCCGTGCAAGTGATCGAAGTATTTCTGTCTCTTTGCCTTGGTTTTAGCGCCAAGACGCCCCACAAGGTGACACCACGCCCTCGTATAGATTGAGATGACGCGAGCGGACTGGCCGACGAGACTTGTGTGTTTTTTGTTGTGATTGAGCATCGTCGGCGAACCTTTGGTCCGGCCGGCTGCGGCCCTTTATTGCTGCAAGGATGGTACGCCCATCGTCGCGGCATTTTACGCTTCTATGACCGGGTCAAGCGTGTCGGCGTTGCGGATTTACGGCGGCTGACGGCACGTTGTGCTTTCTCTGTCATTCGCTGGGCGCTTTGCAGCCTTGCGCTGGATGCGGGCATGAGGCCGCCTGCCGGCGCCGTGTCGGCGCCCTCGCCTATTCGGCCCGGCGGCATTTGCTGCCGCAAACACCTGTCGATTGCACAAGTTTGTAGCGCGCCCGGCACCGACAACAGCAGCCCATACTTCGCTAAAGCGGCCACTATGGTCGAACTGGCCGAGCGCCGGGGCGAGGTAGAGGAGCGTGACGTGGCCGATGTGACGATGACGTCGGGGTTTCATCTGCGCCCGATGACCGAAGACGACCTGCCGCAGGCCCATGGGCTGTCGCGCCTCGTGCAATGGCCGCACCGGCTGGACGAGTGGCAGTTCAATTTCAAGCTCGGCCGCGGCCTTATCGCCGAACAGGCCGACGAAACGGTCGGGACCGTGATGTGGTGGCCCTATGGCGCGGATATGGCGGCGCTCGGCATGGTCATCGTCGATCCGGATCGCCAGGGTGCGGGAATCGGGCGCGCCTTGATGACAGCGGCGCTGGAACAATTGGACGGCCGGACGGTCATGCTGAACGCGACCGAGGCCGGGTTGCGGCTCTATCAGGCGCTCGGCTTCCGGCCGATCGGCGAAATCCGCCAGCATCAAGGGGCCGCCTTTGCCGTTCCGGCGACGCCGCTCGGCAAGGGCGAGCGCATCCGGCCGATCGGGCGGCGCGACGGCGACGCCCTGGTGGCACTCGACGCCAAGGCCACGGGGCTCGCGCGCGGGCCCTTGATCCGGGCGCTGTTGGACGAGGCCGAGGGGGTGGTACTGGATCGGGACAGCGAGGCGATCGGTTTTGCGCTCTATCGGCGGTTCGGGCGCGGCCATGCCATCGGCCCGGTGATCGTGCCGACGATCGAGGGCGCCAAGGCCCTGATCTCGCATTGGATGGCCTCCAACCCCGGTGTGTTCATGCGCGTCGACGTGCTGGGCGACGGCGGCCTGTCGCCCTGGCTCGATGATCTCGGCCTGATCGGCCTCAGCCCGGTCACCACCATGGTTCGCGGTACGCCGATCCCGCGTGCCGGCGCCGGCGGATACTGGGCGATCGCCAGCCAGGCGCTCGGCTGAGGATCGCCCGTCCATGAGTTTTCTCTATAAGGCCGATCCCGAGCGCGGCGCCGTCTGGCGGCGGCTGTTCGCGGAGCAGGCACCCGAGTTGCCGTTTCGGATCTGGCCGGATATCGGCGATCCGCTGGCCGTGCGCTATTTCGCGGTCTGGGTGCCGCCGGACGATCTGACCGATCGTTTTCCGAATCTCGAAATCCTGTTCTCGGTCGGCGCGGGCGTCGATCAGATCGATTTCTCCCGGGTCCCGGCCGCCCTCCCCGTCGTGCGCATGGTCGAGCCCGGCATCATCGACAGCATGGTGGAATATGCAACGCTCGCCACGCTGGCGCTGCATCGCGACCTTCCGGCCTATATCGACCAACAGCGAAATCGGAGCTGGCAACCGCTGCGGGTTCGTCCGTCCGGCGCGCAGCGGGTCGGGGTCATGGGGCTGGGCGTCCTTGGCCAGGCGGTGCTGCGGCAGCTGCGTTCGTTGAAATTCGACTGCGCGGGATGGGGTCGCTCGCCGCGTGATCTCGATGGCATCCCCTGCTTCGCCGGTGCCGAAGCACTGCCGGATTTCCTCGCCCGGACCGACATTCTGATCTGCCTGCTGCCCCTGACCGAAGAGACGCGGGGCGTGCTGAACCGGGACCTGTTCGCCCAGCTGCCGGCGGGCGCGGCACTGATCAACACCGGACGCGGCGGTCATCTGGTCGAGGCCGACCTGCTGGCGGCGCTTGAGGCCGGACAGATCTCCGCCGCCGTGCTGGACGTGGCTTCGGCCGAGCCGCTGCCGGACGATCATCCGTTCTGGCGACATCCCCGCATCCTGCTGACGCCGCACATCGCGAGCATGACCCAGCCCGACACGGCCGTGTCCATCGTCCTGGAAAACATTCGCCGCCACCGCCTGGGCGAGCCGCTGGTCGGTCTCGTCGATCGTGCCCGCGGCTATTAGGGATATCAGTGGAATGAGCTTCATCGAATTGCGCGATCCGACGCTGCTGGTTGAAGCCGCCTTCATCGGCGGCGCCTGGGTCGGGGCCTCGTCCGGGCTTACCCTCGAGGTCGAAGACCCGGCGACGGGCGATCTCGTCGGCACGGTCCCCGAATGTGGAACGGTGGAAACCCGCGCGGCCATTGCCGCCGCCACGGCCGCCTTCGAACCTTGGCGCCGCCGGACGGCCGCCGAGCGCGCGACGCTGCTGGAGCGCTGGCACGCACTCGTCCTGGAAAACATCGCCGATCTGGCGCGCATCCTGACCGCGGAACAAGGCAAGCCGCTGGCCGAAGCGGAGGGCGAGGTGCGCTACGGCGCGTCCTTCATCAAATGGTTCGCCGAAGAGGCACGCCGGATCGGCGGACACAGCATCCCGGCGCCCGAGGGCAACCGCCGTATCCTGACGATGAAGGAACCGGTCGGCGTTGCCGCCGCCGTGACGCCCTGGAATTTCCCGATCGCCATGATCACCCGCAAATGCGCGCCGGCCCTGGCCGCGGGCTGCACCATGGTGATCAAGCCGTCCGACCTTACGCCCTTTTCGGCGCTGGCGCTCGCAGCCCTGGCCGAGCGCGCCGGCCTGCCGCCGGGCGTGCTCAACGTCGTGACCGGCAAGCCGCAGGCGATCGGCGCCGAACTCACCGGCAATGCCGCGGTCGCCAAGATCTCCTTCACCGGCTCGACCCAGGTCGGCCGGCTGCTGATGCGCCAATCGTCGGAGACGATCAAGCGGCTCAGCCTGGAGCTGGGCGGCAATGCCCCGTTCATCGTGTTCGATGATGCCGACCTGGATCTGGCCGTTGCCGGCGCCATGGCGAGCAAGTTCCGCAATGCCGGACAGACCTGCGTCTGCGCCAACCGGCTGCTGGTGCAGGACGGCATCTACGATGCGTTCGCGGCCCGGCTGTCCGAGGCGGTCCAGGGCCTGCGCGTCGGCCATGGCCGCGAGCCGGGCACGACCATCGGACCGCTGATCAACCACGCCGCGGTCGCCAAGGTGGCCGAGCATGTCGAGGACGCGCTTGACCGCGGGGCCAAGCTCGTAACCCGGCTGGAGCATCGGCTCGATCCGGCCCGTTTCGTGGCGCCGGTCGTACTGTCGGGCGCCACCACCCAGATGCGGCTCGCCAATGAAGAGACCTTCGGCCCGGTCGCGCCGCTCTTCCGTTTTCGTCACGAAGCTGAGGCGATCGAGATCGCCAACGGCACGCCCTACGGCCTTGCCAGCTATTTCTATACCGAGGATCCGCATCGGTCCTGGCGGGTCGCCGAACGGCTGGAGTTCGGCATGGTCGGCCTCAATACCGGTTCGATCTCGATGGAGGTGGCGCCGTTCGGCGGCGTCAAGCAGTCCGGTCTCGGGCGCGAAGGTGGCCAACTCGGGATCGAGGAATATCTGGAGACCAAGGCCTTTCATTGGGGCGGCCTGAAACTAGGCCGGGAGGCTTGAGCCAGCAGTTTGTGCCGTGGCGCCGCAAACAACGGCATCGCGCGCTGTCCACGGCGCGAAGTCGGAATTTTCGCGGGCAAGGCCGGGGCTAGACTCGTTGCCGGATAACGAGTGGGGGCCCCATGCTGAGCAATTCTCTGGTCGAGCTCGACCGCGAGCACTTGATCCATCCGGTCACCGCATTTCGCGCCCATGAACAGCGCGGGGTCACCATCCTGGAGTCCGGCCGCGGCATGTTCGTGCGCGACGCCGAAGGGCATGAGCTGCTCGATGCCTTCGCCGGGCTTTGGTGCGTCAACGTCGGCTATGGCCAGGACAGCGTGGTCCGGGCCGCCGCCGAGCAGATGGCCAAGCTGCCCTACGCCACCGGCTATTTCCACTTCGGCAACGAGCCGGCCATCCGGCTGGCCGCCCGCCTGGCGGAACTGGCACCGCCCGGCCTCGGCCATGTCTATTTCACGCTCGGCGGGTCCGACGCGGTCGATTCGGCGATCCGCTTCATCGTGCATTATTTCAACGCGACCGGCCGTCCGGCCAAGAAGCATTTCATCGCGCTGGAGCGTGGCTATCACGGCTCATCGAGCGTCGGCGCCGGCCTGACGGCCTTGCCGGCCTTCCATCGGAATTTCGATCTGCCGCGGCCGTGGCAGCATCATATCCCGTCGCCTTATCCGTATCGCAGCCCGGTCGGCGGCGATCCCGCCGCGGTCATCGCCCGCTCGGTCGCCGAGCTGCGGGCGAAGGTCGCGGAACTGGGCGCGGAAAATGTCGCGGCCTTTTTCTGCGAACCGATTCAGGGCTCGGGCGGCATCATCGTGCCGCCCCAGGGCTGGCTTGCCGCGATGCGAGCAGCCTGTACCGACCTCGACATTCTGTTCGTGGCCGACGAGGTCATTACCGGTTTCGGCCGGACCGGCCCGATGTTCGCCTGCGAGCGCGAGGCGGTGGTGCCCGACCTGATGACCGTCGCCAAGGGGCTGACCTCCGGCTATTCGCCGATGGGCGCCGTCCTGATGACGGACCGGATCTATGCCGGGATCGCCGACGGTGCCGCACCCGACCTGCCGATCGGGCACGGCTTCACCTATTCGGCCCATCCGGTCAGCGCCGCCGTCGGCCTCGAAGTGCTGCGCCTTTATACCGAGGGCGGCATCCTGGCCAACGGCCAGGCGGTGGCACCCCGCTTTGCCGCGGGGCTGGAGGCGCTGCGCGATCATCCGCTCGTCGGCGACGCTCGCCACGTCGGGCTGCTGGGTGCGCTCGAACTCGTCGCCGACAAGGCAAGCCGGCAGCCGTTCCCGGCCGAGCTGCGGCTGGCCGACCGGCTGTTCAAGCGTGCTTATGACAACAGGCTGATCTTCCGCGCCTTCGCCGACGGCACGATCGGGCTGGCGCCGGCCCTCTGCTGCACACCCGGCGAAATGGAGCAGCTGCTCGCCCGGCTCGCCGCCACGCTGGATCAGGTCCTGGAAGAGCCGGAGGTTCGTCGGGCGCTGAAATCCTCCTGACGCGCGAATAGGTTGCCTGCCGACCGGGCCCGCTCAATAGTCCAAACAGCGCGAAGCAGTTCAAGCGAGCCGTCAGATGAATGCACCTCTCAAGCTCGACCGCATCGACCTCAAGATCCTGGCCCAGCTCCAGAAGAACAGCCGGATCAAGAACGTCGATCTCGCCGAGACGGTGGGCCTGTCGCCGAGCCCCTGCCTGATGCGCGTGAAACGTCTCGAACAGGCCGGCTACATCACCGGCTACGGCGCGCAGCTCCAGCTCAAGAAATTGGGCGACGTGGTCATGGTCTTCACCGAGGTCACGCTGTCCGATCACCGCCGCGACGATTTCAGCCGGTTCGAGGCCAGCATTCGCGGCATCGATGAAATCATCGAATGTCACTTGGTCAGCGGCGGCTACGATTATCTCCTGAAATTCATCACCCAGGGGGTGAACCACTACCAGGAGATCATCGAGGGTTTGCTGGAGCGGAATATCGGGATCGAGAAATATTTCAGCTACATCGTGATCAAATCGCCGTTCATCAAAAATCACTACCCGATCGAGGGTCTGTTCGGGCGAGGCACGGTCGAATAATGCCGAAACCCCGCTTCGTCCGTCTCGACGAGACCGGCCGCGCGCCGGTTGCCTTTACCATCGATGGCCGGGCCGCGTCCGCGCTCGCCGGCGACACGCTGCTGGTGGCGCTGCTGGTCAACGGCAGCCATCTGCGCCGGTCGGAATTCGGCGACGGCCTGCGCGCCGGATTCTGCATGATGGGCGCCTGCCAGGATTGCTGGGTCTGGACCGCGGCGGGCGATCGTTTGCGGGCCTGCGGCATCCCGGTCGCCGAGGGTATGGCGATCCTGACCGAAGAGCCGGAGGCGACATGGGCGGCCCTCGCGTAATCATCGTCGGTGCCGGTCCGGCCGGCGTTCGCGCGGCCGCGACCCTGGTGGCCGCGGGCATCACCCCGACACTGGTCGAAGAGGGGCGTCGGGACGGCGGCCAGATCTACCGCCGACAGCCGGAAGGCTTCGTCCGCCCCTATGACCGGCTCTACGGCAGCGAGGCGGCGAAGGCCGCGGCGCTGCACCGGACGTTCGAGGGGCTGGTCGGCCGTATCGCCTATCGGCCGGAGACGCTGGCCTGGAATCTGGCGGAAGGAGCGCTCCATGTGGTGAGCGCAGGGGTGGCCGAAGCCTTACCGTTCGACGCGCTGATCGTCTGTTCCGGGGCGACCGATCGGCTGATGCCGGTCGATGGCTGGAATCTGCCCGGCACCTATAGTCTGGGTGCCGCCCAGATCGCGCTCAAATCCCAGGCGTGCGCGATCGGTCGCCGCGTCGTGTTCCTCGGCACCGGGCCGCTGCTCTATCTGGTTGCATCCCAATATCACAAGGCGGGCGCCCAGGTCGCCGCCGTGCTCGACACCGCGCCGGCCTGGCTTCGGTTGCGGGCGCTGCCGCAACTGCTGGCTCGGCCGTGGGTGCTGGCCCGCGGCTTGATGCTGGTCGCCGGACTGAAGCGGGCGGGGATTCCGGTCGAGACCGGCGTCAGGCCAGTCGCGATCGTCGGGACGCCTGACGCCGACGTGGGCGGGGTGACGGTCGAGGACGCCCGCGGCCGCCGGCGCTCCTACGCGTGCGATGCGGTGGCGCTCGGCTATCACCTGCGCCCGGAAACCCAACTGGCCGATCTGGCCCGCTGTGCCTTCTCCTTCGATCCGGACAGCCGGCAATGGCTGCCTGAAATCGATCCCGATGGCCGCAGCAGCGTGCGCGGGGTCTATCTTGCCGGGGACGGCGCGCGCGTGCTGGGCGCGGACGGGGCGGAGGCGGCGGGCGAACTCGCGGCCCTGGCGGCGCTGCGCGACCTGGGCCAGGCAGTGGCCGAGCCCCGGATGGCGCGTCTGCGGCAGATCTGTGCGCGGATGGATCGCTTTCGCCGCGGCTTGGCCGCGGCCTTTCCCTGGCCGGCCGGCCAAGCCGCAAGCCTGACCGACGACACGATCGTCTGCCGGTGCGAGGCCGTGACCGTCGGCACGCTGCGCGGGGTCGCCCGCGACATGGGGGCGATCGAGCTCAATCGCGGCAAGGCGTTCAGCCGCGTCGGCATGGGCCGGTGCCAGGGTCGCTATTGCGGGCATGCGGCCGCAGAGATCATCGCGGCTGCGAGCGGGTTGCCGATCGAGGCCGTCGGACGGTTGCGCGGGCAGGCGCCGGTCAAGCCCCTGCCGATCGCGACGGTACGGGCGTCGACATGACCGCCCGCCCTCCACTCAACGCCCAGGCCGACGTGATCATCGTCGGCGGCGGCATCATGGGCGCCGCGGCCGCTTTCTTCCTCAGACGGCGGGGCCGCTCAGTCATCCTGCTGGAGCGGGGCTTGATCGGCCAGCAGGCGAGCGGCACGAATTTCGGCAATGTCCGGCGCCAGGGCCGGTTCCTGCCGCAGCTGCCGCTCGCCAACCGCTCGCGCGAGATCTGGGGGCGGTTGAACGAACTGCTGGGCGAGGACGCCGAGTTCCTGGCGAGCGGCCATATTCGCGTCTGCTACGGCGAAGAACAGGCCGCCGAATTCGAGGCCTATGCGGTTGCCGCCCGCGCCTATGGTCTCGATCTGGAAATGATCAGCCACAACGCGATCCGGCAACGCTTTCCCTTTCTCGGGCCAGATGTCGTGGCCGGGTCCTATTCGCCGCACGACGGCCATGCCAATCCGCGCTTGGCCGCCCCCGCCTTCGGCCGGGCCGCGGCCCGGGCCGGCGCCATGGTGCTGGAACAGACCGAGATCCAATCCGTCGAAAAAGCCGGCGAGGATTTTCGGGTCGAAAGCACCGACGGCCGAACCTATGGCGCGCCGAGCCTGTTGATCACCGCCGGCGCCTGGGGCTCGCTGCTCTCCGCCCAATTCGGCGAGCCCGTGCCCCTGGTGCCCCACGGGCCGCAAATGGGCGTGAGCGAACCGGTGCCCTATCGGATCGAGCCGGTGATCGGCGTTGTGAGCCCGATTGCGGCGGAGGGGGTCTATCTGCGCCAGATCCCGCGCGGCAATGTCATCTTCGGCGGCGGCAATCGCGGTCCGGCCTATCCCGACCTGCGCCGCGCCTATGTCCTGCCGCAGAATACCCTGAACCAGCTGCCGCAATTGGGCCGGCTCGTGCCGGCGCTCGGCCGCCTCAACCTCATCCGGGTCTGGAGCGGCATCGAAGCCTATCTGCCCGACGATCGGCCGATCATGGGGCCCAGCCCGACGGTGCCCGGCCTGTTCTATGCCTTCGGCTTCTGCGGCCACGGCTTTCAGCTCGGACCCGGCGTCGGCGACACCATGGCCGAACTGATCGACACCGGCCGGACCTCGACCCCGATCGACCCGTTCGCGATCTCGCGCTTCTTGGCCGCCTGATATTTGCTGCCGCGATCCAGCTGCAATTCGGCAGTTTCTGCGCTTGCCCGGATCAAAAGAGCGAAACCGACCGCCCGGTCCGGGCGAAGATAGCCTGCCCCCAACCGGGGATGCGCCGTCGCCAGGAGGGATCCTCAATGTCGTTTGCCCCGTTCAAAGTCCTTACGTTCGACGTGGTTGGCACGCTGATCGATTTCGAGACCGGTATCCTCAACCATGTCCGCGCGGTCGGTGGGACCGCGGCCGCGACACTGGGTGACGACGAGATCCTCGGCGCCTATCGCACCGCCCGCGCCGATCCGGAAGCCGGCTGGTTTCCCGACGATCTCGTCCGCGTCTACAAGCAGATGGCGGCGACGCTCGCGCTGCCGGACGCCCCGGGCTTCGCCGAAGGGCTGCGCGATTCCGTCGTGAACTGGCCGGCGTTTCCGGATTCGATCGAGGCGCTGAAGCGCTTGCGCAAACGCTTCAGGCTGGTCGCCATGACCAATGCGCGGCATTGGGCGCTCGATCACATGAGCCGGACGCTCGGCGATCCGTTCGACGATCGCGTTTCCGTCGACGATGTCCGCTTCGAAAAGCCCGACCCGCAATATTTCGCCTTCGTCCGCGGGCGTCTCAGCACGCTCGGTCTGCAGTTCGAAGACATCCTGCACGTGGCGCAGAGCCAGTATCACGACATCGGCGTGGCAAAGCGGCTCGGTTACAAGGTTTGCTGGATCGAGCGCCGCAAAGGCCTGAAGGGCTTCGGCGGGACGCTGGCGGTCGCCGAACTCACCCAGCCGGACTATCATTTCACCACGCTCGCCGGCCTCGCCGATGCGATTGAAGCCTGAGCCCGCGCGGCTTGATCGGATGGGTCGAATGCAGCGTGTCCACTTCAGCGATCAGTTGTTCCGCTGCACCGCAGACCGGGCGATGACCCCAGGCTTCAGCCGCTCGTTCGGGCCGTAATCCTCTGCCGGATGGAAGAACAGCCTCGGCGCCGCGTCGAGTTCGAGCAGCCGCCGTCGGTAGTCCTCGAGATACTGGGCCCGACCCGTTTCGCCCGCCCGGGCCGGCATATAGGCAACGAAGGGGGCGAGCACGTCGAAGCCGCAGTAGCGCAGCAGGCCGTTGTGGACCGGCCACAGCACGTTCAGGATATCGCCGTCGATACCATCCGGCGCATAGGTGTCGGCAGACGTACCGGTCGTCGTCACCACCATGGCCGTCTTGCCGCGAAGCAGGCCTGTATCGTACTTGCGGCCGCCGACATAAGCGAAGCCGCGCGCGAAAACCCGGTCGGCCCAGCCCTTCATGATCGCCGGCATGCCGAACCACCAGATCGGGAACTGCAGGATCAAGAGGTCGGCGCGCTTCAGCTTGTCCTGCTCGGCGACAATGTCGGGAGCCAGGGTGCCGGTCTCGAACGCTTTGGTCTGCTCGGCCGCGATGCTGAGAAACGCGGGATCGGCGCGCTCGCCCTGAAAATCCGCGGCCCCGGTCACGGGGCTGAAACCCATGGCGTAGAGATCGCTCACCGCGACCTCGTGCCCTGCGGCCTGCAGCGTCTCGACCGCCAGATCCTTCATCGCACCGTTGAAGGATTTCGGCTCCGGATGGGCATAGACGATCAGAACCTGCACCGCGAGCACTCCTCCAGCCAGAGCGAGGAAGATTGGGCCAGCGGCGCGCGCGCGGCAACGAGAGCCTTACGTGATCAGCTATTCAACATCGTTATGGCGTAACCGTGCTGTCGCTCAGGAGCTGGCCGACCCAGCGCCCCTGCTCGACATAGCTATCGACAATATTGACGATGGCATCGCCCGCGAAGCGGGCAAGGCGCGACACGGGCCGATCGGCCGCATAGGACAGGACGAGCCGCCGGACCGGCACCGGATCGATCAATGGTGCGCCGGTCAGGACTCCGCGGGCGATGTCGTCATGGATCGGTGCCAGCGGCAGGATCGTCCAGCCGTGCCCATGGCGGACGAGATCCTTGAGCGTCGCATACGAATCCGCCTCGACGACGACATCGAGCGGGATACCCGCCTCGATCGCACAGCGCTCGACGATGGTTCGGAGGCCGTGCCGGGGGCTCGGCAACAGCAGCCGCTTGCCGCGGAGTTCCTTGAACGGGACCGCCCGGACCGTGGAAAATCCCGCGTCCGGCGGCCCGATAAGGAAGAGATTTTCCAGCAGAATCGGGCGCGATCGGAGCGAGCGGGCCGTGCGTGGATCGTAGAGAATGGCGACGTCGATCTCGCCGCGATGCAGCCAATCGAGCAGATAGCCGGTGTAGGCGCTGACCAGGCGGAGCACGACCTGCGGATGGGCCTTGCCGAAGGCGTCCACCAGCGGCACCGAGAGGATGTCCGAGACCGTCGGCGGCATGCCGATCGCGATCTGCCCCGTCAGCGCCGCGTCGCTGTCGGACGCGCTGGTCCGGATCTCTTCGATCTCGGCCATGGCGCGCGCCGCGTGCTTCAGCACCGCGCGCCCCTGGTCGGTCACGACCATCCCGCGGCCATGCCGCGTAAAGAGGGTGACGCCCAGTTCCTCTTCGAGCAGGCGGACCTGCCGGCTGAGCGCCGGCTGGGCGATGTTCAGCCGGTCCGCGGCCTTGCTGAGGCTGCCCAGTTCTGCCACGTGCAGGATGGTTCGAAGCTGCGAAATCTCCATAGAGAGATACAATATCGCTATATCTGATCACGCGAAAGAGACGAAGAAATAGCAGCGGCATATGGCTACGCTGGATGCCAGTCATCATCCTGGGAGAGTGACGGTGCCGAGCGCAGATTCAGCTTTCGCCGAGACGTCGAAGACCGAGGGCACGCCGTCCCGCGCGAGCTCCAAGGCGACCTGGCCGGAGGAACTCTATCGCCTGCTGAAGGCTGCCGACGTGCGCCAGATGGCCTACGTCCCGGACGCCGGCCACACGACCTTGATCAACCGCTTCCTGGCGGACCCGGACGTCGCATCGAACGTGCTCACGACCGAGGAAGAAGGCATCGCGATTTCGGCCGGCGCCTGGCTCGGCGGCCGGCGCTCGGTGCTGTTGATGCAGTCGAGCGGCGTCGGCAATTGCATCAACATGCTCTCGCTGCCGGTGATCGCCCGGTTCCCTCTGTTGATGCTGGTGACGATGCGCGGCGAATGGGCCGAGTTCAATCCCTGGCAAGTGCCGATGGGACGCGGCACGCAAGCCGCCCTCGAGGCGGTCGGCATCCGGGTCATGCGCGCCGACACGGCCGACGACCTGGTCGACACGGTCGAAGCCGCGGCGGCGCTCGCCTACGAGGCCGAGCAGCAGATCGCCGTCCTGATCGGCCAGCGCCTGCTCGGCAAGAAGAAGTGGTGAGAGCGATGTCCCAGCAGACTCCAAAAAGCCCGGGCACTCTTTCCCGTCGCGACGTGGTCTCGACGATCCTCGAGCACCGCAACGGCGCCCTCGTCGTCACCGGGCTGGGCTCGGCCAGCTACGACGTCCATGCGGCCGGCGACCGGGACGACAACTACTATCTCTGGGGCGCCATGGGCGCTGCAGCGCTGGTCGGGCTCGGCCTAGCCCAGGCGCAGCCGACGAAGCGCGTGCTCGTCATCACCGGCGACGGCGAGCAATTGATGGCCTTCGGCAGCCTGGCGACGATCGCCGTGGCCGGGCCGAGCAATCTCGACATCGTCGTGATCGACAATCACCATTTCGGCGAGACCGGCATGCAGGAGAGCCACACCGGCCGCGGCATCGACCTCGCCAAGGTGGCGGCTGCCTGCGGTTTCGCCGAGACGGCCATGCTCGCGACGATGGACGCGGTCGAGACGCTCGCAGTCACGCTCGGCCGCCGTGCCGCCGGGCCGCGCCTGTTCGTGGTCAAGGTCGCCGCGGAGAACCCACCGCGATCGCTGCCGCCGCGCGACGCAGTGTTCATCAAGAATCGCTTCCGCGCCCACCTCGGCTTCAAGGCGGCGTGAGCCGGCGATGAGCACGCTCTCGGTGTGGATCGACACGACCGGCAAGACCGCCGCCCCATTCGTGATCCTCTGCGGCCGATGATGGGGCAGTCGTCGGAAACAGTGGTGATCATCGGCGGCGCCATCGTCGGCAGCTCGGTCGCCTATTTCCTGCGCGAGCAAGGCTTCGACGGCCGGATCACCGTGGTCGAGCGCGATCCGACCTACCGGAAATCCTCGACCGCCCTGTCCGCCGCCTCGATCCGGACCCAGTTCGGCTGCCCGGTCAATATCCGGATGAGCCTGTTCGGCGCCGAGTTCTTCCACACGCTCAAGAGCCGGTTCGGGCCGGACGCCGACATCGGCTTCGTCGAGCGCGGCTATCTCATCCTGGGCGGGCCCGAGGCCGTGGCGGAGCGACGGGCCGGCATCGACATGCAACGCGGCGCCGGTGCGGACGTCGTGGCCCTGACTCCGGCCGAGGCGAAGGCGCGCCATCCGTGGCTCCAAGTCGAGGACCTGGGCATCGCCACCACGGCCCAGCGCAACGAAGGATGGTTCGATGCCTGGGCGCTGCTGTCGCTGTTCCGCCAGGCCGCGCGCGACCGCGGTGTCTCCTATATCGAAGGCCACGCCGAGGCGATCGAGGTGAAGAAGGGACGCGCGACGGCCGTACGCCTTGCGGACGGCCAGACGATCGACGCGGATTGGTGTGTGAACGCCGCCGGTGCCGCCTCACCGGCGGTGGTGAGCGGTCTCGGCATCGAGTTGCCGGTCTCGCCGCGCAAACGCACGGTGTTCTGCATCAAGGCGCCGCTCGCGCGGACCGGCTTTCCGATGCTGTTCGACACGTCGGGCGCCTGGATCCGGCCCGAAGGCGACGGCTTCATCTGCGGCATCGCGCCCGGCGCGGACAACGATCCGGACGCGACCGGCGATTTCGAGCCGGCCCATGATCTTCTCGAGACGACCCTGTGGCCGGCCCTCGCCCACCGCATCCCGGCGCTCGAGCAGTTGCGCGTCGAAAGCGCCTGGGCCGGGCATTACGAGGTCAACACGCTCGACCACAACGGCATCATCGGACCGCACGACGAAATCGAGAATCTGGTCTTCGCCACCGGCTTCTCCGGTCATGGCGTGATGCATGCGCCGGCAACCGGCCGCGGGGTCGCCGAATGGATCACGCGCGGCCGCTTCGACGCGATCGACCTGTCGCCGCTGGGTTTCGGCCGGATCCGGGCCGGCACGCCGCTCCCTGAAACGGTGATCTATTGAGAAGGAGACGGGCATGAGGCTCGCAGGCAAGATTGCGGTGGTGACGGGAGCGGCGCAGGGGCTGGGCAAGGCTTGCGCCGAACGGTTCCTGGCCGAGGGTGCCAAGGTCGTCATCGGCGACATCAGTGGCGCCACGCTGACGACGGCGGCCGATGAATTGGGGCACCCGGACCGGCTCCATCCCGTCGAGGTCGACGTGACGAAGCGCACCGACGTCGAACGGCTTGTCGCCGCCGCCATCGAGCGGTTCGGCCGCCTCGACATCATGCTCAACAATGCCGGCATCGCGCGCAGCCAGCCGTTCCTCGACATTACCGACCAGGATTTCGACGATGTTCTGGGCGTCAATCTGCGCGGCGCGTTCTTCGGCGTGCAGACGGCGGCCAAGCAGATGATCGCGCAAGGCGACGGCGGCGTGATCTTGAACATGTCCTCGATCAACGCGCTGCTCGCCAATCCGAACCTCGCGACCTACGCCATGTCCAAGGGCGGCATGAACCAGCTGACCGCCGTCGCTGCCGTGGCGCTGGCGCCCCATCGCATCCGGGTCGCCGGCATCGGTCCGGGCACGATCCTGACCGAGATGGTCGCGAAATCGATCTTCTCCTCGGAGGACGCCCGCAAGGCCGTGTTGTCGCGCACGCCGATCGGCCGCTGCGGCGAGCCGAGCGAAATCGGCGCCGTCGCGGCCTTCCTGGCGAGCGACGACGCATCCTACTTCACCGGCCAGACCATCTACCCGGACGGCGGACGCCTCGTGCTCAACTACACGGTCCCGGTCGTCGAGCAATAGAGCGACCAACGTCAACGAAAAGCCCGTCGCGAAAGCCCGTCATGTCCCAAGTCTTCCATGCGCTCCACCATCTCTGCATCGTCGTCCATGACGTCGAGAAGACGGCCGCGTACTACGCGTCGGTCGGCATCGGTCCCTGGCTGAATTACCCGCCGCTCTCGGCCTATGCCGAACTCGACGTGCCCAACCCCGCGGCGTTCGAGGGACTGAAGTTCAAGTACGTCGATCTGGGCAATGTCCAGTTGCAGCTCTGCCAGCCGGACGCGGAAGACGGCCCGCAGCGTCGCTTCCTCGACGCGCATGGCGAGGGCGTGTTTCACCTCGGCTTCGACGTGCCCGACTGCGACGCAGCCGAACGGGTCGGCTTCGCCCAAGGCCTGGCGCCGCTGATGCGCGGCCGGCGCGCCGATCGCAGCGGGTTCACTTTCTTCGACACGCTGCGCGAAGCCGGCGTCGTCCTCGAGGTCCGGTCGAGCCCGGCCTTGTCGGCAAAAGCCTGAGGAGGCGGCACATGGCCAAGGCAATCGACCTCAATTCCGATCTGGGCGAAGGCTTCGGCCCTTGGCGCATGGGCAACGATGCCGCGATCCTGGGCGTGGTGACGAGTGCCAACGTCGCGTGCGGCGGCCACGCCGGCGACCCGGGCACCATGTTCGAGACCCTGAGGCTGGCGCGCCAGCGCGGCGTCGTCGCCGGCGCTCATCCAGGCTTCGCCGATCGCGAGGGGTTCGGCCGACGTTTGATTCCGTCGACGACGGCAGAGATCGAGCGGCTGGTCGCCACCCAGGTGGGCGCGCTGATGGGGGCGGCCGCACTCGCGGGCTCAGCGATCCGTTACGTGAAACCGCACGGCGCGCTCGGCAATCTGGCGGCCGATGATCGGCCGGTCGCGGACGCGATCGTGCGCGCGTCGAAGGCGGTGGCACCAGAGCTCGCAATCCTGGCAATCTCGGGCACAGAGCTGGAGATTGCCGGCCGTGAAGCGGGATTGGCCGTCTATAGCGAGATTTTTGCCGATCGAAGCTATCTCCCCAACGGCCGTCTCGTGCCGCGCCAGCAGGCAGGCGCGATGATCCACGACGCCGAGGTCGCTGCCGAGCGGCTCATCGCATTCCTCAAGACCGGATTTATGCCAACGCTTACCGGTGCGCCGGTCAGGCTCGAGGCGCAGTCGATTTGCGTTCATGGCGATAGCGACGGCGCGCTCGCCATGGCGCGCCACGTCCGGGAAAAACTCGCGTCGAGCGACATCGCGCTGCGACCGTTCCTCGAATCGGATCGATAAGGCATCTCAGTCGTCTACGGCCGATCGCGACACCGAGCCGACATCCGCTTCTGGGAATCCGGCAATTCTATCCGGAGATCGTCGCGCGGCGCCTGAGAAGCAATGGCATCGTCAATCCTTGGATGACGACGGAGAACACAACCACGGCGAATGTGGCGATCAAGATCTCGCCGCGGTAGTCGATCGATTGTGGCAAGGACAGAGCCAGCGCCAGCCCGAGGGCGCCCCGCAAGCCGCCCCACCAGAGAACATGGCGGTCCATCATCGGGATGGCCCAGCGCGAGCGACGGAACAGCCATGAGATCGGGTAGACCGTGATCGCGCGTGACGCAAGAACCAGGATCACGATCGCGCCGAGAGCGCCGATCCCGATCCGTTGGAAGGAAACCTCCGCGACCGTAAGCCCGATCAGCAGGAAGACGATCGAGTTTGCGATAAAGGCGATGAAATCCCACAGCGCCAGCGCGAATTCGCGCCCACGGTCCGATATCTGTCCGCCCTCGTGTCGGGCGAGCATGCCGAGATTCCCCGACAGCAGTCCGGCGGCAACCGTCGCCAAGACGCCAGAGGCGTGAAAGCGCTCGGCCAGCAGGAACGATCCGTAGGCCGTGACGGTGGTGAGCGTGCTTTCGACCAAGTGGTCCGACGTGCGCCCCACGAGCACAGTCATCACTCCGGCACAGAGCAACCCAGCGGCAATGCCGCCCACAACGGTAACCAGCAGCAGCCTTATCACCTCGGTCGGTGCGGTCACGGAGTGATCGGTCGACTGCGCCCAGACGAGCACCAGGGCGAAGAGGACCGCCGCGACGCCGTCGTTGAACAGGCTTTCGCTTTCGACGAGGAGCCGCAGCCTGCCGTGAACGTTGTTGTCCTTGAACATGGCGATCACAGCGACCGGGTCGGTCGCCGCGATCAGCGTCCCAAAAAGCAAGGCGGACGGGGCGGGCCAACCGAGGATGAAAATCATGCCCGCGGCGGCGAAAAGAGCGGCGCCGATCGTGCCGAAAATGGCCAGCGCAAGAATTGGCGCGGCGTCGCGACGCAGTTCCCGCCAACCGATGTTGATCGCTGCCTCGAACAAAAGCGGCGGCAGTACCAAGTTGGTGATCAGATCGTGGGTGAGGAACGCTCCGGTCACGACCCTCGTGCCTGCGAGCACCGCGCCGGTGACGACGAGGCCGACCGTATAGGGCAGCTTCACGCGCCTTGCTGCCATGGCGACGGCAATGGCGACGATCAGCAGGCCCACGATGTTGGTAAGAATGGTGTCCATGGGCACTTTCAGAGACCGGGCAACTGTCCAGCAATGACGACGATCGAAAGCTCGGAGATCCGTGCACCCTCAGTCGAACGCAAGGCAAAAGCGACCGAATTCATCGGCGAGACCTCCGGCAATCGGCCTTTTGACGCGGATTTTACAGCCGCGAGCCGACGCACGCATGGCATTTTGATCAGAATCGGGAGCTTGCTGGGTCACCTTTGCAGACCACAAAACGAGCTATCCCGATGCGGCCGCTTCGTCTCATTCCCGATGACACTGCCATCCCGTTCATGCGCGGCCGCTTCGTCGGTGTGGCCACGTCGGCGGTGCTGTCGATCGCCTCGCTTGTCCTATTCGTTTGGCCCGGCCTGAACTATTCGATCGATTTTCGCGGCGGCATCCTGATCGAGGCGCGCATGCCCGGTCCGGCCGATTTGTCGGCAATCCGGGAAACGGTGGGCGGGCTGGGCTTCGGCGACGCCGCGGTTCAACAGTTCGGCCAACCGTCCGACGTGCTGATCAAGCTCGGCGCTGAAGCGGCAACCGAAGCAGGCCGCGCAAAGGTTCAGACGGCGCTCCAGACCGCGTTTCCCGGCACTGAGCTGCGTCGGGCCGAGGTCGTCGGTTCGAAGGTGTCGGGCGATCTGTTTCTCGATGGGATGACGGCGGCGGGAATGGCCTTGGTCGCCATGCTGTCTTACATCTGGTTCCGCTTCGACTGGCAGTTCGGCGTTGGGCTGGTCAGCACGCTGGTGCTGGACGTGACCAAGACGATCGGCTTCTACGGAGCGACCCGGCTGCCGTTCGATCTGAATTCGCTCGCGGCGATCCTGATCCTCATTGGCTTTTCAGTTACCGACAAGGTCGTGGTCTACGACCGCATCCGAGAGAACCTCCGCAAGTTCAAGTCGATGCCGTTGCGCGAAGTGATCGATCTATCGATCAACCAGACCCTCTCGCGCACCGTCGCGACCTCCCTGACCGTGCTGTTGTCTATCCTGCCGCTGGCACTCATCGGCAAGGGCTCGGTCCAGGATTTCGCATGGACGATGGTCTTCGGCATCGTGATCGGGACGACATCGTCCATTTTCATCGCGTCTCCGATCCTCTTGTTTTTGGGCGAGAAGCGCCTGCGCCGCCAGGCAGGCACGGTCGCGGGTTCGGCAGCATGAATAACCCGGTCGTGCCCCCGACTTTTCCTCATCGGCAGCCGCGGCGGCTGCCCGTATGACGACGCCATGGCCGAGAGCTTCATGAAGAAGCCCAGGCATGGGACTTGCCGCCAAAGCTAAAGCCTAGCCGGCACCCTTGGGATTGAAGATCTCGAACCGATCCCACAGCCGTTCGCCCTCTTTGACGCGGGCCACCGTCTCGGCCTTGCGCTGGAAGGCTGCGATGTTGCTGATCGCGTTGGCGGCGAACATCAGGGCCGTGTAGCTGTCGAACAGGAACGCGCCGTCCACCGGAAAATAGATGCCGAAATCGGCCTTTGCCGCCAGCGGTGACGCCTCGCTGTCGCCCAGCACCAGAACCTTGGCGCCGCGCTCCTGAAACGTCTGTGCGGCCTGCTGGGTCACACGGACGTAGCGGCGCATGTCGACGACCAGCAGGATATCGCCCGGGCCGACCCGGAGCAGGCGGTCCGGCAGCAGCGATTGCTCGGCCGTCAGCAACTCGACGCGTTCCAGGCACAGGTTCAGCTGCGCATAGAGATAGAACCCGATCGCGTAGGCCTTCTTTTCCCCATAGATGAAGACGGTACCGCGGCATTGCACCAGCAGCTCGGCCATCCCCAACAGCTGGTTGGACTGAATGCCGCCCGCCGCCAGACGCAGATTGTCGAGATCGCGCTCGAGCGTGCGTGCCAGCACGTCGGCGGCCGTGGCGCCGGATCCCAGCGAGCTGTCGAGCCGGGTCAGCGGCGAGGTCAGCCGTTCCGAAATCTCGTCGCGCACCTCGCGCTGGACCTCGGCGAAGCTGTCATAGCCGAGCTTGGTGAAGAACCGCGTCGCGGTCGCGCCGCTGACCTCGCATTTTTGCGCAATCGAGGCCGCCGAATCATAGGCAACCGAGGCGTAGTTCATCGCGATGTGGCGCGCGATCGCCTGCTCGCTGTCCGTCAGATCGTCCCGGTGCTGGCCAATTCGCTCCAACAAAGTCATTAGCGCCGTCCCACCCTACCCGCTCGGATTGTGTCTGATCGATTCATTTCATCTTTGTACGATGATGAAATATATATTGCAACGATCCCGCCCATATGTAATGATAATTTCAAGAGTGACAAAATATGAAATGAACGTTGCTCATCCGATCTCCAGGCAGGGAGTGTATGGCTATGCGCGCAATTTGGTCTCAGATGGGGTGGGCCGCGGCCGGCGCCGTGGCGTTGCTGGCGGGAGCCGCGACGGGCCTCGCCGCCGACAGCAAGGAGCTGGTGATCGTTGCGACCGGCGGCGCGTTCGAGCAGGCACTGCGCAAGAATTTCTACGATCCTTTCAGCGCCGAGAGCGGCATCCAGATCCGCTCGGTCTCGGCCAGCAATGCCGAGACTTGGACCAAGGTCAAGGCGATGAGCGAGGCCAAGGCGATCAGTTGGGACATCGTCACCGCCTGGCCGGAGGATCTGGTCGCCCAGGAAGGCGTCCTGGACAAGATCGATTGCGCCAAGCTGACGAACCTCGCGGCCCAGGCCGTCGACGGCGCCTGCACCGACCGTGGCCTGCTGCGCACGACCGGTGGCGTCAATATCGTCTATGACGACGCCAAGTTTCCCGAGGGCGGTCCCCAGACCTGGGCCGATTTCTGGGATGTGAAGCGCTTCCCGGGACCGCGCTCGATGCCGAACGCCGGCGCACCCTGGTGGCCGCTGATGGCGGCGCTGATGGCCGACGGCGTGCCACGCGACAAGCTGTTCCCGTTGGACCTGGACCGGGCGTTCAAGAAGCTCGACGAGCTCCGGCCCTCAGTCACCACCTGGTGGCGGACCGGCGACCAAAGCATCCAGCTGCTTCGCTCCGGCGAGGTCGTGATGTCGATGATGTGGTCCGGCAGCGGCTTCGTACTGAAGGAGCAGGGCACCCCGGTCACCGTCGTCTGGAACGAGGCGGTGCCGAACGTCGCCTATTGGTCGATCCTGAAGGGCGGTCCGAACGAAGAGCAGGCCTATGCCTTCCTGAATTACTTCCTGACCCGGCCGGACGCCCATTTGGCCTTCGCCAACGCGTTCAAATACGACACGTCCAACCGCAACGCGCTGAGTTTGCTGAGCGACGCCGACCGCAGCAGCCGCGGCTCGCTTCCGGCGAACCACGCGAAGATGGCGACGATCGATGCCACCTGGGTGGCCGCCAATCGGGCGGCGGTCATCGAGCGCTGGAACCAGTGGCTGAGCAAGTAGCGCGCAACCGCTCCCGATCGAAAGGATTGATCATGGACGGTACATCTTCGGTCGAGACTGGCCGGTCGATCTGCGACATTGCTGCCGCCCTGGTGGCGGGACAGATATCGTCCGAAGCGCTCGTCTCCGACTATCTGGACCGGATCGGCCGGGCCAACCCTCGCCTGAATGCCTTCGTGGCACTCGCCGAGAATGCCTTGCCGCTGGCCCGTGGCTCGGATGCCCGGCGCCGGGCCGGGCGGCCCCTGGGCCCGCTCGACGGCATCCCGCTGGCAGTCAAGGATCTGTTCGATGTCGCCGGCCTGGCGACGCGCGGCGGTTCCCGGTCTCGGTCCGCGGAACCGGCATCGGTGTCGGCCACGTCGGTCCGGCGGCTGCAGGACGCAGGCATGATCGTGCTCGGCAAGACCGCCATGGTGGAGCTGGGGCTCGGTGGCTGGGGCACCCAGAGTGCCGATCCTGTGCCGTGGAATCCCTGGGACCGTTCGGAGCATCGCATTCCGGGCGGGTCGAGCAGCGGGTCGGCCGTCGCGGTCGCCGCCGGTTTGGCGCCGGTCGCACTCGCGTCCGACTTCGGCGGATCGGCCCGCATTCCGGCCGCCTTCTGCGGCATCGTCGGCTTCAAGCCGTCGCCGGGCCGGGTGCCGATGGATGGGGCCATTCCGGTCAGCCGCACCCATGACACGTTCGGCCTGCTCGGCCGTTCCGTCGAGGATGCCCGGCTGATATTCGACGCCGTGCTCGAAGGCAGCGGGGTCTTCGTCGGGACGCCCGGCGGATCCCATGATCTGCTGATCGGCAGCCTGCCGGACGATCAGCTTACGACATTGGTGCCCGAGGTCCGGGCGCTCTACCACGCGGCACTGGTGAGGCTCGGTGACGGCATCTGCCGCATCGGCCAGTTCGCCGGCCCGGAGAATTTCGAGACCTATTCGGCCCTGGCCGGCGAACTGGTACTGCAGGAAGCCTATGCGCGCTACGGTAAAAGCGTCGAGGCCACGCCCGAGCTGTTCTGTCCCGTGGTGCGCGAACGGATCCTGAATGGCCGCGCGATGCGCGATCGCGATGTCGTCATCGCCGAGCGGCAGCAGCATCAGGCACGCTTCATCGCGGCGATGCGCGGGTTCGATCTGATCGCCCTGCCGACCTGTCCGGCCGGCGCCATCCCCGTGGCCGAGGTCGACGAGACGCAGTCGCCGAGCGTCTTTACCCGCTTCGCCAACTATCTGGACCTGCCGGCGCTGTCGATCCCGATCGGCCTCACCTCTGAGGGCATGCCGGTCGGTCTGCAATTTGCCGCCCGCCGCAATGCCGATGCGTTGCTGCTCGATTTCGGCGCGGCGGCGGCACGAACGCTGGAATTCCGACCGCCCCGTTTCGGTTGGGAGACCTGAACCGAGGTCTGACCACTAACGACTGATCAATTGCCGGCACGCCTGTCGTGCGGAACGCGCTCGCTTGCGCGAACGCCGCCGGCTGCCTGAACGCAACCTCCTGAAAGGAGAGACCCATGACTGCGGCCCGCGCGATCGACGAGGTGTTTACCGGCCTGCAGCCCATCCGCGGCGGCACGGTCGCCGTCGAGAATGTCGTCAAACGCTATGGCGACTTCAGGGCGGTCGATGATGTCAGCCTCGACATCGGCCCGGGCGAATTCGTGGCGCTGCTGGGCCCGAGCGGGTCAGGCAAAACGACGTTGCTGATGATGATCGCGGGATTCGATCAGCCGAGTAGCGGCGCCGTGCGGATCGATGGCGACGATGTCTCGTACACGCCGCCGCATCGCCGGAACATCGGCATGGTGTTCCAGAAATACGCGCTGTTCCCGCATATGAGCATTCTCGACAATGTCGCGTTTCCGCTGCGCATGCGCGGCGTTGCGACCGCGCAGCGACGGCGGCAGGCCGCAGACGCCCTGGCGATGGTCAGTCTGCAGGGCATGGAGACGCGGCTGCCGACCCAGCTGTCGGGCGGCCAGCAGCAGCGGGTGGCACTGGCGCGCGCCATCGTCTATCGGCCGCCGGTGCTGCTGATGGACGAACCGCTGGGCGCGCTCGACAAGAAACTGCGCGAGCGCATGCAGCTGGAGATCAAGCGCTTGCAGGAATCCTTGGGTGCCACGGTCATCTACGTGACCCATGACCAGGAAGAGGCGCTGACCATGGCCGACCGCATCGCGGTCATGAACCATGGCAAGCTGGAGCAGGTGGGATCCCCGGCGGAACTTTACGAACGTCCGGCCAACCCGTTCGTCGCCAATTTCATCGGCGAAACGAACTTGATGGACGGCGCGCTGCTGGACGCTTCCGGTGACGAATGGACCCTGCGCCTCGCCGACGGCAGCGTCGTGCACGGTACGCCGTCCGCCGCGGCCCGCCGATCGGCGGAGGTCGGCGCACAGGTGCGTCTCGCCGTTCGGCCGGAGCGTATCAGTCTCGTCCCTGCGGCCGACGGCGGCATGACCGGTATCGTGACCGACGTCATCTACGCCGGCCCGACGCTGATCTATCTGGTCCGCACCCAGAGCCTGCCCGAAGTCATCGTCCGCGTTCCCGTGCAGAGCGACGCGCTGAAGCCGTTGCGGGGCGCCACCGTGGCGCTCGCCTGGGCCGCGGCGAACGCACTGGTCTATTGAGGGGATGCGACCATGACCGCACCCTTGAAACGTCTCGCGGCCGCCTTCGGGCAGCCCGGCGGCCGCGGCTTGCCGATGCCGCTGGCGCTCGCCATGCTGGCACCCCTGGTGATCGGGCTCGGCGTCGCCTTCATCCTGCCGGTCGGCCGCCTGCTGCTGGTCAGCCTGTGGAACCCGCATTTCAGCCTGGCCGAATTCATCCGCATCGGCGAGACGCCGCTCTATCTGCGCATCCTCGGCCGGACCTTCGGGCTGGCGGCCCTGGTGACGTCCCTGACGCTGATCCTGGCCTATCCGGTCGCCTATCTGATGGCCCGGCTGACCGGATGGCGGCTCGCCGCCGCGGTCGCCGCCGTCATGGTGCCGCTCTGGACCAGCGTGCTGGTGCGCGGCTACGCCTGGATCATCATCCTGCAGCGCACCGGCCTGTTGAACTCGGCACTGCAGCACCTGGGTCTGATCGATCAGCCGTTGCCGCTGCTCTACAATCAGTTCTCGGTCACGGTCGCCATGACCCATGTGCTGCTGCCCTACATGATCCTGCCGATCTGGTCGGCGCTTCGGACCATCCCGCGCGACTTGCCCCTGGCGGCGCAAAGCCTGGGCGCCAACCCGGTCCGCGTCTTCTTTCTGGTCGTCCTGCCGCTGAGCCTGTCGGGCGTCGCGTCCGGCATCCTGATGGTCTTCATCCTGGCCCTGGGTTTCTACGTGGTGCCGGCGCTGGTCGGCGGGCCTGAGACCCTGATGATCGCCACGCTGATCGGCCAACAGACGACGGAGCTGTTGAATTGGCCGTTCGCCGGTGCGCTCGCGGCCGTGCTGCTCGCCATCACCTTGCTGCTGGTCGGCCTGTTCAACCGGTTCCTCGGCCTCGATCGAAAGGCCGCGCAATGACCCGGCCCGCTCGCCTCAATCCGTCCAGGCATCTGGGCTCGCTCCTGTTGGGCGGCACCTGCGGCTTGGTGTTCCTGTTCCTGCTGATCCCGACCATCGTCGTCATCCCGGCCTCGTTCAGCTCGACCCGGTACCTGTCGTTCCCGCCGTCACCCTGGTCGCTGCATTGGTACGCGGCCTATTTCCAGGACGCGGAATGGGTGGGTGCCACCCTGTTCAGCCTCAAGATCGCGGCGCTGACGACCGTCGCCTCGGTGACCCTCGGCACGCTGTGCGCGCTGGCCCTGGTCCGGGGACGGGTGCCGCTGAAAGGCGCTGTTCGCGCCATCGTGCTGGCGCCGATGATCGTGCCGCACATCGTCATCGCGGTGGCGATGTATATGGTCTATCTGCAATGGAACCTGGTCGGCACGCTCGCGGGCTTCGTCTTGGCCCATACCGTGATCTGCGTGCCGTTCGTGGTCATCAATGTCCAGGCCGGCCTGCAGAAGCTCGATCCCAGCCTGGAGATGGCGGCGGCCAGCCTGGGCGCCAACCGGTTCCGCGCCTTCCGCAACGTCACGCTGCCGCTGGTCGGTCTCAGCTTGATGACCTCGGCCGCTTTCGCCTTCATCACCTCGCTGGACGAGGCGATCATCTCGTACTTCCTGTCGAGCAGCCTCGACAAGACGCTGACGCGCAAGATGTTCGAGGACATCGACTTCGACCTGTCGCCGATCATCGCCGTGGTCTCGACCCTGATCATCGTCCTGTCGGTGGCCCTGATGGGCTCGATCGAGCTGCTGCGCGCCCGCGCCGCGCGCCGGGCCGAGGTTCGGGCGCCATGATCGCCCCATACGACCTGGTCCTGCGCAACGGCACCGTGATCGACGGCAGCGGACGCGCCGGTTTCGGTGCCGACGTCGCCATCACCGGCGACCGGATCGTCATGGTCGGCACCCTGCCCCCGGATTGCGGCACGGTGGAGCTGGATGTTTCAGGCCTGGCGGTCGCTCCGGGATTCATCGACGTCCATACCCATGACGACCGGCTGGTGCTGATCCAACCCGAGGCCGAACCGAAGGTGAGCCAGGGCGTCACGACCGTGGTCACCGGCAATTGCGGCATCAGCCTGGCACCCATGCTGCTCGACGGGGAAGTGCCGGCGCCGCTGAACCTGCTGGGCAAGGCGTCGGCCGATTTCTTCGGCAGCTTCGCCGGCTATGTTGCCGCGGTCGGGATCGCAAAGCCGGCGGTCAATGTCGTACCGCTGGTCGGCCATATGGCACTTCGTGCGTCGGCCGGCGTCGATCCCGAACGAGCGGCCAGCCCGCAGGAAATCTCGCGCATGCGGGCGTTGCTGACCGAGGCGTTCGAGGCCGGCGCTTTCGGCTTTTCGACGGGCTTGGCATATCCGTTCAGCCGCAATGCGCCGATGGCCGAGGTGGTGGCGCTGGCATCGGTCGCCGGGGCCCATGGCGGCATCTACACGACGCATATGCGCGACGAAGGCGTGGGCGTGCTGCAGTCCCTGGACGAGGCATTCCAGACCGCGGGCGCCGCGCAGGTCCGCCTCGTGATCTCGCACCATAAATGCCTCGGCATCGCGGCCTGGGGACAGAGCGAACGGACGCTGGCCGCCATCGACGTGGCAGCCAAGTCGATCGAGCTCGGCCTCGACGCCTATCCCTACACCGCCAGCTCCACCGTTTTGTTGCCGGGCAATCTCGCGCGCTCGCACGAGACCTGGGTGACCTGGTCGACGCCCTTTCCCGAAGCGAGCGGGCGGCGGGTCGACGACATCGCCGCCGACTGGGGTTGCACGCCGGAGGAAGCGGCCGAGCGCCTGCTGCCCGCCGGCGCCATCTACGTCAACATGGACGAGGCCGACGTGCGCCGCATCATGCAGCACCCGCTGTGCATGATCGGCTCCGACGGGCTGCCCCATGACCGGCATCCGCATCCGCGCCTGTGGGGTACGTTCCCCCGGGTGCTGGGCCATTACGTGCGCGACATCGGCCTGTTCAGCCTGGAACAGGCGGTGCACCGGATGACCGGCCTGCCGGCGCGCCAGTTCGGCATCCCGGACCGGGGCACGATCAGCGCCGGCGCCTTTGCCGACCTCACAATGTTCGACCCCGCCACGATCCGCGACCGCGCCGATTTTCAGCACCCGACCGAGCCCGCCGCCGGGATCCACCATGTCCTGGTCAACGGCCAGCCTGTGCTGCGGGACGGCCGGCGCACGAATGCGGCACCCGGCCGCGTCATTGCCAATCCGCACCTTGTTCATCCCGGTGGAGGCCTCAGATGAAAGCCAGATCGACCCGTCTCGCAACACGACTCATTCAGATTTTCGGCGTGTTCGTCGTCGTTTCCGTGGTGACCGCGGGGCTCAATCTCCGGGGGCTGGGAGCCATCGGCGATGGCGCCGTGGAGACGGCGCGCAGCTGGGAAACCATGGTGCGGCTGCAGCGCATCCTGCAGAACGTCTCCGACCAGGAAATGTCGGTCGGCCTCTATCTGGCTGCCGGAGATCCAAAGGTGCTGGCGCCGTTCAAGGAGCCGCTGAAGCGCGAGTTCGACACGTTGGTCGATGAGACCGTGGCGCTGCGCGCCAATGACCCAGCCCATCGCGGCCGGCTGGAGCAGGTGCGGCACGCGGTCGAAAACTGGCGGCAGGCGGTGCAGACCGACATCCGCATCATGAGTGCCAGCGACGCCTCGCACGCGGCGAACGAAGCGATCCGCCATGAGGTCGGCGGCATCATCGAGGGCGAGCGCCATGCCTTGGATACCCAGTCGGATGCGGCGCGCACGCTGTTCCGGAATCTGACGATCGAGATGATCGTGGGTGCCGTGGCCTCGGCTTTGGGCGCGCTCGTCGTCTATTTCGCGGTCGCCCGCCTGGTATCGCGGCCGATGGTGCGCATTGCCGCCACCATGCGCGGGCTGATGGCAGGCGAGACCGAGATGACCGTGCCCTATGCCGAGCGCAGTGACGAAATCGGCATGATCGCCCAGGCGGTCCGGGTGTTCCGCGACACGATGATCGAGCGGCAGCGGCTGGAGGCGCGCAATGGCGAGCTGGCGGCGCAGACGGCACTCGAACGCCAGGCGCTGCTCGAGGACATCTCCGGCAATTTCGAGGGCGACGTGCAGAGCGTGGTCGCCTCGCTGCAGGACCGGGTCGCTCAGCTGCATGAACGGTTCGACCTGGTGTCGGACGCCGCCCAATCCTCCAGCCAGGAGGCGAGCAAGGTCGCGACGCTTGCCGACGAGGCGATCCATCGCGTCGACGCGGTCGCCGGCGGCGCCGCCGAACTGTCGGCGTCGATCGCCGAGGTGTCGCAGCAGGTCTCGCGTGCCGCCGATATCGCCCGGACCGCCGATGAAAAGGCCCGGCAGACCAATGCGCTGGTCAGCAGTCTGGAGATCGCGGCCGACCAGATCGGCCGGGTCGTGGGGCTGATCGGCGAGATCGCGCATCGCACCAACATGCTGGCGCTCAACGCCACGATCGAGGCCGCCCGGGCCGGCGACAGCGGCCGCGGCTTTGCGGTGGTGGCGTCGGAGGTCAAGAACCTGGCGATCCAGACCAGCACCGCCACGGACGAGATCAAGCTGCAGGTCGATCTGATGCAGACCAGCACGGCCGACGCCGTGGCCGGCATCCGCGACATTGCCAATATCGTCGGCACCATGGAGCGGATTTCGACCGCGATCGCGTCCGCGGTCGAGGAACAGGGGGCGGCGACGGCGCAGATCGCGCTGCATGTCCAAAGCATCGCCGACGGGACACGCGACGTCTCGCGCCATATCGCCGACGTCAGCATCGCGGCCGAAACCTCGTCCAGCTCGATGCATGAGATCAAGCAGGTCGCGAACGACTTCACCGACCAGACCAGCCGCCTGAGCGATGCGACCGGCCAGTTCCTCGATCGCCTGCGGGCGACCTGAGCCCAAGCCCGGACAGAAAAGGAGCTCATGATGCATATCATCGTGCTGGGCGCTGGCGTGATCGGCCTGACCACCGCCCATTGCCTGGCTGGCGACGGTCACCGGGTGACGGTCGTCGATCGGGCCGCGGGGCCGGGTCGGGGGGCGAGCTTCGCCAATGGCGGCCAACTCAGCTACAGCTATGTGGCGCCGCTGGCGGCAATGTCGGCGCTGCGCGACCTTCCCGGTTGGCTCGTCCGGCGCGACGCGCCGCTGCGCCTCCGGCCCCAGCTCGATCCCGGGCAATGGGCGTGGTGTCTGCGGTTCCTGGCGGCCTGCACCGGTGCGCAGAACCGCCGCGCGACCGAGCAGTTGTTGCGGCTGTCGATGTATAGCCGCGATCAGCTCGACGCCTTGCTCGATGCCAGTCCGCTGGCGTTCGACCATAGCCAGACCGGCAAGCTGGTCGTCTATTCGAGCGCGGACAGCTTCCGGGCGGCTCAGGCCCAGATGGAATTCCAGCGGCGGCTCGGGTGCGAGCAGAGCGTACTCGATGCACCGGCCTGCCTCGACCTCGAACCCGCGCTTGCCACCGTTGCCCATCGCCTTGTCGGTGGCATCTTCACTCCGGGCGAACAGGCCGGCGATTGCCGGTTGTTCTGCCAGGCGCTGGAGGCCCGTCTGAAGGCGATACCGACCGTCGGCTTGCTCTATGGCCGTGAGATGCGCCGCCTGCTGGTCGATGGCGGGCGCGTGCTCGGCGTCGAGACCGATGCCGGCGTGCTGGAGGCCGATGCCTATGTGCTGGCGCTCGGCACCGGCAGTCCGGCCTTGGCGGCCGACGCCGGCATCCGACTGCCGATCTATCCGCTGAAGGGCTACAGCCTGACGGTCCAGGTCCGCGATCCCGGGCGGGCGCCCCGGATCAGCGTGACCGACAGCGCGCGCAAAATAGTCTACGCGCCGTTAGGCGATCGATTGCGGGTCGCCGGTATGGCCGATCTTGTCGGCTGGAGCGACCAGATCGACCAGTCCCGGATATCGCTCCTGGTGCGCGAGGCGCGGCAGGCCTTTCCCGACGCGTCGGACTATCTGCGCGTCGAACCCTGGAGCGGGCTCAGGCCGGCCACGCCGACCAGCGTGCCGATCCTGGGGCCGACGCCGCTCGGCAATCTATGGCTCAACGTCGGGCAGGGTGCTCTGGGCTTCACGTTGGCCATGGGCTCGGCCCGCGTGGTGGCAGACCTCGTCATCGGCCGCTGCCCGGCTATCCCGCTCGACGGCCTGACCCTGCCTGGCATCGCGCACGACTTCGACCACCGGCTCAACGCGGCCTGAACCCGAGGAGGTACCATGATGAAAATCGTGAGTGACGACGATGTCCGCGCGGTGATGAATTTCCCGGATGCGGTCGAGGCGATGGAAGCGGCCTTCCGCGGGTTCGGCCATGGCAGCGGCGCCGTCCAGGACCGATTGCGCACCCATGCCGCCGGCTGTTCCTTGAGCATGATGGGGGCCGTGCTGCCGCAGAGCGGCGTCATGGGTGCCAAGATCTATTCGACGGTCGATGGCCGGTTCGATTTCCTCTTGGCGCTGTATTCGACCGAGACCGGAGCGCTGCTGGCCGTGATGCAGGGCAACGCCTTGACCGAGTTTCGCACCGCCGCCGTGACGGTACTGGCCGCGCGCCATCTGGCGCCGCCCGATGCCGATCGCCTGGCGATCTTCGGGACCGGCACGCAGGCGGCCGCCCATGTCGATGCCTTCGTCGCCTGCCGCAGCCTGCGGCACGTCCTGGTCGTCGGCCGCGACGGCGCCCCGGGTTTCGCCGAGCGGATGGCGCGGCGCCATGGCATCCCCGTCTTTGCGGTTACGGCCGAGGCGGCGCTCGCCAACTCGAACATCGTCGTCACAGCGACCCGGTCGGCGACGCCGCTATTCGCCGGCGGCATGGTCGCACCCGACACCTTTCTGGCGGCCGTCGGGTCGAGCAAGCCCAGCACCCGGGAAATCCCCGACAAGCTGATCAGCCGAGCCCGCCGCCTGGTGGTCGAATGGAAGCCGCAGGCAATGCGCGAGGCCGGTGATTTCGTGTTGGCATCGCCGGGCGTGTTCGATTGGGCGCGCGTCGACGAACTGGGCGCCATCGTCGCGCAAGCCCCGCTCGCGAGCGCAGACAGACGCGGCATCACGATCTTCAAATCGGTCGGCATCGGTCTGGAGGACGTCGCGCTTGGACATCTGGTCTGGCAGCGCCTCAACCGGCCGCGTGCGGCAGGCCTCAGCGTCGTCGCTTCTTAGACGAAGTCGAAACCGGGTTTGAGTTGGCGCCATCGGTGAACCCCCAGCGATGGCGCCGCATTGCCGGGACCTCGGCCGGAACTCGGCAGAGGTCCCGGCTTCTTTCCATCCCGAAATTCGCTTGGTGCACGGCGTCGTTTCGGCCCTTTGGTGCTCGATGAGCTATCGCTCGTCCGACGGCCAGCACTCCGCCTCCCGAAATTCCGTGCCCAAATCGACGGCAAAAGCGTTTGCGAGGCTCGACCTTGTCGTCAACTGCGGGAAAACGACCGAATATCGGAAGGACATCGACGGGACGAGCGCACAGGCGATCGTCGAACTCGGCGTCTCCATCGATTGCCGAACATCGGAGGCAGTTGGCCAAGGCATCGCTAGCGGCGCTGATGGCCGCTCTTGGCCGTTCGCGTAACTGAGCGGACATCCATGCCCCGACCGTCTGCGGCAGTTCGTGGACCGAAACCAGGAGTACCGCCCTGATCGCGGCAAACGAATTTACCACGTGAGTCGGAACCCGACCGTGACGGCGTTGCTGTCCGCACCCTTGGCCAGATCGCCGTCATAGTGGGCGTAGAGGCTGGTATTGGCGAACAAGGCCGTCGCCAGCCCGAACCCGATCAGCGCCGAGTCACCCGGCACCTTGGCGCCGGCGACCTGGAAGCCCGCCGTCGGCGCGCCGACGAAGGCGGCGTTGACACCACGGCCGGTCGGCGCGAACTCATGCGCCCAGGCGACCGAGAAATCCGTGGTGACCAGCGAGGAGCCCAGCGCCAGGTC
>Ga0302314_10002153_pt1 | contig 36797 bp, 33 predicted proteins | sample III_Palsa_N2_3_FD_200533 | JGI IMG/M metagenome (GOLD analysis project Ga0302314, IMG submission 200533) | Peat permafrost microbial communities from Stordalen Mire near Abisko, Sweden - III_Palsa_N2_3 | ecosystem: Environmental > Terrestrial > Soil > Palsa > Peat permafrost | place: Sweden...
AACAGGCCAGAGTGCGCGTAGAGGACGACCGCAGGGAGGACGAGAACAGCACCGACGCAGGCAGGCCGCCGTACGAGGTCCGGCACGAAGCGCAGCGCAGTGCCGGAACGTAGGAAGGCCGACCACACACCACAAGCCGAACCCGACCAGAACCGACCCCGACCCCGACCCACGAACACAGCAGACAGCCCGAAAAAGGGCGTGTCGAACCACGCTGACGCAGCGTGCGTCCGTTCCGCCGTAAGGTACCGCCGTAGGGTGTCCTCCAGTCACCCAACCGCGGTCGCATCACCCGGAAGGCAGAACATGGCGAACAGTACAGACGGCGGGGTCGCCAACACCCTGGTCGACTTCGGCATCACCGGCGATCTGGCGCGGAAGATGACGCTGCGCTCGCTCTACCGGCTGGAGCGGCGCGGCCTGCTCGACTGCCGGATCATCGGCGTCGCCTCCGATGCGTGGTCTCTCACCCAGTTGGTCGATCACGCGCGCACCAGCATCAGCGAGGCCGGGGAGAAGATCGACGAGGCCGTGTTCGACCGCTTCGCCAAGCGGCTGTCGTACATCTCCGGGGATGTGAAGGACGACGGGCTCTACGCCCGGCTGGCCTCGGAGCTTGGGCCGGACGCGCGGGCGGTCTACTACCTGCAGATGCCGCCCTCGCTGTTCGGGCCGATCGTGGAGAAGCTCGGCGAGCACAAGCTGCTGGACGGCGCCCGGGTCGCTGTGGAGAAGCCTTTCGGGCACGACCTGGAGTCCGCCCGCGAGCTCAACTCCCGGCTGCGCTCGGTGCTGGCCGAGGAGCAGTTGCTGCGGGTGGACCACTTTCTCGGCAAGGCGCCCGTCATCGAGCTCGAATACCTGCGCTTCGCCAACCTCGCGCTGGCCGAGCTGTGGGACCGCAAGAGCGTCTCCGCCATACAGATCACCATGGCGGAGAACTTCGGCGTCGAGGACCGCGGCGGGTTCTACGACCCGGTCGGCGCGCTGCGCGATGTCGTGCAGAACCACCTGCTGCAGGTGCTCGCCCTGGTCGCGATGGAGCCGCCGGCCGGTTCCAGCGCGGACGACCTGCGCGACAAGAAGGGCGAGCTGCTTCGGGCGGTCGGCGCGGCGGACCCGAAGCACTACGTGCGCGGCCAGTACGCGGGCTACCTCGACGTCCCCGGCGTCGCGAAGGACTCGGACACCGAGACGTACACGGCGCTGCGGCTGGAGATCGACAACTGGCGCTGGGCCGGCGTCCCGGTCTACCTGCGCGCCGGAAAGGCCCTGGCCGAGCGGGTCACCGAGGTGCGGCTGCATCTCAAGCGCACCCCGGGCCTCGCGTTCCTGCCGCACGACGGCCAGTCCGAGCCGAACCAGATCGTGCTGCGCGTCGACCCGGAGCCGGGCGTGCGGCTCGCGCTGACCGCCAAGGACGACGACGACCAGGGCTGGTCGCCGCTCACCCTCGACGCCTCCTTCTCCCGCGAGCTCGGCGAGCCGCTCGAGCCCTACGAGCGGCTGCTGCACAGCGCGATGATCGGCGACGCGCAGCTGTTCGCGCGCGAGGACAGCGTCGAGGAGTCCTGGCGGATCGTGCAGCCGCTGCTCGACGCGCCCTCGCCGCTGCACACCTACGAGCGCGGGAGCTGGGGGCCGGTCGAGGAGGCCGACAAGCTCGTGCGCGGGCATGCTCAGTGGCACAAGCCGTGGACGCCGGACGAGGTGTGACCCACGGTCCCCGGCACCGGCCGGGCTGATCGACGCCAGAAGACGCCCCGTACGCCTAGAACGCCTCAAAGGAGCAGTAACGTGCAACTCGGAATGATCGGCCTCGGCCGGATGGGCGCCAACATCGTCCGGCGCCTGATGCGGGACGGCCACGAGTGTGTCGTCTTCGACCACAACCCGGAGGTCGTCGCCCAGCTCGTCGCGGAGGGCGCGACCGGCGCCGCCTCGCTGAGCGAGCTGGCCGACAAGCTCCAGGCGCCGCGCGCCGTCTGGGTGATGGTCCCGGCCGGCGAAATCACCACCGGCGTGATCAAGGAGCTCGCGGGCGTCCTGACCGCCGACGACACCGTGATCGACGGCGGCAACACCTACTACCGGGACGACCTGCGGCACGCCGCGACCCTCAAGGAGCAGGGCATCCACCTGCTCGACTGCGGGACCAGCGGCGGCGTGTTCGGCCTCGATCGCGGATACTGCCTGATGATCGGCGGGGACGACACCGCGTTCGCCCGCACCGAGCCGATCTTCGCGACGCTGGCCCCGGGCGCGGCGTCCGCCGAGCGCACCCCGGGCCGGGAGGGCGAGCTCGCCCCGGCCGAGCGCGGCTACCTGCACTGCGGCCCCGGCGGCTCGGGCCACTTCGTGAAGATGGTCCACAACGGCATCGAGTACGGCATGATGGCCTCGATCGCCGAGGGCCTCAACATCCTGAAGAACGCCGACATCGGCCGGCACCAGGTGAAGGGCGACGCGGAGACCGCGCCGCTGGAGAACCCGGAGTACTACCAGTACGACCTGGACACCGCCGAGATCTCCGAGGTGTGGCGGCGCGGCAGCGTCATCGGCTCCTGGCTGATGGACCTGACCGCCGCCGCGCTGCACGAGTCGCCCGACCTCGCCGAGTTCGGCGGCCGGGTGTCCGACTCCGGCGAGGGCCGGTGGACGTCGATCGCGGCGATCGACGAGGGCGTGCCGGCGCCGGTGCTCACCTCGGCGCTCTACTCCCGTTTCGCCTCCCGCGGTCTCGACGACTACGCGGACCGCCTGCTGTCCGCGATGCGCAAGCAGTTCGGCGGGCACGACGAGAAGCCCGCGTCGTAAGTACACTGCTTCAACCGCCCCCGTGGCCGCGGATTTCCGTGGCCGCGGGGGCGGTCTGCTGTCGCGCGGCGGGCGCAGTGTCGGCGTGTGCCACTAAGGTGGACACTGAGCGGCGGTACCTGGTGAGCTGCGAGAGGACGCGATGCGATTCGGTGTGCTGGGAGCCGTTGCGGTTCGGGACGATCAGGGTTCTGAGCGAACCGTGTCCGCCGCGAAACACCGCATTCTGCTGGCCGCCCTGCTGCTGGACGCGAACCGCCAGGTTTCCCGCGAGAGCCTGATCGACGTGCTCTGGGACCAGGACCCGCCGCCGAACGCCGGCGCGACCCTGCGCACCTACCTCGCGCGGCTGCGCGGCGCGCTCGGCGACGCGAGCGGGCGGATCACCGCGACGCCCTTCGGACTCATGGTAGAGCTGCGCTCGCCGACAGAGTTCGACGTTACCGAAGCCGAGGAGCTGCACGCCCGCGCGCTGACGGCCGCGGGCGAGCGGAACTGGGCCGAGGCCGCTGCGATTCTGCGACGCGCCGAGACCTTGTGGCGCGGACAGCCGTTGGCCGACGTGCCGTCCGACGCGCTGCGAAACCGCGAAGTGCCGCGCCTGGAGGAGCTGCGGATGGCGCTGACCGAGCAGCGCATCGACGCCGAGCTGAACCTCGGCCGCGCTGGAGACCTCATCGGCGAGCTGCGGACTCTCGTGGCCGCGCACCCGTTGCGTGAGCGGACGTACGCGCAGCTCATGCTCGCGCTCTACCGCTCGCAGCGGCGCGGCGAGGCGCTCGCCGTGTATCAGGACGCTCGGCGGGTGCTGCTCGACCAGCTCGGTGCAGATCCCGCGGAGCAGCTGCGGGATCTGCACCGCAGGATCCTGTCCGGAGAGCCTGAATCAGAGCCCGAACCCGCGGCCGTCCGCGAGCAGATCGGCGAGGTCGCGGCGCGTGACCGCCACGTGCCACGCCAGCTGCCGGTGGCGCCGAGCGGCTTCGCCGGCCGGGCGCGCGAGATCAAGGCGCTGGACGAGATCTCGGCCGACGTCGGCGTCGGCACGGTCCTGATATCCGCCATGAACGGAACGGCCGGCGTCGGCAAGACCGCGCTCGCCCTGCACTGGGCGCACCGCAACGCGGCGCTGTTCCCGGACGGCCAGCTGTATGTCAACCTTCGAGGGTTCGATCCGGGCGAGCAGCCGCTGGCGCCCGCCGCGGCGCTGCGCGACTTCCTGGCGGCGCTGGGCGTGTCCGGCGATCGGATCCCCTCCGGCGTCGAGCCGCGCTCCGCGCTCTATCGCAGCCTGCTGGCCGGGCGGCGGGTCCTGGTCGTGCTGGACAACGCGCGCGACGCCCGGCAGGTGCGGCCCCTGCTGCCCGCCGACACCGGCTGCCTCACGCTGGTGACCAGCAGGACGGACCTGCGCGGCCTGGTCATCGCCGAGGGCGCGCGTCCGCTGCCGCTCTCGCTGATGGACATGCACGAGGCGAGCGAGCTGCTCATCCGCAAGCTGGGCCCGGAGCAGGTGCACCAGGACCTGACGGCCACCGGAAAGCTGATCGAGCTGTGCGCCCGGCTGCCGCTCGCGCTGAGCATCGCGGCGGCGCACATCGAGTCGCGCCGCCATGCCACCGTCCGCTCGTTCGCCGACGACCTGCACGCGGCCTCGACCAGCCTGGACGTGCTCGGCGTCGACGACCCGCTGACCGACCTGCGCACGGTGCTGTCCTGCTCCCTCGGCGCGCTGAGCCCGGATGCCGCGCGGACCTTCCGCCTGCTCGGCATCGTTCCCGGCCGGGACATCTCGGCGGACGCGGTCGCCGCGTTGACCGGCCTCGAGCCCGCGCGGAATGGCCGTGCGCTCGACGAACTCGTGGACGCGCACCTGCTCGCCGAGTCGACCGTCGGCCGCTACTCGAGCCACGACCTGCTGCGCGCCTACACACGGGAGCTCGCGCTGGCGCTTGAGCCCGCGGACGCCGAGGCGGCGCTGCGGCGGTTGATCGGCTGGTACGTGCACGCGGCTTCGGCAGCCGATCACGCCCTCGACTACAGCGACCGCAGGTACGAGCCCCGCATGGGGTATATCCCGGAACGCCTGCCGACTTTCGCCGGGCACGAACAGGCTGACGCCTGGTTCGCGGTCGAGCACGAGAACCTCGTCGCCGCCACCGCCGTCGCGGCCGAACAGGCCATTGATACTGCCGCCTGGGACCTCGCGATGCTCCCGTGGAACTTCTACCACCGCAACCGCCTGTACGACGAGTGGCTGCGCGTGCTCCAGTTGGGGCTCGAGGCCGCGCGTCGGAGCGGAGACCGGAGCGGCGAGCAGCGCACTCTCTATATGAAGGGCCTGTGCCACCGCAGCAGACAGGAACTACCCGAGGCGGTCGAAGCCTACGAAGAGGCGATCGCGATCGCGCGCACCCTCCCCGATGTCCGCTTGAACGTGGTCCTGGACAACCTCGGCATGGCGTACCTGTACTCGGGCCGTGCGGCCGACGCGCTCGGGTGCCTGGGCGAGGCCCTCGCCATCGAGGAAGCGGCCGGGCACGTGAATCCCACCTTGCTGAACAACATCGGCGAGGCGCATCGCCACCTGGGACAGTACGAGCAGGCGCTGCCGTACCTGGAACGAGGCCTGGCGATCGCTCTCGAATCAGGGGACTCAATGGCGGCATACGTGCTGGCCACGCTCGGTGAGACGCATCTCAGCCTGGAGAAGCACCGGGAGGCGGCAGACTACTGCCGGCGGGGCCTGACCGTGTCGCGCGGCCTGAACCACGCCTTCCTCACGGCGAAGCTGCTCGAGTACGAGGGTTCCGCGCTCGCGGCCCTCGACGACCAGGCGGGCGCGCGGCGTTCGTGGACCGAGGCCCTCGAACTCTACGAACAGCTCGAACTCCCGGATGCACAGGACGTTCGCGCGCGGATCGCAGAGCTCGAGGGCGGACCCGGACGGGCTACTCTTCCAACGCGATAGCCCGCGCCGGGCAGATCGTCGCGGCCTCACGGACGTCGTCCGCGAGTTCGTCAGCCGGGTTCTCGGCGAGCAGGACGACCGTGCCGTCCTCCTCGCGCTGGTCGAAGACGTCGGGCGCGGACAGCACGCACTGGCCAGCGGAGACGCACTTCTCCTGGTCGATGATCACCTTCACGAGTGGATACTCCTTACCAGGTAACGGGCAGCTCGTAGACGCCGTACACGATGCCGTCGTGCTTGAACGGGAGCTGATCGATCTCCGTCGCGAGCCGCAGCGCGGGCAGCCGGCGATACAGGGTGCTGTAGACGACCTGGAGCTCGACCCGGGCCAGCGGCTGGCCGAGGCACTGGTGCACGCCGAAGCCGAACGCGATGTGCCGGCGCGGGTTGCGGGCGACGTCCAGGCTGTCGGGGTCGGCGAAGACGTCCGGGTCGCGGTTGCCGATGTCGTTCGCGAGGACGATGCCGTCCCCGGCGCGGATCGTCACGCCGCCGATCTCGATGTTTTCGAGGACCGCGCGGCGCCGCCCGCTGTGCACGATGTTGAGGTAGCGCAGCAGTTCCTCGACCGTCGAGGCGATCAGCTTCGGGTCCTCGCTCTCGCGCACCCGGGCCAGCTGGTCGGGGTGCTCCAGCAGCGCCAGGGTGCCGAGCGCGATCATGTTCGCGGTGGTCTCGTGCCCTGCGATCAGCAGGATCAGGCCGGTGTTCGCGGCCTGCCGCCGGGTCAGCTCGCCCGAGGTGACCCGCGTGGCCAGGGCGGAGAGCAGGTCGTCGGCCGGGTGCGCCAGCTTCTCGCCGAGCAGCCGGTCGAGGTACTCGTTCAGCTCCGCGTTGGCCGCCCGCGACTCCTCCGCCGTGGTGGTGCGGTTGATCAGGACCTTGCTGTGGGACTGGAAGAACTCGTGGTCGCGGTACGGGACGCCGAGCAGCTCGCAGATCACCAGCGAGGGGACCGGCAGCGCGAAGGCCTGGACCAGGTCGGCGGGCTTCGGCCCGGCGAGCAGGTCGTCGAGCAGGCCGTCGACGATCCGCTGGATGGCCGGGCGCAGCGCTTCCACGCGCTTGATGGAGAACTCGGCGGTGACCATCCGGCGCTGCCTGGCGTGTTCGGGGTCGTCCATGCTGATGAAGGAGACGGCGTCCTCGCGCCGCGCCTTGATGCCGGGGGACTGGTGCGGGTAGCCGGGACGCTTGGTGTCCGCGCTGATCCGCGGGTCGCTGAGCAGTGCGCGCTGGTCCTCGTGCCGGGTGATCAGCCACGGCTCGCTGCCGTCCCACAGCCGGACCCGGCTGACCGGGGTCCGGTCCCGCAGCTCGCGCAGTGCGGGCGGCGGGTCGAAGGGGCAGCCCGCGGCGCGGGCCATGGGGAACTCCGGGAGTTCGGTCGTCAGGGTGTTGTCGGTGGTGGGTGCGGAGAAGGTGTTCATGGATGATTCCGCCCTTTTTCGAAGAGATCGCGTCGTGTAGGGGCGCCTTTCCGTTACGTGACTGTATCAGCACTCTATATAGAGAGTCTATGCTTCTCGGTGCGAAACCCTTCGAGGTGGCCGAAACGCGAGCTATGCTTCAGCCGTGAACAGCAACGCCCCTGCTCGCGACACGGCGTCGACCGACGACGCGCTGCACCCCGCCCTCGCCGTGTACGACCTGATGGCGTCGTTGGTCCGGCTCACCCCGCGTGACATGACCCTGACATCGCTCTCGACCCTGGGCACGCTGCTGCGGTCGGGCCCGCGCCGGATCACCGAACTGGCGGCGTCCGAGGGGGTGGCGCAGCCCTCGGTGACCGCCTTGGTGACTTCGCTGGAGCGGGCCGGACTCGTCGAGCGCCGCGGCGATCCGGCGGACGGGCGGGTGGTGCTGGTCGCGATCACCGAGGCGGGGGCCGAGTATCTCCGTGCGCGTCGTCACGCCAGCGCGCAGGCCATCGCCCGGGCCGTGGGGGCGCTCTCGCCGGAGGAGGAGGCGGTGCTGTTGAGTACCGTGCCGGTGATCGAGCGGCTCAGGGTTCTGCTCGAACTCGAAGGTCGTGCGTAGGCCGCGCCGGACCGGTGGTGCAGCCACGCCCACCCCCGTGAGGAGTGGCTGCACGCACTCGACGTGTCGGCATCGTGGACAACGTCGGGGGCGGCGGCCCCGTGGTCCGCCGCCTCCGACTGGTCGCCCCGTGTCGACGTCACCGAGCCTCGCAGGACCGCGCATCGCGAGCGTGACGCGGGCGCATCGCGGGTCGGATCCGCGGCCTTCAGTGGTAGCCGGGGTGGCGCTTGCGGTACGTCGCGGAGCTCGCCTTCTCGCCGCAGGAGGCCATCGTGCACCAGCGGCGCGAGCCGGGGCGCGAGCGGTCGACGAAGAACAGCGAGCAGTCGTGCGCGGTGCACTCGCGGATCCGCAGCGCGTAGGGGCCGGTGAACAGGTCGACCGCGTCGCGGGCCAGCAGCGAGAGGATCGATTCGAGCGCGGCGCGTTCGCGGGGGATCGCGGTGAAGCCGTCGGGGCCGAGCAGCGCGGTGGGCGGGGCGGCGAGGGCGGCGGCGTTGACGAGCCCGATGCCGGCCGGCGGGGGAGGGGCGGCGTCGACGCGGGCGCGGGCCAGGGCGTAGACCGCCTCGCGGAGCGCGTGGGCACGCCCGAGCAGCTCCGGCGTGATCTCATCCTCCGGCACGGGCAGCCCGGCGACCCGGCACCACGTGCGCACCTCCTCCGGCCCCGGCAGCAGCTCGCGGTCGCCGAGGCGGCGCTTGGCCACGGTGGCGACGAAATCGAGGCTGATCCGGCCGGAGCGGAACGGGAATCCGGCGCGGCGCAGGTCCTTCGTGGTGACCTCGCCGCCGACCCGCACGCCGCTGCGCAGCTGCGGGACGAGCATGGCTTCCATCTTCTCCTCCTTCGGGTATCAGGGTAGCGCGCTGTCTCAGCATGCGTGAGGTGTTTGACAACTCACGCGGGCTCGGTGAGACTACGGGACCATGAGGAATCGGTCGCAGCGGCTCGTCCGCCGGCACGTCGTGGACAACATGACGTACACCGGCAGCACCTGTACGCGCTGACCCTCTTTTCCCCGACTTTCCCCGACGCCTTCGGGCGCTCCCGGCCGGACCCGCCGCGCTTGAGTTCGCGGCCCCGCCCCTTTTTACGTGACTCACCACACCACGCGCGGCCATTCGCCCGACCTCGGCGGCGGATTGCGCGCACCCCGATCTCTCCCGATCTCCCATCCCCGCCATACCTCGGAGGCTTCCCCGATGACGTCCACGACGTCCGCGTCCGCCTGGGACGAACCGGCCGGCATCGCCCCGCGCGGCACCGTGCTGCTGCTGCCGGGACGCGGCGAGCAGCCAGGGCTCTACCGCCGCTTCGGCGCGCGCATCGCCGCCGACGGCTACCGCGTCAGAATCCTGTCGGACCCGGCGGCGGACCCGGAGGAGGCGGCGGCGCAGCTCAAGGCCGCGCTCACCGCCGCCGACACCGTCGCGCCGCGGGTGCTCGCGGGCGTGGACACCGGGGCGCTGGCCGCGCTGCGGGCCGCGGCCGACAGCCCGGCGCCGATCGACGCGCTGATCCTGGTCGGCCTGCCGAACCCGGACCAGGACGCCGACGACTGGTTCGAGTCCTGGGAGGACGAGGTCGAATACCGCGCGTCCTGTCCCACACACCGCGGCCTGCTCGCCGACGAGACGCTGGTCGAGCGCGGCGCGCTGCGCTCGGACCGGATCCCGCAGCGGCTGCGCGAGCCGATCGATCTTCCGGCCCTGACAGTCCCGGTGCTCGGCCTGCACGGGGACGACGACGTGCTGAGCCCCTTCGAAGGCGTGCGCGCGGTCTACGCGGACCTGCCCGAAGCGCAGGCGGTGCTCGTCGGGCACGGACGGCACGACGTGCTCAACTCGGCCACGCACCGCAGCGTCGCGGCCCGCGTCGTGCAGTACCTCGAATCCCTGCGCGCGGAGCTCGGAGCCCCGCCGATCCTCCAGGAGGTGACACTGTGACCACGAATTCCCTGATCAGCGCGAAGGAGCTGTCCGCGCTGCTCGGCGGCGAACCTCGCCCGACCGTGCTCGACGTGCGCTGGGCGCTCGGCGACCCGCACGGGCGCAAGCACTTCGCGGCGCGCCGGATCCCCGGATCCGTGTACGCGGACCTCGACACCGAGCTGGCCGCCGAGCCCACGCCGCAGGGCGGGCGCCATCCGCTGCCGGACCTCGAAGCCTTGCAGACCGCGGCGCGCCGGTGGGGAGCGCGCCGCGAGGCAGGCGTCATCGTGCTCGATGACAACGGCGGACTGTCGGCGGCCCGCGCGTGGTGGCTGCTGCGCTGGGCGGGCGTGAGCGACGTCCGGGTGCTCGACGGAGGTCTGGGCGCCTGGGAGGCGGCCGGCCTGCCGGTCGACGACGAGTCGGCGCCGCTGTTCGAGCCCGCCGAGGGCGACGTCGTGCTGCGGCCCGGCCGGCTCCCGACGCTCGACGCGGACGAAGCGGCCGACCTGGCCCGCACCGACCTGCTGCTCGACGCCCGAGCCGGCGAGCGCTACCGGGGCGAGGTCGAGCCGATCGACCCGCGCGCGGGACACATCCCGGGTGCGATCTCGGCCCCGACCAGCGAGAACCTCACCTCCGAAGGCGTGTTCCGCTCGGCCGGCGAACTGCGGGAGCGCTTCACTGATCTCGGTGCGAAGGACGTCGGCGCGGTCGGCGTGTACTGCGGATCCGGCGTCACCGCCGCGCATCAGATCCTTGCGTTGAACATCGCGGGGATCGACGCCGCGCTGTATCCGGGTTCCTGGTCGCAGTGGTCGAGCGATCCCGAGCGGCCGGTCGCCACCGGCGCGGAGCGGGGGTAGCGGCCATGGCAGGCATCGAAGTCACCGCGAACGCGCTCGACCCCGTGCACCCCGTCGCGCACGCGCCGTCGAAGCAGAGCCCCGCGCGGGTCAAGAGCGACCTGGTCACCATCCGTCCGGCCCGCCAGCGCAGCGGCCTGCGGGTGCCAAGGCCCGTGCGCCGCGCGCTCGGCCCGGTCGTGCTGCTGCTCGGCTGGTACGTCGCCAGCGCCACCGGCGTGCTCTCCTCGAACACGCTCGCCTCGCCGACCGACGTGGTCAAGCAGGGCTGGCAGCTGATCCAGAACGGCCAGCTGCCCTCCGCGATCTACGCCTCGAGCCAGCGGGTGGTGATCGGCTTCGCCATCGGGGCCGCCATCGCCGTCGCGCTCGCCCTCGTCGCAGGGCTCTTCCGGCTCGGCGAAGACCTGGTGGACGCGACCGTCGGGATGATCCGCACGATCCCGTGGGTCGGGCTGATCCCGCTGTTCATCATCTGGTTCGGCATCGACGAGGCGCCGAAGATCGCGCTGGTCGCGCTCGGCGTGGCGATCCCGCTCTACTTCAACCTCTACGGCGGCATCCGCTCGGTCGACCCGCAGCTCGTCGAGGCGGGCACGACCCTCGGCCTCGGCCGCTGGGGCCTGATCCGGCACATCGTCCTGCCCGGCGCGCTGCCGGGAGCGCTGGTCGGGCTGCGGTACGCGCTCGGCAGCGCGTGGCTGGCGCTGGTGTTCGGCGAGCAGATCAACGCCACCAACGGCATCGGCTACCTGATGAACAACGCCGAGGAGTTCTTCCAGACCGACATCATCGTCGTCTGCCTCGTCACATACGCGGTCCTCGGGTTGCTCTGCGACCTGATCGTGCGCGTCCTGAGCCGATACCTGCTGGCCTGGCGCCCGTCCTTCGAAGGAGCCTGATCACGATGACCTCCTCCGACACCGCCACGCTGACCGCCGGGCAGACGGCCGTCTCCGTCAGGAACCTGACCCGCGAGTTCGACGGACGCACCGTCATCGCGGGACTCGACCTCGAGATCGCGCCGGGCGAGTTCGTCGCCCTGCTCGGCCACAGCGGCTGCGGCAAGAGCACCCTGCTGCGCGTGCTGGCCGGGCTTGACACGCAGATCTCCGGCGACGTCACCGTGGCCCGGCAACGGGCCGTCGCGTTCCAGGCGCCCCGGCTGCTGCCGTGGAAGCGGGTGTGGCGCAACGTCGTGCTCGGCCTGCCCGGCCGCCCCGACCGCGGCCTCGCCGACCGCTACCTCGACGAGGTCGGCATCGCGGCACGCGCAACGGCCTGGCCCAAGACACTCTCCGGCGGCGAGGCCCAGCGCGTCTCGCTCGCCCGGGCCCTCGTCCGCGAGCCCGACCTGCTGCTGCTCGACGAGCCCTTCGGCGCGCTCGACGCGCTGACCAGGGTCAAGGCCCAGCAGCTCGTCGCAGACCTCTGGCAGCGGCACCGCTGCGCGGTGCTGCTGGTGACCCACGACGTCGAGGAGGCGCTGCGCCTGGCCGACCGCGTCCTCGTCATGCGCGACGGCGTGATCGCGCACGATGTCCCGGTCGAACTGCCGCGCCCGCGCAAGATCACCGACCCTCGCTTCGTGGAGCTGCGCGCCAACCTGCTCGCCGAACTCGGCGTCGAGACCGACCACTGATTCTTGTTCTCCCCGAAAGGAACCCCCCTCACCATGCCCATCAGATTCGGCACAAGGCTGCTCGCCGCGAGCGCCGCCCTCGCGCTGACCGCTGTGACAGCCTCCGCATGCTCTTCGAGCAACTCGTCCGATACCGCCTCGGCGGGGCAGGGGTCCTCCGGCGTCACGCTTACCCTCGGCGACCAGGTCAGCGCCCTGAAAACGCTGCTGACCGCGTCCGGCGAGCTGTCCGGCACCTCGTACACGGTGAAGTTCGCCGAGTTCCAGGGCGCCGCGCCGCTGTTCCAGGCGGTCAAGGCGGGCGACGTGGACACCGGCTACGCGGCCGACCTGCCGACCCTGAGCGCCGTCGCGGGCGGCGTCCCGGTCAAGGCCGTCGCCGCGCTCCAGGCCAGCGGCGCGGGAACGGCGATCCTGGCGCAGAAGGACTCGACGGTCACCTCCGTCGCCGACCTCAAGGGCAAGACGGTCGTCGTCTCCTCGGCCCGGGGCAGCGTCGCGCAGGAACTGCTCGCCTACGCGCTGGCCAAGGCGGGCATCCCCTACTCGGACGTGCACGTCGAATACCTGCTGCCGGCCGCCGCGCTCGCCGCGTTCAGCGCGCACAAGATCGACATCTGGGCCACCTTCGGCGTGTACCAGGACACCGCCCAGCTCGCCGGCGCCCGCACCCTCGTCGACGGCGAGAACGGGCTGACCAGCGGCATCGGCCTGATCAGCGCCACCTCGCAGGTGCTGGGCGACGCGGGCAAGAAGGCCGCGCTCGAGGACATCCTCAAGCGCATCAACAAGGCCCTGATCTGGAGCACCACGCACTCCTCCCAGTACGCGGCGGCCTACGCCTCGGCCTTCAACCTGTCCTCGGCGATCGCGCAGGACGTCGTGTCGCAGGGCTCGACCGAGCTGCTGCCGCTGACGGCCGCCGAGATCGCCAAGATCCAGAAGGTCTCGACCGTCATGTCCTCCATCGGCGGCCTGACCAGCGAGGTCAACGTCTCCGCCAACTCCGACGCCACCGCCTACACCGCCGCGGACGAGGCCACGACCGCGAACGGGTGAAAGGAGCCGGGTCCCATGCCCGTCGAGTTCATCAGCGCCATCAACCCCAACCGCGCCTCGGACGTCAACCCGAACGGCGGCAGCGGATTCGACTACGAATTCGCCAGCCAGTACGCGAAGGTGCTGGACGACGGAGGGTTCGACTACACCCTCGTCGCCTACAGCTCCAGCTGGATCGACGCCAACCAGTTCGCCCAGTTCGTGGTCAACCACACCGAGCGGCTCAAGCCCATGCTCGCGCACCGCCCCGGCGTCATCTTCCCGACGCACGCCGCGCGCGCCTTCGCCACGCTCGACCAGATCGCCAAGGGCCGGCTGGCGATCCACATCATCTCCGGCGGCCAGGACGCCGAGCAGAAGCGCGAGGGCGACTACCTGAGCAAGGCCGAGCGGTACGCGCGCTCCGACGAGTACATCCAGATCCTGCGACGCGCGTGGACCGAGACGGAGGCCTTCGACCACGACGGCGCGTACTACAAGTTCGAGGGCTTCCGCTCCGAGGTCCGGCCGTATCAGGACGCGATCCCGGTCTCCGTCGGCGGCTCCTCCGAGGACGCCTACCGGGTCGGCGGCCAGCAGGGCGACATCTTCGGACTCTGGGGCGAGCCCCTGGCCGAGACCAAGCAGCAGATCGACGCGGTCAATGTGTATGCGGATGCCGTGGGCCGTCCGCGCCCGCGCATCTGGGTCTCCTTCCGCCCGATCGTCGCCGCCACCGACGAACTCGCCTGGGAGCGGGCCTACGCGCTGCTCGGCAAGATCGAGTCGGGCCACGCCGAGCGCGCGGCCAAGCGCCACTACCCGATCGCCGGAACCGCCGTGCCGCAGAACGTCGGCTCGCAGCGGCTGCTCGCGCTGGCCGAGCGCGGCGAGCGGCACGACCGCGCGCTGTGGACCGCCCCGGCCGCCGCGACCAACGCCGCCGGAAGCTCGACCGCGCTCGTCGGCAGCCCGGAGACCGTGGCCGCCGCGCTGCTCGACTACGTGGACATCGGCTGCGAACTGCTCTCCATCCGCGGCTACGACCCCTACAACGACGCGATCGGCTACGCGAAGGACGTCCTGCCGCTGGTGCGCCAGGAACTCAAGCACCGCGAACTCGCCAACGCCTGACCCTTCGCCAACCCCTTACACACCTGAATCAGGAGTCTATTCATGTCCCCGCTGCGCAGGCCGTCGCGCCTGGTCGCCCTGACCGCCGCACTCGCCCTGGCCGCCTCGGCCTGCGCGAGCAAGTCCTCCTCGTCTTCGTCCTCCGACGCCGCGGACGGGTCGAGCACGAACCTCTCGTCCGTCACCCTCAGGATCGGCGTCACCGGCTGGAACACCTACGAAGCCGCACTCAAGGTCGCCAGCCTCGACAACACGCCGTACCACGTCGACTGGTCCGTCTTCTCCGGCGGAAACCTCCAGCTCCAGGCCCTGCAGTCGGGTGCCCTCGACGTGGCGAACAGCAGCGAGATCCCGCCGGTCTTCGCCGCGGCCGGCGGCACGGCCAACTTCAAGGTCGTGGCGGTTCAGAAGGCGAACACGCTGCTGCAGGAACTGATCGTGGGTAAGGGCTCTGCGATAAAGAGCGTGGCCGGGCTCAAGGGCCAGAAGGTCGGCTACGTGCAGAACACCACCGCCCAGTACTTCCTCGACAAGCTGCTCGTCCAGGCCGGGCTGACCTGGAAGGACATCACCCCGGTCCCGCTGACCCCGAACGAGGGCGTCGCCGCGCTCAACTCCGGCTCGATCGCGGCCTTCGCCAGCTACGGAAACTCGATCATCACCGCGGAGCAGAACGGCGCCACGGAGATCGGCTCCGGCGAGCAGATCCTCTCCGGAAACTACCCGTGGGAGGTCTCGAACTCGCTGCTCGGCGACGCCGGCCGGCAGGCGGCCCTGGTCGACCTGTTCGTCCGGCTCGACAAGGCCTACTCCTACATCCGCGACGGCCATCAGCAGGCTTACGCCCAGGCCACGGCCGCCGCGACGCACGAGCCGGCGAGCGAGGCGCTGAGCCAGAACACCGCGGACGAGGCCGAGGTGCACACCCGGTTCGTGCCCACGACCACCGCGGCCATCGCCTCCGAGCAGTCCGTCTCAGACGTCTTCACCGCTATCAGCGCCCTGCCGAAGCCCGTGACCGTCTCGACCTTCTGGACCACCGACCTGGACTCGGCGCTGGCCAAGGCGCTCAAGGCCGCCGGGGAGCCGACCTCGTGAGCGTGCTCGATGATCTTCCCGTGGTGACCGCCGCGCTGGCCGCCACCGCGGACCGCTACGACCGCTCCGGCGAGTTCCCGGCCGACGCGATCGCCGCCGTGCACGCGGCCGGACTGCTGACCGCGACGGTCTCCGTCGAGCAGGGCGGGGCCGGGCTCGGCATCGGCGGGAGCGCGCGGCTCCTGTCCGCGCTCGGCGAGGGCGATCCCTCGGCCGCGCTGATCTCCGCGATGACGCTGCTCACGCACCTGCGCCAGAGCCAGCGCCCGCACTGGCCCGAGGACCTCTACAAGGAGGTCCTGCGCACGTCGGCCGAGCGGCCCACGCTGCTCAACGCGGCCCGCGTCGAACCGGAACTCGGCTCGCCCGCGCGCGGCGGCCTGCCCGCGACCGTGGCCCGACGCACCGAGGACGGCGGCTGGTCGATCAGCGGCCGCAAACGCTTCGTCACCGGCGCCGACGGCCTGTCCTACTTCCTGGTCTGGGCCGGGACCGACGAGCCGACGCCGCGCATCGCCACGTTCGTCGTGCCCGGAGACACACCCGGCATCGAGATCCACCACGACTGGGACCAGCTCGGACTGCGCGCCAGCGGCAGCCACGACGTCACCTTCACTGAGGTGGACATTCCTGCCGAGAACATCCTCGACCCGGTCGAGCGCGGCGCGAAGGCCGAGCAGGACAACAAGGGCCTGGCCGCCCTCGGCGTGACCGTCGCCGCGATCTACCTCGGCGTCGCCCACGCGGCCCAGAAGGCCTTCCACCGCTTCGCGCACGAACGCGTCCCGGCGAACCTGGGCCACCCGATCGCCCGCACCGACCGCTTCCGCGACGCCGCCGGCGAGATCGAGGTCAATCTGGCCGGAGCGCGGCAACTGCTCTACTCGGTCGCCGACGCGTATGACCGCGGCGAGGACCCGGAACCGAAAGCCGCCCAAGCCGCGCGGATCCTGGCGGTCCGTCAGGCGAACGCGGCTGTCGCACTGGCCACGCGCCTGCTCGGCAACCCGGGCCTGAGCCGCGGCGTCGGGCTCGAACGCCACTTCCGCGACATCCAGTTCGCCGCGATCCACGCCCCGCAGGACGACATCGTGCTGCGGCAGTTGGGAACCGCCGCGCTGGAGGCCGCTGCGTGACCCGTCTTCTCGCCGATGTTCTCCCCGCCGATCGAATCATCACGGATGCCGAGACTCTGAACGGCTACCGGCACGACCGCTCCGGCTGGGCTCCGGACGGCCGGCCCTCGGCGGTGGTCTTCCCGGAGAGCGCCGATGAGGTCGCGGCAGTGCTGCGCGCGGCCCACGCGGCCAAGGTGCCCGTCGTCCCCCGAGGCGCGGGCACCGGCCTGGCCGGCGCGGCCACGGCGGTCGACGGGGAGATCGTGCTCAGCACCGCGCGGCTCAACCGGATCGTGGAACTCTCGGCCGAGGACGAGATCGCCGTCGTCGAACCCGGCGTGATCACCGCCGACCTCGACCGCGCCGCCGCTGAATACGGGCTCTGCTACGCGCCGGACCCCGGCAGCGTCGACATCTGCACGATCGGCGGCAACATCGCCACCAACGCGGGCGGCCTGCGCTGCGCCAAGTACGGCGTGACCAGGCAGAGCGTGCTAGGCCTCGACGTGGTGCTCGCCGACGGCCGCCGCATCGAGACCGGGGCCCGCACGGTCAAGGGCGTCACCGGCTACGACCTGACCGGCCTGTTCGTCGGCTCCGAGGGCACCCTGGGAGTCGTGGTCGGCGCGACCCTGCGCCTGCTGCCGCGCCCGACGTCCACGGCCACGGTCTCAGCGTTCTTCGACGACATAGAGACCGCCGCGGGCGCCGTCGCCCGAATCCGCGAGCACCGCGTCCGCCCCGCCATCGCCGAGTTGCTCGACGCCGCCACCCTCGCCGCCGTGGACGCGGCTCAGGGCACTGAATTCTGCACCCGCGGCGGTGCGCTGCTGCTCGTGCAGACGGACGGAGCGGGCGCTGTGGCCGAGGCGGACATCGTGCGGCGCGCGATCGAACCCCTGTCCGGCGCCATCGCCATCACCTCCGATTCCGAAGAGGCCGCCGAACTGCTGCGTGCGCGCCGACTCGCGCTGCCCTCGCTCGAACGGCTCGGCAGGGTACTGATCGAGGACATCGCCGTCCCTCGCTCCCGCCTGGCCGAGGCGGTGCGCGCGGTGACCGCGATCGCCGAGCAGCACGGCGTACGCGTGGCCACGCTCGCCCACGCCGCCGACGGCAACCTGCACCCGATCTTCGTCATCGACGAACCGGTCGGTCCAGTCCCTGAGCCGGTCTGGGCCGCCGCCGGGGAAGTCTTCCGGACTGCTCTCAAGCTCGGCGGCACGCTCACCGGGGAACACGGCGTCGGGCTGCTCAAGAGGCAGTGGGTGGCCGAGGAGCTCGGCGAGCAGAGCGTGACCCTGCAACGGCAGATCAAGCAGACGCTCGACCCGCATGGCATCCTCAACCCTGGCAAAGCACTCTGAACGGAGGGAGCACGCGGATGACGCGCTACATCATCATCGGCGCGGGTGCGGTCGGCGGCACGATCGGCGCCCGTTTGTTCGAGGCCGGACACGATGTCGTCCTCGTCGCGCGCGGCGCGCACCTCAAGGCGCTGCGCACTCAAGGCCTACTCTTCCGCACCCCGGAAGCTGAAACCACGCTCGCCGTCCCGACCGTAGCCGGACCCGAAGAACTCACACCCCGCCCCGACGACGTGATCATCCTCGCGACCAAAACCCAGCACAGCGTCGACGCCCTGGAACCCTGGATCGGATACGCGCACGCCGAGACCGGCCAGCCGCCCATCATCCTGGCCCAGAACGGCGTGGCCAACGAGCCGCTCGCGCTACGCCGGTTCACCCGCGTCTACGCCATGTGCGTCTGGCTGCCCGCGGTCCACCTCGAACCGGGTGTCGTCGAGGCGTCCGGAGTGCCGGTCAGCGGCGTCCTGCGGCTGGGCCGCTACCCCGAAGGCGCCGACGGATTCATCCGTTCGGTGGCCGACGACCTGGAGAAGTCGGGCTTCGGCGCGCCGGTCGACGAGGCGGTGATGCGCTGGAAGTACGCGAAGCTGCTCAGCAACCTGGGCAACGCCGTCGAGGCGCTGACCGGTCAGCTCGATCGCGCTGCGGCCGAGGTCAAGGAACTGCTCGCCGGGATCCACGCGGAGGGCGTCGCCGTGCTCGACGCCGCGGGCATCCCGTACGCGAGCCGCGAGGAGCAGGCCGCGTTGCGCGAGCAGTTGCGCAACGAACAGCCGATCGGCGGAGCGGCGCGTCCCGGCGGCTCGTCCTGGCAGAGCCTCACCCGGCAGTCGGGCAGCGTCGAGGCCGACTACCTCAATGGCGAGATCGTGCTGCTCGGGAGACTGCACGGCGTGCCCACCCCCATCAGCGAGACGCTGCAACGCCTCGCGACGATCGCCGCCCGGGAACGCCGCGCCCCGGGATGGCTCACCGTGGCCGAACTGGCCGGGCGCTGCGTAGGGTAGAGCCCGTGAAGGTCTACGTGCTGCACGAAAACCCCGAGTGGTATCCGCCGCTCGCCGCCGCGTTCGACGCCGCGGGCATCGAGCACGAGCAGTGGCTGCTCGGCGACGGCCCGCTCGACCTCGACGCCGAACCGCCGCACGGAGTCTTCTGGTCGCGGATGAGCGCCTCGGCGCACACGCGGGGCCACGTACACGCCAAGGATCACACCAGGGCCGGCCTTGCCTGGCTTGAGTCCTGGGGGCGTCGTGTGGTCAACGGGCGGCGCGTGCTCGAACTGGAGATGAGCAAGGCCGACCAGCTCACCGCGTTGCGCGCGGCCGGCATCGAAGTCCCGCGCACGGTGGCCGTCGCGGGCCGCGACCAGCTCCTCGATGCCGCCGGGAAGTTCGCCGCGCCCTTCATCGTCAAGCACAACCAGGGCGGCAAGGGCCTAGGAGTACGGCGCTTCGACTCCGTAGCCGAATTCTCCGAGTACCTGGACTCGCCCGAGTACGAGCCGCCGGTCGACGGCATCACCCTCGTGCAGGAATACGTCCAGGCCGCACACCCCTTCATCACCCGCGTCGAGATCGTCGGCGGAGAGTTCCTCTACGCCATCACCGCCGACACGGCACGCGGCGGCTTCGAACTCTGCCCGGCCGACGCATGCGCCGTACCTGGTGAGAGCCTGTTCGCGCTGCGCACCGACGACATCGAGAACCACCCGATCGTCGAGCAGTACCTCGGCTTCGCGCGCAAGCACGGCATCGAGATCGCGGGCTTCGAGTTCATCGAGACCGCCGACGGCCGCCGAGTCACCTACGACGTGAACACGAACACGAACTACAACCCCGAGATCGAGGCGGTGGCCGCGCGTTCCGGCCCCGCGAGCATCGCCGCGTACCTCAAAGCCCTACTCGACAACGGAGAAGGCGGCGCTCGCTGATGCGCTTCGGATACTGGATGCCGATCTTCGGCGGCTGGCTGCGCAACGTCCCCGACGAGGGCATGAGCGTCGCCTGGCCGTACATCCGCGACCTGGCCGTAGACAGCGAGCGGCACGGCTTCGACCTGACGCTGATCGCGGAGCTGAACCTCAACGACATCAAGGGCCACCGCGCGCCCGCACTCGACTGCTGGACCCTCGCGCCCGCCGTGGCGGCCGTCACCAGCCGCATCGAGCTGATGCTCGCGGTCCGCCCTAACTACCACCCGCCCGCCGCCACGGCCAAGGCGATCTCCACCCTGGACACGATCGCCCCGGGCCGGATCTCGCTCAACGTCGTCTCCTCCTGGTGGCGCGACGAGGCAGCCCAATACGGCGCGCCCTTCGACGTCCACGACGCCCGCTACGCGCGCACCGAGGAGTGGCTGGGTGTTCTCGACCGCCTGCTCCGCGAGCAGTCCGTCACCCACGGCGGCCCGATCTACCAGCTGGCGGGCACCGAACTCGAGCCGAAGCCCGAGCACGTCCCGACGGTCTACATGGGCGGCGAGTCCCCGCGCGCCAAGGAAGTCATCACAGAACACGGCGACGCCTACGTCATGCACGGCGACGCGCCCGACGTCATCGCCGCCAAGATCCAGCAGATGCGCGACCTGCGAAAGGCCGCCGACCGCCCGCCGCTGACCTTCGGCGTGGCGGGCTACGTCATCTGCCGTGACACCGAAGCGGAAGCCCAGGCAGAGCTGGCCCGCATCCTCGACGTGCGGTCGTCCCCCGAGGCCTATGCCTCGTACCGCGACTTCATCGAGGGCTCCCAGCTCGAATCGCACATCTCGCTCGAGGAGTACAGCGTCTCCAACCGAGGCCTGCGCGCAGGCCTGGTCGGCACCCCCGAGCAGATCACTGCCCGCATCCGCGAATACGAGGCCGCCGGCGTCGATCTCCTGCTGCTCCAGTTCTCCCCGCAACACGAGGAAATGGCCCGGTTCGGCCGCCAGGTCATCGCTCCGTGGAGACAGGAAGGACCTGGCGACCGAACCGGGAAGAGCGCCTAGGACCCAGTCGACAGCAGGTAGAAGTCGCTGTAGTGGTCCGGGCTGAAGTACCAGACGCCCGCGGTCACGTCGTCGACGATCCGGTAGGCGTCGCGGTGGGCACCGCAGGCGCGCTCGTAGACGTCGTACTCGTAGTACGTGTCGCCGCTGGGCAGCTGGTCGTCGTCGTTGTAGTACTCGCCTCCGGCGTAGGAGCAGTTGCCGTCGGGCATGGTGTACCAGCCGCGCGTGGTCGGGTCGCCGAGGCTGTTCCAGGTCGACACCGCGGTCAGGGCGTCGGTGCAGGTGGACAGCGTGCAGGAGCTGTAGACGTCGGCCTGGGCGGGCGCGGCGACGAGGGTGGCGCCGACTCCGGCGACCACCGCGATGAGCGCCGCGATCCCGCGCTTGGGCAGCTTGATGTGATTCATTATGTGGGTAGACACAGTATTTCCTTGTTGCATCTTGTGGGTAGAGCATCAGTGGGCTGATGCTGTCGAACGGGATCCAACGTAATGCCGCCCGCGCGAATGATCTAGGCCCCTTCGCGTAAACGTGGGATTAATGAATGGCAATGCGCGGGTAGGCGGTCGCGCGGGGGACCTCGCGTTCTGGGTAAGGTGACTGGCATGGCGTTGCCGGGCTCTGCGTTGATCGGACGGGATGCGGAACTGGCCGTGCTCGCGGAGCTGCTGGCCGACACGGCCGCGGGGCGCGGCGCGACGGTGCTGGTCGAGGGCGAGGCGGGTATCGGCAAGACCGCGCTGCTTGAAGCCGGGCTCGCGAACGCGCAGGCCCTCGGCTGCCAGGTATTGCGGGGCGCGTGCGACGAACTGACGCGGCGTTTTCCGCTCTCCGCGCTGCTCAGTGCCCTCGGCGCGCATGAGGATTCGGCCGACCCGCGACGGGCCGCCGCGGCGCGGGCGCTTTCCAGTCCGGGCAACGCCGAGGGGCTCGGGGCACGGCTGGCGGCCGGCGATCCGGTGATGGCGGCGGTCGAGCAGCTCGTCGGCCTGGTGGACCGGCTGTGCGCCGACGGACCGGTGATCCTGCTGGTCGAGGATCTGCACTGGGCGGACGAGGCGAGCCTGGTCCTCTGGCACCGCCTGTCCAGAGCCGCGGCGCAACTGCCGCTGCTGCTGGCCGCCAGCGCCGTCACCAACAGCGATCGGGTCGGCCGGGCCTACTGGTTCCTGGCCCGCAACTTCCTGCAGCAGGGCAGCGACGAGGCCTTGGACGTGGCGACGGACGCACTCGCCGACGACCGCGTCTCCGCCCTGTGGCGGGCGCGCGTGACCGCGCTGCGTTCCACGATACTGACGATGCAGGGCCGGAAAGCCGATGCGCGCCAGGAAGCCGAGCGTGCGCAGGCGCAGGGCGAGCAGCTGTCCGACGCCCACGCCATCGGGCAGGCGCTGCACACGCGGGCTCTGCTGAGCATGTACGAGGACGACTTCGCGGCGGCGTGCGACCTCGCCGACCACGCGCTGGAGGCGATCGGCGGCGAGCCCGACCTGACCGACCTGCGGCTGCTGGTGGGCGCCAACCGCATCGCCTGGCTGGCCGATCAGGACCGCTTCGCCGAGGCGGAGCGGGGCGCGCGCCAGGTGCTCGCCCTCGCCGAGCTGAGCTGGACCTCCCGTTTCGGCAGCATCCGGGTGCGGGTGGCCGAGATGGCCTACCTCCAGGGGCGCTGGGACGAGGCGCACACCGAGTTGGAACAGGCCGCCGAACTGCGCGCCGGGGCCCAGGCGACCGCGGTCCGACACGCCTACCAGGCCCTGATCGCCGCCCACCGCGACGACGGGCCGGCCGCGGCCGGGCACTTCAAGACGCTGGCGGAATCCGCGGACCTGGCCGCATGGGTGGGTTCGTCGCGGCCGGTGGTGATGGCCCGCGTCCTGGAGGCCGACCGCGCGGGCTCGGCCGAGCGGGTCATCGAGTTGCTGGCACCGCACCTGAACACGAGCGATGAGCACGCGATGGTCGGCTGGGAGCTGCTGCTGCCGGACGCGGCCAGGGCGGCGCTGCAGCTCGGGCGCGAGGACACGCTGCGAACCCTGCACGAGCTGCTCAGAGTGCCGCAGCCGAAGGCGAGGACGGGGGACCGGCGTTCCGGGATCCTGTGGTGCGAAGGGCTGCTCACCGGTGACCCCGAGCTCGTCCTGTCGGCGGCCGTGTATTTTCGCGACACGCGCCGTCTGCCCTGGCTCGGCAAGGCCCTCGAAGACGCTGCCGTGCTGCGCGCTGCGGCGGGTGACCTCACGTCAGCCCGGGAGACCCTCGCCGAAGCGCTGGAGGTCTACGCGGAGCTGGGAGCGGTGTGGGACACGCGGCGGGCCCTGTCACGCATCCGGCCCTACGGCGTGCGGCCGGGCGTGCGCGGGGCCAGGCGTCGGCCGAAGACCGGCTGGCAGGCGCTGACCGGCACCGAGACGCGCGTGGCGACGCTGGTGGCCCGGGGCCTGTCGAACCCGGACATCGCCGGGCAGCTCCAGCTCTCCCGCCGCACCGTGGAGACGCACGTCTCGCACATCCTGACGAAGCTTCAGCTCAGCTCACGCCGCGAGGTGGCGGAGTACGAACGCTCCGCCACGACGTAGTTCGACGATGTGATCAGCCCTCCGCCCCGGCGCCCGCGGTGTCCCAGAATCCGCACTGGTGCTCCGCGCCGAATCCGGCGCCGGTGATGGTCTGACTCTGGCCACCCGGCCGCAGTGACAGGATCCGACCGCTGCTGTTGAGCTTCGGCCAGTTCGTCCACTGATCCGCATTGGGTGATCCGGTGCGCACGAATGCTCCCCAGCGGTCGAGCATTTCCCGGGAAAGCTCCAGCTGCGCGGGGGTAAATTCGGCATAGAGCGAGTATCCGTTGGTGAAGCTGGGCCACAGATACGCCAACTCCATCGCGTGGCCCGCGCCCCACTGGTAACCCGGCACGTCGTTGTTGAGGCCGGGGGCGTCGCGGTCGTCGAACTGGTAGAAGTACGTCGGTGTGGTGGCGGCGAACTCGTCGGCCAGATTCTGCGCGGTGCAGCCGCCTATTCCGGTGACGTATCCGCTGTCTGTGACGATCGCGCCCAGCGCGTACGCCGCCGTATGCGGCGAGGGGTAAGCGCTCCACGGATAGCGCTCGAGGATCTGCGGCGCGAGCGCGCCATAGGTCGCGTCCACGAACGCCGCATACTGCGCCTCGGTGTAGTTCGCATAGCCCTGCGTGAAGGTCCTGCCTTCATCGTGGTTGGTGCCGAAGAGGATGGGCACCTTGGTGTATTCGCCGGTCGCGATCGCCGTCGCGGGGGCCACGGGGAGATCCGCTCCGCCCGCGATGAACTCCGGCTGGTACGAACTGCTGGCGTCGAGCAGGTCTGATTCGGGCTTGGCGCGCAGGCACGCGGCTGCGTCGGCGGCGACTGTGCATCCGGCCTTGTCGGCGAACGCGAGGCTCGCCGCTTGCGCCTGGGCCGGAGTCACGCTCGCGCAACTGCCGCTCTCCATGACCGCCTGCGCGAACAGCCCACGTGCTCCCGGCGCCGACAGCAGCGCGCACACGGACCAGCCGCCGGCCGACTCGCCCGCGATCGTCACGCGCGACGGGTCGCCGCCGAAGGCCGCGATGTTGGCGCTGGCCCAGCGCAGTGCGGCCTCCTGGTCGAGCAGGCCGAAGTTCCCGTCGGTGGCCGTCGCGGACCCGCCGAGGCCGGGCACGTCGAGGTAGCCGAACGGGCCGAGCCGGTAGTTGATCGAGACCACGACGATGTCCTGGGTCTGCGCGAGCAGCGAACCGTCCTGCTGGTCGCCGGCGCCGGTCGTCAGCCCGCCGCCGTGGATCATGAAGAGCACTGGGAGCTTCCCGCTCGCGGGCACGTAGGACGGGGTGTAGACGTTCAGGTAGAGGCAGTCCTCGGTGTCGATGCGCGGGCTGTTGCCGTTGGCCAGCTGCGGGCAGCGATTCCCGTAGGACATTGCCGAGCGCACGCCCGGCCACGTGGCCACGGGCTCGGGCGGAGCCCACCGCAACGCGCCGACCGGCGGTTGCGCGTAAGGGATCCCGAGGAACTGGTCGACGACGCCGGTGGTGCGTCCTTCGAGCTGGCCCGCGTCGGTCGTCACCAGAAGGTTCTGCGGCAGGGTCTTGGTCACGACGGACGCGGCGGAAGCGGCGGACGGGGTCGGCGCTGAGGTGCCGGCGCGGTACAGACCGAGGGAAGCGCCGATGACGAGAGCCGCGAGAACAAATATTGAGCGGCGTATGTGTGTGCGCATGCGTATGCGTATCTGTGTGCGAATGGGGCGAGGGAATCCGGGCATGACGGACCACTCCATTGTGGCGGCAGCATATGGCGGGAAAGAATGCTGAATCGCTCAACTTCGCGTAATGTAAGCCCGCCCTCAGGGCACGTCAAGGCTCTCATTGCCCAGGCCGCAGCGCGGCCAGCCGCCTGACGACGCCGTCCGCGATTCGAACTCCGTGCTCCCGCGAGAGATTCGCCTCCTGCGCCGCGTCGCGCACGCACCGCGCGATCATTTCCAGCTGATCCCGCGTCAACGCCGGCATGCTGACCGGCACCGGATCCCGGCGTCGGGCGAATAGCCGACGCCGTACGAGCCCTGGCTTCGAGTCGACAACCCGGCGCACCGATTCGTCCACGGCGATCCAGACGACCGGTGTCAGTCGGGTACTCGCGGCTTCCTGTCTGACGCCGAGCGACTCGGCCCGCCGGGACGGCTTGGTCAAAAGCTTCAGGGTGGTCCTGTCGTCGAGCCCGCGCAGCGCTCCAACCAGCGAAAGCTCCTCCGGAGCAAGCTTCTCGATCACGCCGGCCACGAGCGCGTCCCGTAAGTCGCCCGGCGTCGTCATCGTCCGCCACCCACCACCGTCACCAACGCCCCGACGATCGGCCCGCGCACCACCGAGGCCACGCCGTTCCCGTTCAGCACGAACAGCAGCATGACCACGAGCGCGGCGATGACCAGGAGCCCCACCGCCGCGAGCCGCGTCTGCCGCCGCGCGCGCCACGGCGTGCCGAGCACGCCGAGATTGTCGCGAGCGCGAGGCGGCCGAGCGCTGATCGTAATCTCAACCGCGTCCACCAGCGACCGGAGGCCGCGCGCCAGCCAATCCCGGCCGTAGGTCTCGTTCGCGACAGCGTCAACGTCCGCCGCGAAGGTCCGCGCGTCGGGGTAGCGGTCCTGCGGATCCAGGCTCATCGCTCGCTGGACCAGCGGACGTACCGGCGCCGGCAGATCGTCGAGCGGCACAGGCTTGTACAACTCGTTCACGGCGCCATGAAGCGGCTGAGTGCCCGTCAGGCATTCGAAGAAGACAGCGGCGGCGCCGTACACGTCCGAGGCCGGGGAGACGGGCGTGCCGCAACCGGTGATCCTGCACCGCCCGGAGGGGTCGACGACCACGTTGTCCGGAGTGAAGTCCCCGTGCGCCACACCCTGCTCGTGGGCGGCGTCCATGCCGGACAGCATCCCGTGCAGCAGGGCGAGCCCGGCCTCGGGCGGCAGGGGGCGGATGGTCAACACGGCGCGCAGTGAGGCGCGTTGCGCGGTCCTGATGTCGGCCTTGCTGTCGGGCACCGTCACGTGCGTCATCGCGTCCCCTGCGTTTCTTGCACCTGCCTGCGAAATCAGGACGCTACCGGCACGCGATCAGACCGGGCTTGGAAAAATTTCACCTGTGATGCAGTGCGATGGCGCCCTCCGTGCGGCGGGTGGCGAGCAGTTGGCCCGGCGTGATGTCCGCCAAGGTGCGGAACTCGCGGTTCAGGTGAGCCTGGTCGAAGAAGCCGCAGGCAGTGGAGATCTCCGCCAGACTCCCCGTTCCACGGGTGAGTAGTCCGAGGGCTCGCTGGAAACGCAGCACGCGAGCGGAGCCCTTGGGCGACAGGCCTATCTGCTCGGTGAACCGGCGGACCAGGTACCCGTGGCTCCAGCCCACCTCGTCGGCTATCCGGGCGACCGGGATCGTGCCGGCCGTGCCAGTCAGCAGCCGCCAGGCGTGACCGACCTCCGGCGCGGGGTCCGGGCCGCGCTCGATCCGGTTCAGCAGCGCGAAATCCAGCAGGTCGAATCTGGCGGTCCAGTCGGGCGTCATGGCCAGCCGCTCGACCAGTTCCCGCGCCTCGGGCCCGAGCGCGTCCTCGAGTTCGACGATCTGGTTGGCCAACTCGCGCATCGGCATCGCGAGCAGCCGGTAGGCGCCGAGCGGCGAGAGCTCGACCCGGATCGACTCCTGGCCGCCGGGGTGCACGCACAGCGCGGGCCGGTCCTCCAGGCCCACGACCAGCGAGCCGAGCGGCCCGCCGCCCTTGGTCGGCGGGTCCCCGATCCGCTGGATCTCGGAGAACGGCTCCGCGAGGTTGATCACCAGGGCGGCGCGCCCCGAGGGCATCACCCGCACGCGGTAGGGCGAGTGGGATTCCTCGAAGTAACCGACGTAGCTGCGCAGGTACGGGCGCAGCGCGGGGTGCCAGGGCCGCGTCACCCGCCAAAGTCCGGCGACGCGGGCCAGTTCGAGGCCCGATCCCGTCATGTCAGAGCTCCCCGGATGGATGGCTCCTCAACATCCTGCCATGTCCGCGCCGTACTCCGGAAGAGTCTGTCTTTGTCACAGCCTTGTGACAGCGGAAACCGGAGGTGTTGCCGGACCGTCCTGAGGGTCGCAGGCTCACGGGTAACGGCCCGGAGCCCGAAGGAGAGGAGGGCGAGGTGAATCCCTCGCGTCATCGCAAGATCCTCAAGTACGTGTCGCTCTGCCTGGCGCTGATCTTCCTCGCCGTCGCCGGGACCGGCTACTACCTGCTGCACCACGTGCTGGGCAACGTCGAGACGGTCAGCCTCGCCGGCCTCAAGAGCCGCCCGGCCGCGGCCAAGCCCGACCCGCAGGGGCAGACTCCGCTCAACATCCTGATCCTCGGCTCGCAGACCCGCGACGGGCAGACCCTCGCCACCCACGTCGGCAATTCGACCAAGGACGGCACCGACCTGTCCGACACCGCGATGCTGCTGCACATCGCCGCCGACCGGCAATGGGCCGACGTCGTCTCGATTCCGCGCGATCTGTTCGTGTCCATCCCGAGCTGCCAGGACCGCGCCAACCCGGGCCAGACCGACGCGGCGCAGTCCGAGGCCCAGTTCTACGACGCGATGGGCGAGGGCGGGCCCGCGTGCGCGGTGGCGACGGTCGAGGGGATGACGAACATCCGGATAGACCACTTCGTCGAGCTCACCTTCGACGCGTTCATCCAGTTGACCGACGCGGTCGGCGGCGTTCAGGTGTGCATCCCGTCGCCGGGCATCAACGACCCCGACTACTCAGGCCTGGTCCTGTCCGCCGGCCTGCACACGATCACCGGCAACGAGGCCCTCGCGTTCGTCCGTGACCGCCACGGCCTGGCCACGGGGATGGACACCCAGCGCATCCGGATGCAGCAGATGTTCATGACCTCCCTGTTCGACAAGCTCACCTCGAACGGGACGATGGACGACCCGATCACCCTCTACAAGATCGCGACCTCGCTCTCCAGCAACGTCACCGTGGACACCGGTCTCGACAATCTCTCCACGATGATCTCCATCGCGGAGAGCGTCGGATCGATCAGCAAGAAGTACATCCAGTACCTCACCGCGCCGTACACGCTCGACACGCCGGGGGAGTACTCGTACGACGAGGCCGGCGAACACTCCTCGCCCGGCCCCGGCTTCGATCAGCTCTGGACCTATCTGCGCAACGACCAGCCGATCCCCGGCTCACCGGCCGCCGCCGAGTTCGGCACGACGGCCACCGCGAGCCCGAGTCCCGTCGTGCGCGCGGCAGCGACCACGGCCGACCCGAGCCCGACCGTGGCGCTCAAGGACGTGACCGTCGCGGTCGACAACGGCACGGACATCTCCGGCGAGGCGCACAACGCGGCGGCGAATCTGGCGGCGCTCGGCATGACCACCTCGCTCGGCGACGGCGGCTACTCCGGGTACCAGACGACCACGATCTACTACCCGTCCGCCGACCAGGCCGAGGCGGACACGCTCGCGAACCAGGTCGCCGGGTCCGTGCTGAAGCAGAGCTCGAACGTCAGTGAGCTGACCCTGGTGATCGGGGCCAACGCGCCGAGCACCATCGTCGCCGCGCACTCGAGCTCCAGCGACGGCTCCTCCGCATCGGCATCCGCGTCCGCCTCGGCGAGCCCGTCCATCAGCGCCGAGTCACGCAACGGCGACGCGAACATCTGCTCCGACCTGCCGGGTGTGGTCAGCTACGGTGGGTCGCCGGGGGACTGACGGTCATCCGGCGGCCGACGTGGCGGCCAGCGCGTCGGACGGGTCGGCCGCCGGGCCGCCGTCCGTCGCCGCGCCCACGGTCCACCTGATCCGCGAGGTGCACAGGGCCACGACCCCGGCGGAGATCGCCACTTCTCGCCGAGCTCGGTCAGCTCGGCCGGCCCGTAGCGCAGCGACTCGGGCCGGTACACGTCGCCGAGCAGCGTCGCGTTCCAGTCCGGGGTGCTCAGCGTGCGCCAGGAGTCCACGCGGGAGCGCTTGAGCTCGAGGTTCGTCTCGAGCGCGGGCATCATCGAGACGTACTGGACCGCGCGCACGCCCTTGTCGGAGGTGTTGCGCGCGACGCCGTGCGCGAGCATGCCGTTCCAGATCAGCAGGTCGCCGGCGTGCAGTTGGGGCCGCACGACAGGGTACTCGTCCCAGGAGACGTCCGGACGCACCGAATCGCGGTCCGCGGGCTGGTCCAGCTTCCACCGTTCGAAGTCGCGGAACAGCCGCGGCGAGCACTGGAAGCCGCCGAGCTCCGCCTCCGTATCGTTGAGCGCGATGATGCCCTGCACCCGCTGCTGCTGCACGCTCCGGGTGGAGTCGACGTCCCAGTGCAGCTCGATGTCGAAGCCGGTGTCGGTCGGCGCGATCAGCTTCCGGTCCCGGTTGCGCACGTTCGGCGGGTTGAGGTTGAGCCGGTCCAGGGTGACCCAGAGCTGCTCGCAGTCCCAGACGTCCACGAAGGCGTCGTACACGCGCTGCGTCTGCCGGCTGTCCCAGATCAGCTGGTGGTGGTAGGCCTCCACGAACCCGTAGATGTGCAACTCGCGGTCCAGGTCGGAGTGGAAGGGCCGCTCGGCGTACCAGGCCTCCGGATCGTGTGGGTCCAGGCCCTGGAAATCCCAGGCGAAATCCAGCAGCGCGGCGGCTGCGGCCGAGTCGATCGCCTCGCGCACCACGACGTAGCCGTAGGTCTGCCAGGACGCGAAGTCCTCGGCCGACAGGACCCGCAGCGGCAAGGTCTTGTCGAGGTCGCGGAGGGGGAACTGGGCGAGATAGGTGTCACCGCTGCAGCTGAAGTACGGGAGGTCACCGGAGGCTCGGCGCAGGTAAGGATCTATTGCGGGCATGGCGGGAAATCCCTCACGGATTGATGCCTTCGAGCAGTGGTGTGGTGCGAAGGCGGGCAGGAGGAAGAAAGGCGCCTCGCGAATGCGCCCGGACCGGTCGTGTCCGAAGTTGTAGCAATTAGCTTATAGTCGGTACAGGTTGTCTCGTCTGGCCGGCATGGTTACTGACCAGTACAGACCCTCCCGGCGGCAGACATGAACGCTCGTTCTCCCGTGCGGCCGGGTATGGCGTTGCCAAGGTGGACTAGACCACATGGCGATGTCAACCCTGCGGAGCCGCCAAATTTGGTTCCGGAACCAAAACGTGCCTCGGATATCGAAGAAACCTGCTGGTGAATGAACTTCTGCAGTATCAGTATCCGAATAAAATTTGGTCGCGTGGTGCCGGACCCGGCGGTCTGCGCCCAGCCGTGGACACGGTCGTCTGGTGCGGGTGATACTTACCGATGTGACGTTCATCGAACTGGCTGACGGCCGCCTGCTTGACTTCCGCGTCTCCGGGTCCCCGGACGCCACGCCGTTCGTCATGCAGCACGGCACCCCCGGCAGCCTCGTCGCGTTCCGGAAGGTCGAGCAGGCGGTGCATCGCAGGGGCCTGCGGATGGTGACGTTCTCCCGGGCGGGCTACGGCGGCTCCACCCGGAACCGGGGTCGCCGGGTCGCGGACGTCACAAGCGACCTCGAGGCGCTGCTCGATCACCTCGGCGCCGCGCGCTGCGTGACCCTCGGCTGGTCCGGCGGCGGCCCGCACGCGCTCGCCGCCGCCGCGCTGCTGCCCGGCCGCGTCGCCGGGGCCACCACGATCGCCGGGGTCGGCCCCTACGGCCAGGACGGCCTGGACTTCCTGGCCGGGATGGGCGAGGCCAACATCGAGGAGTTCGGCGCCGCGATCGCCGGGGAGGCCATGCTCGGCCCGGCGCTCGAGCAGGGCGCCGCGGAACTGCGCGGGGCCGGCCCCGCCGAACTGCTCGAAAGCCTCGCGTCGCTGCTTCCCGAGGTGGACGTCGCCGCGCAGCAGGGCGAGGTCGGTGAGGACCTGAACGCGAACTTCGCCGAGGCCGTCCGCACGGGCGCGACCGGCTGGATCGACGACGACCTGGCCTTCGTCAGCCCCTGGGGCTTCGAACCGGCCGAGATCTCGGTTCCGACCTTCCTGTGGCAGGGCGACGCCGACCTGATGGTCCCCGTCGCGCACGGCCGCTGGCTCGCCGACCGCATCCCCGGCGTCGTCGGCCACCTGCTCGCGGGCGAGGGCCACGTCTCGGTCTTCGCCAACCGCATCGACGAGGTGCTCGACGAACTCGTCGCCACGGTCGGCTGACCCAGAACGCGCATTCGGCCGGAACAGGCGCGAGGATGGTGGCATGGCACAGAAGATGACCGACGATCAGTGGCGGGCCTTCGTCTCCGCCGGGACCCGCACCGCCAAGCTCTCGACCGTGCGCGCCGACGGACGGCCGCACATCGCGCCGGTCTGGTTCGTCCTGGACGGCGACGAGATCGTGTTCAACACCGCGAAGGAATCGGTGAAGGGCCGCAACCTCGCCCGCGACCCGCGCGTGTCCCTGTGCGTCGATGACGAGCGGGCGCCCTACGCGTTCGTGGTCTGCGAAGGGAGCGCGACGATCAGCGAGGAGCCCGCGGAACTGCTGGAGTGGTCCACCCGCATCGGCGGCCGGTACATGGGCGCCGACCGGGCCGAGGAGTTCGGCAAGCGCAACGGCGTGCCGGGCGAGCTGGTCGTGCGGGTGCGCGTCGAGAAGGTCGTCGCGTTCGCCGAACTCGCGGACTGATCACCCTCTCACCGACCGCCGACGCGGTAGGCCTGCGGCGTCAACCCCGGCGCCGAACGCAGCACGTGATCACGGAAGGCCGCGGAAGCGGGCGGCAGCTCACGCCCGGCCAGCCAGGCGAGCCCGAGCTCGCGGACGCTGTTCACGTCGGTGACATGCAGCTGCGGCGCCGGGTCGGCCTCGTCCGCCTCGGCGGATGACATGGACGACGCTGCCGACGGGTTGGACGTCGCAGGCGATGATGTCACTGCCGACGGGATGGGCGTGGCGCGCGGAGGCGGCAGCAGCGCCACGCCGAGCCCCGCCGCGACCAGCGCGCGCAACGTCTCCACCTCCTCGCCCTCGAACGCGATGTTCGGGGTGAAGCCCGCCTCGGCGCACAGCCGCTCGGTCAGCACCCGCAGCGCGTAGCTCTCCCGCATCAGGATGAACGGCTCGTCCGCGACCTCGGCCAGCCGGATCCGCTTGCGCCGGGCCAGCCGGTGGCCGGGCGGCACGGTCAGTCGCAGCGGCTCGATCATCAACCGCTCCCAGGAGACCTGCGGATGCCCGAACGTCGCGCTGGTGATGATCAGGTCCGCGGCCCCGTCGAGCAGCTCCCGCAGGATCGCCGCCTCGCCGTGCTGGTGCAGCTCGAACCGCACCTCCGGATGCGCCACCCGGAAGCTGCTGACCAGCCGCGGGACCAGCCACGTGCCGAGCGTCTGCAGGAAGGCGAGCGGCACGAGACCGTGCGCCGGGTCCACGAGCTCAGCGACGGCCCGCAGCCCGAGGTCGTACTGGTCGAGCGCCTGATCGACATGCCGCTTGAAGATCCGACCGGCCGACGTCGGCGTCAGCGTACGCCCGGACCGGGTCAGCAGCGGTGTGCCGACCTCGGTCTCCAGACGGGCCAGTGCGCGGGAGAGCGCGGGCTGGGTGATCCGCGCCCGCTCTGCGGTCTCCGTCACAGTCGCGCCGTCCGCCACCTCCCGGAACCAGCGCAGGATCTGCAGTTCCATGGGATTCATGTTCTCACAGCATGGAATCTGTGAGATAGAGGCATTGGACGCATGGACCTTTCCGCGAGATCCTGGATCCAGAGCCGATAGTGCTCGATCCCCGGCCGCGACTCGAGACGCGCCGGGTGACGCGGCAGCGCAGCCGAAGCGCCATCAGTCCCCGTATTTCAACTGCCCCGCTGCCGCCGTCTGGAGGGCCCCCGCCCGTGACCGTCGCCCCCATGAGTCCCGCCGAACGACCCAAGTGGCCCGCGCACAGGCACCCGGCCCGCTTCGAGTGGCCCGCGCTGACCTACCTGGCCGGCTTCGGGTGGCGTGCCGCGGCGCGCCCGGGCGGACTGCGGCAGGCCGTCCCCGGCGCGCGCCGCGCGTTGGCGCTGGCCGGGGGAGTGCTGCTCCCGCTGCTGCTCGGCGTCGTGGCCGGTCGGGCTGCGGACGGGGTGTATGCCTCGCTCGGCGCGCTGCTCGCCGGACTCGCCTCGCTCAAGGGCGTCAGCCGCACCCGGCTGACGGCCGTCACGGTCGCGGGAGGCGGCGCGGCGCTGTCCACGTTCGTCGGCGCGACCGTGGCGCACACGCAGCCGTGGGCCCTGGTCCCGGTCATCGTGGTCTGGGGTTACGCCGCCGGACTCGCGATCTGCCTCGGCCCGCGCTGGGGCGCCGTCGCCATGCTGTGGCCCGTCGCGCTGCTCATCGCGATCGGCTCGCCGCTCGACCCGGCGCACGCCGCGGCCCGCGCCGGATTCGTCCTCGCGGGCACGGCGGTGCAGGGCATCGTGGTCGCACTGTCCTGGGCAGCGCGTCGTGGGGACCACGAGCGTGCCGCGCTGGAGGCCTCGTACCGGCACCTGGCCGACTACGCGTGGCAGGTCGCGGACGGCCTGATCCAGGCGCCCGCGCCGGTGGCCTTCCCCGCCGCCGCACGGCTCGCCGACCCCAACCCGCTGCTCTCCCGCGGCATCCGTCGCACGTACGCCCAACTGCTCGAACACGCCGAGCGCGTGCGTGCCGCCCTCGCCGCGGTGGCCGTGCACGGAGCCGCCGACCCCAAGGCGATCCGCCTGGCCGCCGACGCGGCCCGCATCCTCGACGCCGTAGCCGACGCGATGTCCGGCCTGACCAGCCGTCATCCCGACCACGCCGCCGGACTCCCGGGACCGCATCCGCTGCTGTCAGCCGCAGACTCCGCCACAGGACTACCCGCACCGCACTTGCTACTGTCCGCCGCCGGACTGCCCGAACCGCACCCGCTACTGCCCGCCGCGGACTCCGACTGGCGCTGGGCCGCAGACGCCCTCGTCGCCCAACTCCGCGCCGCCACCTGCCTGCTCACCGACCTGGACTCCGCCGCGCCCGGCTCCGCCGCGTTCTACGACGCGTCGCCCGCCGACACTCTCTCCCCGCGCCGGACCCTCCTGGCCAACCTCACCCCCGCAAGCGAGACCGGACGCCACGCACTCCGCCTCGCGGTCACGGCAGGGCTCGCCGAAACCCTCGTCCACCTGACAGGGCTCTACGAAGGCCGCTGGGTAGTCCTGACCGTGTTCATGGTGCTCAAGCCGGACTACACGTCGACAGTCTCGCGCGGCGTCCACCGGGCACTCGGTACGGCGGCAGGCGCAGCCTTCGGCGCCGTCATCGCCACGCTGCTGCACGGGACCCCCATCGGAATCACGCTCGCCGCCGGAGTCGCCGCGGCCGCCGCGTACGCGGTCTTCGAAGTCGACTACCTGGTCTACAGCTTCTGCCTCACTGTATTCATCGTGCTGCTGCTGGAGATCGCCGGCCTCCGTGCCGACACGACCGCCACCGCACGCCTGACCGACACAGCCATCGGCGCCGCCCTCGCCCTCGTCGCCTACGCCCTCTGGCCCACCTGGCACGGACGTACCGCGCCGCAGATCTTCGACCGCCTGGTCACCGCCCACGAGACCTACGCCACCGCGCTGCTCCGCGAGCTCGAGGCCCCCGGCGAGAGTGGTCCGCACCGCCTCAGGACACTCCAGTCCGCGGCCCGCCGCGCCCGTACCGACGCCGAGGCAGCGGCCGAACGCCTAGCCGCCGAACCCCCGCACCCGCCCCTGACCGCCGAAGCCGCCAGCACCCTGGTCACCTCCGCCACCCGCCTGGCCCACACCGAATTGTCGCTGCACACCCTCGTCACCTCAGCCACCCACGCCCATCCCGCCGAAGCCCACCGTGCCCGGGCCCTCGCCGCCGACACCGAAGCAGCGCTGGCCGAGCTGGCGTCCCGAGTCAAGACCGGGGCGCACTGAACGTCGCTGATGGACCGGCAGATCACTGAAATCAGGACTCGAGCGTCGCATCGTACGCCTGCTGAGCGGCAGTGATCTCGCCAAGGTGGGTCTCGGCCCAGTCGCCGATGACGGCAATCGGCGCGGTCAGCGAGCGGCCGAGTTCGGTGAGCGTGTACTCGACGCGCGGCGGAACCTCGGCGAAGACCTCGCGGGTCACGAGGCCGTCCCGCTCGATCCGGCGCAGCGTCTGGGTGAGCACCTTGGGGGCGACCGAGCCGAGGTGCGTGCGCAGCTCGGAGAAGCGCATCGGCCCGTCGCTGAGCAGCAGCACGACCAGCACGGTCCACTTGTCGCCGATGCGATCGAGCACCAGCCGGGTCGGGCACTGCGGGTCGAACAGGTCGCCGAGAACGGCCTCGGCCCGGCTCGCGCGCAGATGGCCGATCAGCTGCGGAGGCTCAATAGTAACCATGAGGTACTAGTAGCACGTTGAAGTACTCAATACCTAATGGATACCGTCGAACCGACGTCCGGCCGCGCGGCGGCCGGGCAGGACTTCTGACTTGAGCGAGCGAGTGGAGCGAGTATGAAGATCGCGGTATACGGGGCCACCGGAATGATCGGCAGCCGGGTCGTGGCCGAGGCGCTGGAGCGCGGCCACGAGGTCGTCGGCGTGACCCGCTCCGGCGGCGAACTGCCCGCCGGAGTCACCGCGGTACAGGGCAGTGCAGGCGACGCCGAACTGACCACGCGCGTCGCGGCAGACGCGGACGTCGTGCTCTCGGCGATCGGCCCGAGCCGCACCGGCGGCGACCGCCGCGAGTACCTCGCGAACCTGGCGAACCTGGCCGAGACCCTGGGCGGCAAGCGGATCCTCGTCATCGGCGGCGCCGGCTCCCTGCTCGTCGACGGTCAGCGCCTGGTCGACACCCCCGGCTTCCCCGACATCTACAAGCCCGAGGCGCTCGTCGCCGCCGAAGCCCTCGAGTACTTCCGCGGCCTGGGCCACGAGGTCGACTGGACGTTCATCTCCCCGGCCCCGGCCATCGCCCCCGGCGAGCGCACCGGCGTCTTCACCCTCGGCACCGACTCGCCCGTCGGCGACTCCGTCTCCGCCGAGGACTTCGCCGTAGCCCTGATCGACGAGATCGAGAAGCCGGCCCACGTGCGTCGCCGCTTCACCCTCGCCAACTGAGCCAGGAGTCGCACGAGGTCCGGTTTGCGCTTGGTGGTCGGCCTTCCTACGTTCCGGTGCTGCGCTGCGCTCCACACCGGACCTCGTACGGCCACGCTGGCGCTGGTGGTGGCGTCGCGTCGTGGGGTGGCCCTCGTCGCTGCGC
>Ga0302314_10002154_pt1 | contig 36790 bp, 24 predicted proteins | sample III_Palsa_N2_3_FD_200533 | JGI IMG/M metagenome (GOLD analysis project Ga0302314, IMG submission 200533) | Peat permafrost microbial communities from Stordalen Mire near Abisko, Sweden - III_Palsa_N2_3 | ecosystem: Environmental > Terrestrial > Soil > Palsa > Peat permafrost | place: Sweden...
GCGGGGCCGGGCGGCGGGCGGCGGCGCGGGCCTGCTCGCGGCGGCGGAACCACTCGGACTCGATGGCCTCGAAGATCGGCGTGGGCTCGGCCGGCCGGGTCGCGGCGGCGGGCGCGGGCGGCTGCGGTTGCGGCTGCGGACGGGCGTGCCGCTGCGGCGGGACCGGGTGCTCCGGGTCGCGGCTGCGCTGCGGGAGTCGGCCGCCGAACGCGTCGGCGAGCCGGGGCTGCGGGACCTGCGGCAGCGCGTCGTCCAGCGGCACCGGCTGCCCGGCTCTGAACTGCTGCAGAACCTGCGGCAGGGACGACTCGTCCGGCGCCGCCGGCTGCCCGGCTCTGAACCGCTCCGGGACCTGCGGAAGCGGCGCGTCGTCCAGCGGCACTCCCTGCCCGGGTCCGAACCGCTCCGGGACCTGCGGCGGCAGCGGCGACCCGTCCAAGGTCTCCGGCTGCCCGGGCCAGGGACGCGGGGCCTGCGGCTGCTCGTCCAGCGCGCCCGGCTGCTGCGGGAACTGCGGGAAGTCGGTCTTGCCGAAGCCGCCGCCGTAGCCGCGGAAGGGGTCCTCGCGGGGCTGGGCGAGCGGGGTCTCGGCGCGGGCCGGGGCCTCGTCGGCCGACCCGGCTTTGCGATCCTCCGAGGGTTGGAACCACGTGGTGCCGGTCGGCAGATCGTCCAGCGAGCCCGACCGCAGCAGCGAGCGCGGGTCGTACCAGGGGGCCGGGTCCGGCCTCTGCCCGGACTCGGGCTGCCAGCCGCCGATGGACGCGGCGACGCCGTTGGCCGGGGCGTCGCCGAGCAGCGCGGCGGCGGGGGCGCCGGAGACCGTGCCCTGATTCGCCGACCGGGAGAACTGCCGGGAGAGCGCGTAGAACTCGTCGTCCACCTGGCTCTGGCCGGGCAGCGGCTGCCCGGCCTCGCGGGCGAGCAGCCCGGCCGGCAGGTGGATCAGCGCCGCGACACCGCCGACCTGGGACTCGCCGAGCCGGACCTCGATGCCGTAGCGGGCGGCGAGCCGGCCGACCACGTACAGGCCCATCCGGCGGGCGACCGAGACGTCGACCACGGGCGGGTGGCTGATCCGCTCGTTGGCCTCGTCGAGTTCGGCGCGCTTCATGCCGATGCCCGCGTCCTCGATCCGCAGGACCACGCCGCCGTCCTCGGCGGCCCGCGCGGCGATCCACACCTTGGTGCGCGGGGCCGAGAACGCGGTGGCGTTCTCCAGCAGCTCGGCGATCAGGTGCGCGACGTCGGGGGCGGCCTTTCCGATGATGCCGACGCGCGGCACCTCGCCCAGGATGATCCGCTCGTAGTGCTCGACCTCGGCGGCGGCGGCGCGGGCCACGTCGACCAGGCGCACCGCGTCGGTCCACCGGCGGGCCGTCTCCTCGCCCGCGAGGACCAGCAGGTTCTCGTTGTTGCGGCGCATCCGGGTGGCCAGGTGGTCGAGCCGGAAGAGCTGGGCGAGCCGGCCGGGCTCGCGTTCGCCGCTCTCCAGGTCGTCGATCAGCTGCAGCTGGCGCTCCACCAGCGTCTGGCTGCGCCGGGAGAGGTTGGTGAAGACCGCGTTGACGCTGGCCCGCAGCAGCGCCTGCTCGCTGGCGAGCCGGACGGCGGCCCGGTTGACCTCGTCGAAGGCCCGGGCGACCGCGCCGATCTCGTCCCGGCTGTCGATCGGGATGGGTTGGACGTCGATCGGGGCCTCGGCCTGCGCGGGGTCGCGCAGCCGTTCGATGACGGCGGGCAGGCGCACGCCGGCGATGTCGAGCGCCGAGGTGCGCAGCACCTGCAGCGGCCGGCTGATCGAGCGCGCGATGATGGTCGTGGCGGCGAAGGCCAGCAGCAGCACCCCGATGATCAGGCCCGCGTTGAGGTAGAGGTCGTCGCGCGCGGAGGTGAGCAGCGCGGCGGTGCGCTGCAGGATGTCCTGCCCGACGACGCCCTCGATCGCCCTGATCTGGTCGATCTTGGCGGTGCTCTCGGTGAACGCGGTGGTGTCGGTGACGCCGACCTGGCTGACCGGGAAGTCCTGCAGCGCCGAGTCGATGGTCTGCTGGACGGTGCTGTCCGCGGCTCCGGTCGCGTCGCCGCCGACGTTCGCCTGGTAGAGGTCGACGATGGGGGCGGGGGCCTGCGCGTTGATGACGGCCAGGGTGCTGTTGTACTGGGCCTGCGCCTGGACCAGATCCTCCTGCTGGGCCAGCAGTTCCCCGCCGTCGCCGCCGAGGATGCCGACGAGGTATCCGCGCTCCTGCGAGGTCTGCTCGCCGACCTGCTCGACCAGTCCCAGGGTGCTGACGTACGAGGCGAGGCCGTGGTCGGTGGTGTCGGTGGCGAGCTGGTCGCTGAAGTTGATCAGGTCGCTGATGATCGTGGTGTAGGCCTGGTAGATCGGCCGGCTGGCGCCGAGGCTGGTGACCGAGATGCGCAGCGTGGCCAGGTCGCCGAGCCGGGCGATGGCCTGCTGCATCAGGGTCCGTACCGGGGCGGCCAGCGCGTCGAGCGCCGGGGTGTAGCTCCGCTCGGCCGCGTCGAACGCGGTGAGCTGGACCTGGGTGGCGGCCTCGGCCTGGTTGAGCGCGGTCATGTCGGAGGACAGCTCGCCGTCGGTGAGGTAGACCTCGACCGCGTCCCGCTCATCCTGGACCGCGTAGACGAGCCCTGCCATGGTCAGCGCGACGTGCGCCTGGCCGCCGAGGCTGTTCTCCGAGCGGATCACGGTGTTCTCGCTGACCACGCGCGCGGAGGCCAGGGCCACGCCGGCGATCAGCGGCACCAGCACGAGCAGGACCAGCCTCTTGCGCAGGCGTAGGTCGCGCAGGCTCCAGCGCCGCCGCGGCGCGGGGCCTGGGTCACGCGGCGAAGCGCTTACCGCGGTGCCTGAGTCGCGCACAGATCCTCGCAATCAACGTGGGGAAACGGGGCGGAAATCCATTTCGTTCCCGCCGCTGCGGCCGCGCGGTGCCGCGGCCTTCATCTGGGCGCTCCGAAGATTCGTGGGTGTCGGGTATCCCGTATTTGAGCACAGGGGCACTTCGGGGGCCAAGAGTTCGCACTACTGACTTTAGGACTCCGCAGACCGCTTCCGCCACCCTTAAGAGTGCGTTGAAACGGCCCGCCTGACCGGTCACCGGGCCGGTCCGATCAGGTCTCCGATCGCATGGTGAACACACAGCATGGCATACAACTCCTGGCGAACCATTTCAGGATCCTTAGATCGCAGCTCGAGCCGGTCGCCGCCGCCCTGGCCGCCGATGCCGGCGAAGCCGGGGCCGTCCGCGAGGCGCTCGTCGTACAGGGCGGAAAGCTCGGCGGGCGAGGCGGCGCGGTGGTCCAGCAGCGAGACGGCGAGACGGCCCTGGCGCCCGGCGCCGCGGCTGAAGACGCGCACCATGATCTCCGAGCCGTCGTCGGCGGGGATTTTGCCTAAATATGAACCGTCCGGGAGCCGGCTCGTACCGGCGGGCTGCACATGGTCCGCCAGCGGCCAGAGCTGCTCGGCGCCCCGGCGCTCGACGGCGGTCCACAGCCGGGCGCACAGCGGACGCTCGTCCATGATCAGCAGGTCGCCCTGCCCGACCGCTCCGGCCGGCAGCCACTCGGGGCCCGGCTCCGCGGTGCCGGCGACGTCGGCCGTGACGATCCGGCCGCCGCCGTCCTCCATCAGCAGGCTCAGCCGCGCGTGCACCGGGGTGCGCGGCGGCCGGGAGGCCGGGGTCGCGGCCGTCTGCGTCGCTGTGCCACCGCCGAAGCCCCGCAGGTTCGCCGGGGTCGCCGGCACGCCCACGTCGAGGTCGCTCAGCCGCAGCGGGCGCAGTCCGTGGAACCTGGCCGGGCCGGTGGCCGCCGCCGGGCCCGCCGCCTGCTCGAACAGCAGCCGGAGCGGTTCGACGCCGAGCCGGCGCCTGGCCCGGCCGATCGCGGCGGCGCTGGCCGGCTCCGCGGCGGCGGCCGGCAGCGCCAGGCCCGGCGCGTCGCGCAGGATCTCGGTCAGGATCAGCTCGTAAGGCAGTGCCTTGAAGATCCACATGCCCAGGGTGAAATACACCATGAGGCGGGCCGGCAGCAGCCGTTGCCGCTGCTCCCTGCGCTCCGCCGCGTCGAGCACGCGGTCCACCTGGACAGGAGGGAACGACCGCAGCAGCACCCCGAGGGCGACGCGCTGCGGAAGCCTTGTGTCCGGATGGTGGGTCATCCGGTCGGCCGGGGGCATGGCCGTACTTTAGGGCACGGGGAAAGAATGGTCAGCAACAAAGAACACTAAGTTAGTAGCCTCCCGTCGAACACTCTTGTTGCTCCGGAGCCGGGGATGGCATTCTCATCACTCGTACACGGGGCCAGAGGAATTCGTGCACGACGAGAGGCGGATTGCCGGATGCGATCGTCCAGCCCGGCCGACGACGCCCAGGCGCCGGAAGCTGCTCCTCCGTTGCTCGAGCTCAGCGCCCTGACCAAGCGGTTCGCCGATCCGAAGCAGGGTGAGCGGACCGTCGTCGAGGACCTCGACCTCCGGGTGCCGCCGGGCGAGTTCTGCGCGCTGGTCGGTCCGACCGGCTGCGGCAAGTCCACCGTGCTGTCCATGATCGCGGGTCTGGAGCGTCCGAGTTCCGGCACAGTCACGGCGGACGGCGTGCGGCTGGCCGGCATCGACCCGCGCACCGGCTTCGTCTTCCAGAAGGACGCGGTCTTCCCGTGGAAGACGGTGCTGGCCAACATCGCCGCCGGACCCCGGTTCCGCGGCGTCGACCGGCAGACGGCGATCGAACTGGCCCACGAGTGGATCATCCGGGTCGGGCTCGAGGGCTTCGAACAGCACTACCCGGACCAGTTGTCCGGGGGCATGCGCAAGCGCGTCGCCCTCGCCCAGACCTTCGTCAACCGGCCGGGGATCCTACTGATGGACGAACCCTTCTCCGGCCTCGACGCGCAGACCCGGCAGATCATGGCCGAGGAACTGCTCGGGCTGTGGGAATCGCTCGGCGCCTCGGTCCTGTTCGTCACCCACGATCTGGAGGAGGCCATCGCGCTCGCGGACCGCGTCGTCGTGCTGACCGCACGGCCGGCCACCGTCAAGAAGGAGTTCACCGTCGAGCTCCCCCGGCCGCGTTCGCCGCGCAAGATCCGCTTCGACCCGCGATTCGTCCGACTGCACGAGGAGATCTGGTCCTGCCTCAGCGACGAGGTGCAGATCGCCTATGCCCGAGCCACCGCAGCGCGCTGACTGAGACCATGAAAACCATCGCAAGACGAACGACCGTGCCAGCGATCCAGATCGGGCTGCTCGCGGCGCTGCTCGGCGCCTGGCAACTCGCCGTGGACACGAAGAGGATCAGCGTGTTCTTCTTCGGCTCCCCGGCCGGCACCTGGCGCGAGCTCTACGAGTGGATCCGCCGCGGCACCGTGCAGGGCCCGCTCTGGCAGCAGGCCTGGGTCACCCTGCAGGAGACGCTGATCGGCTTCGCGATCGGCGTCGTGCTCGGCGTGCTGCTCGGCCTGGTGCTCGGCCGGATCCCTTTGCTGGCCAGGGTTTTCACCGTGTACATCGGCACGATGAACTCGATCCCGCGGATCGTGCTCGGCTCGGTGTTCATCATCTGGTTCGGCACCGGCATGGGCTCGAAGATCGCGCTGGTCGTCGTGCTGGTGTTCTTCAGCGTCTTCTTCAACGCCTTCCAGGGCGCCAGGGACGTCGACCAGAACCTGATCGCCAACGCGCGGGTGCTCGGCGCGCGCCGCGGCTCGGTCATGCTGCACGTCGTGTTCCCCTCGGCGTTCAGCTGGATCATCGCGAGCCTGCGGGTGGCCTTCGGCCTCGCGATCACCGGCGCGGTGGTCGGCGAGCTGCTCGGCGCCACCCAGGGTCTCGGCCTGCTGATCCAGCAGTCGCAGGGCAACTTCGACCCGGACGGCGTGTACGCCGGGCTCGTCGTCACCACGCTGCTCGCCCTGGTCGCCGAGGGGCTGATCACCCTCCTCGAGCGCCGGCTGCTGCGCTGGAAGCCACGGCGCCGACCCCAAACCGCCACGACCTGAGCGGGAGCGCGGCTCCGCGAAGGCCGCCCCGCTTCTCCACCCACCACTCAACAACCAGAAAGCCGGTATCCACTCCCATGTACCGCATGAACCGCAGAAGCAGCAGAAGACTGACGGTGTCCCTCGTCGCCGCCTTGGCCCTGACGGCCGCGGGCTGCTCGAGCAGCCCGTCGGACCCCGCGACGACGAGCAACGTCGCCGACCCGGTGACGGTGACGCTCGCGGTCTCCAACGCCACCAACCAGACCTACCTCTCGCTCGTCCTGGCGCAGCAGCTCGGCTACTTCAGCAAGCTGGGCGTGAACGTGAAGGTCATCAACACCCTCACCGGTGCGCAGAACTGGACCGACATGCTCGCGCACCAGGCGGACGGCGTGGTCGGCTTCTTCGACCACAACATCGACCTGCGGGCCAAGGGCGTCTCCACCGAGTCGGTGATCCAGCTCAACCAGGCCCCCGGCATGGTCGAGCTGGTGCGCACCGACGAGGACACCTCGATCACCTCGCCGGCCCAGGAGGCGGGCAAGAAGCTCGGCATCACCGGCCTCGGCAGCTCGACCGAGTTCGTCGCCGACTACCTGGCCGTGCACAACGGCGTGGCGCTCGACCAGCTGCACCCGGTCAACGTCGGCGCGGGCTCGACCTTCGTCGCCGCGATGCAGAACGACTCGGTGGACGTCGGCATCACCACCGAGCCCACGGTCTCGACGCTGCTGGCGAAGAAGGCCGCGAAGATCATCGTGGACTTGCGGTCGGTCTCCGGCACCGAGGCCGCGCTCGGCGGTCCGTACCCGGGCACGGCGCTGTCCTTCGAGACCTCGTTCGTGACGGCCAACAAGGCGACCGTGCAGAAGATGGTGGACGCGCTGGTCGAGGCGCTCAAGTACATCCAGACGCACTCGGCCGCGCAGATCGCCGCGGTGGTTCCGGCGGCCTACTACGGCGCGGCCGGCAAGACCGCGTACGAGGAGTCGCTGGCCAACGAGATCGGCATGTTCAGCCCGACCGGGCTGATGCCGGCGGACGGCCCGCAGAGTGTGGACCGGGTGCTCTCGGCCTTCGACCCGAACGTGGAGAACAAGACCGTGGACCTGTCGGAGACCTACACCGACTCGTTCGTGCAGGGCGCGTCCACCACGTCCGCCAACTGATTCGGGGTTAACCGGCCAGGCCGGCGCGCCACACGTGGCAGACCATGGGCAACGTCACGAGCGCATCCTCGCAGTCCCCGGCCGCGGCGATGCGCTCGTCGCCGTGCACGTGCTCGGTGAGCTTGGCGAGCATCTCCCGCTTGCGCTCCTCCGGAGCGGAGATGAAGGACCCGTAGGTGGTGAGCATCCGCACGAGCTCGTCCTTCGTCAGCGTCGGGGCCCAGGGCAGGTGCAGGATCTCGACGCCGTCGAAGGGCGAGCCGGCCGGCAGCCAGGGCTCCTCGAGGTAGTGCCGGATCCGCTGATCCACCCAGTCGTCGCCGCCGGTGACGCTGATCCGCGCGGCTTCGAGGTCTGCGACCCACGGCACGGAGCGGTCGCGGCGGTTCCAGACGATGCACAGCGTGCCGCCGGGTCGCAGGACCCTGGCTATCTCCGGGATCGCCGCGGCCGGGTCCATCCAGTGCCAGGCCGAGGCGACCACGACCGCGTCCGCGCAGGCGTCCGGCAGCGGAAGGGATTCGGCGGCGCCCTGGTGGACCTCGGCACCCGGGCAGCCGTCGCGCAGCACCTCGATCATCCGCGGATCCAGCTCCACCGCGATGACCCGCCGCGCGCGCCCGACCAGCCGCCGGGTCATCGCGCCGGTCCCGGCGCCGAGGTCGAGCACAGCGTCGAGCCCGGCCGGCAGGAGGCGGTCCACGACCTCGTCCGGCAGCCCGACGCGGTAGCGGTCGTAGTGTCCGGCCGCCGCCCCGAAGGAGGTGGCCCGCGCCTGGCGAATGGTATCCGTATCCTGCTGTGCGTCCGAGGTCATGCGCGGCATCCTATATGTCGGATCAGTACTAGTAAATACGCATTCTCCAATGCGGCCCCTCGCCGGACTTCCTTAACCCGCCGTTCTCCCGGTCGCAACCATCGTCGCCACCTGGCGTCGCCGGGCCCCGCGAGCATGCGGGAATGACCGAAGACCTGCCACGTGCCGGCGCTTCCGGCAGGGAGAGCTTCCAGCCTCCCGCGATGCACTTCGTCGAACAGCACGAGCTGTTCCAGCAGATCCTGCGCCGCAACCTCGTCAGCCGCCGATCGATCCTGCGCGGCTCGGTGACCGCCGCGGGCGCCGCCTTCCTGCTCGGCGGCGGCTACGGCGCCACCGCCACCGCCTCGGTAACCAGCGTGGACACGTCCACGATCGGCACCATCGCGGGCGGCTTCGTCGTCAACGGCCGCCACCTGTCCTTCGGCCCCGACCCGCGCCGGTCGATGTGGGTGGCCGGGCAGCTGTTCAACCTCAACACGTACAACGCCGTCCCCTCGGGGATAAAGGTCGAGGTCGAATACGGCCGCGACGCCTCCTACGGGCACACCGCGGCGGCCGAGATCAGGGAACTGATCACGCACGTGCCGGTGTGGAACGGCGTGGCGACCGGACCGATCACCGCCTCCACCGTCGATCTGCTCAACGCCGACCAGTTCTACGTGCACGCGCTGCTCGACGGCCTCGAGCCGGGCGGCAGCTACCACTACCGGTTCGCGTACTCGAAGAACGGCGAGCGCGGCTACACGCCGGACGCGACGTTCAGCACCGCCCCGGACGGCCGCGCCTGCCTGGAACCATTCACCTTCACCGCGATCGGCGACCAGGGCATCACCGGGCAGCCAGGCACGGGCCTGACCCTGGACAACGCGCCCTCGCTGCAGCCGGAGTCCTCGTCGCACATCACCGACGACTACTACGCCTCGACGGACCCGGACTACTACGACCCGACGTCCGCGACCGCGCCGACCGACATCTCGCCGGTCGCCGCGCTGGTGAGCCAGATCGCCCGCGTGCGCAACCCGATCAGCCGCACGTCCTCGCGCTTCACACTGGTCGCCGGGGACATGTGCTACGCCAACCCGAGCGGCAATGCCCAGCCGATCATCAACCCGGACGGCGCGGGCGGCACCCAGCCGGGCGCCTCGAACACGCCGCCGCCGGTGGCGAACAGCGGCGGCTGGGACGACTTCGACCCCTACGTCTGGACCAGCTACCTGAGCACCATCGAGGCCAGCGCGGCGTCCGCACCGTGGATGTTCACGACGGGCAACCACGACGCCGAGATCTTCACCGCCTCGCTCGACGCCGACGCCGTGACCGTCGAGAACTACGGCCGGATCGGCTACGGCGGCCACGCCAAGCGCACCGACCTGCCGAAGAACGGGCCGAGCCAGTGCCCGTCCGTCTACAGTCTCAGCTACGGCACCGTCGGCGTCATCAGCGTCGACGCCAACGAGCTGAGCTGGGAGATCCAGGGCCTGCTCGGCTACAGCGACGGGGCGCAGGCCCGCTGGGTGCGCCGACAGCTCGGCGCGTTCCGGGCGGACCCGGAGATCGACTTCATCGTCGTGTTCTTCCATGAGTGCGCGTTCTCCACCTGCGAGTCGCACTCCTCCGACGGCGGCGTGCGCCACATCCTCGCGCCGCTGTTCGCAGAGTTCGAAGTGGACCTGGCCATCCAGGGGCACAACCACATCTACGAGCGCTCCAACCCGATCCGCTACGACGCGACGGCCAACACCGGCTCCTCCTCGGTGCAGGCCGCCTCGTTCTCCGCGAAGGACGCGGCGGTCGTGCGACCGCAGCGGGACGGCACCACGTACGTGACCGTCGGTTCCGGCGGAAGGCCGCGCTACGCGTGGTCGGGCGCGGTCGAGTCCGACCGCAACTTCCTCGCGGGCGTGGACACCGGCGCGAGCGGCAACGGCACCGTCGTCGAGGCGGACGCGGCCACCGGCGTCGGCCCATACGCCTCCCAGCTCGATTTCACCGACGCCTACGAGACGGTGGACTGGTCGCAGGCCCGCTACCGGGACTACGCGTTCATCGCCCTCGACGTCGTCCCCGCCGCGCCGGACGGCACCGCGACGATGACGCTCCGGGCGATCAACGAGCAGGGCGCCGAGTTCGACCGCGTCGTGTTCAGCCGCGACGTGCGGACCCGGCCGTTCGGCGGGGGCGCGTCGAACTGAGGTCCTCGCTGCGCTGCTGAGCCCCGGTTCAGCAGCGCAGGCGCGGCGCCAGCCGGTCGGCCGCCGCCTCGGCCGGCCGGTCCTGGTACGCGTCCTCGACGAAGCCCAGGAAGGCGTCGAGGTCCGCGGGCGACGAGGCGATCCCCAGCGAGACCCGTACCGCGCCGCCCGAAGGCATGCCCAGCAAGGCCAGGTACTCGTCGAGGGTGGCTGCCTCCAGCCGTCCGGCCCGGCCGTTCAGCAGGCGACGCGGAATGGCGAAGGCCTCCTCGCCCGCGCCGGGGTTGCAGAAGCAGCCGGTGCGCAGCGAGATGCCGCGGGCCGCGGAGTCCCGGCCGACGGCGCGTTCGTCGACGACGTGGCCGGTCGGGTCGAGCACGTTGAGCGCGACCGTGCCGCCGCGCCGCTCGGTGTCTTCGGGTCCGTAGACGCGCACCAGCGGAGCGCCGTTGGCGTGTCTCAGGGACCTGAGTCCGTCGAGCAGCCGCCCGGTCAGGTCCGCGACGTGCCCGGCCACCGAGGAAAGGCCCACCGCGGCGAGGTGGTCGAGGCCGGTGGCGACGTCCGGGATGGCCAGGAAGTTGAGCGTGCCGTCCTCGAAGGCCGTCTCGTCCTCGGCCATCCGGTGCCAGCCGCCCTGCGCGCTGACCACGTGGATCGTGCCGCCGGAGAACCAGGGCCGGCGCAGCCGGGCGAGCGCGTCCCGGCGGGCGACGAGGCAGCCGACGCCGGTCGGGTAGCCGAAGACCTTGTACCAGCTGGCGGTGACGAAGTCGGGCTTGACCCGGGACAGGTCGAGGCTGCTGGTCGGCAGGTAGGCGGCGGCGTCGAGCAGCACCGCGTAGCCGCGCTCGCGGGCCCGGGCGATCCAGTCCAGCGAGTGCCGGACGCCGGTGAAGTTGCTCTGCGCCGGATACGCGAGCAGCCCCGGCCTGCCGCGTTTTCGGGGCAGCGCCGCGTCCATCGCGCCGTCGCCGATCCGCAGGTCGGGGGTGTCGAAGGGCACGTAGACGACGCGGGCGCCGCGGGCCCGGGCGAACTCGCGCAGGCCGTTGACCGAGTTGTGGTTGTCCAGCGGCAGCACCAGGCGGCTGCCGCGGCGGAACGGGAAGGCCTCGCCGACCAGGCGGCAGGCGCCGGTCGCGTTCGCGGTGAAGATCGCCGCGTACTCGGCCGGGTCGGCGTTCAGGTGCTCGAGCACCCGCGCCCTGGTCTCCTCGACCAGGGCCGTGGACGCGGCCGACGTGGGGTTTTCAGAGTGCGGATTTCCGTAGCAGGACCCGGTGACCCGGGCGAAGTGCGCGGCGAGCTGGGAGCGGGCGGGCAGTCCGGCCCCGGTGTAGTCCAGGTAGATCTGCCCCTGCTCATCAAGATAGGCGTATTCGTCCGCGCGCAGTCGGGCGAAGCGGTCCGTAGGTCGACGTCGGTTCTCTGTCGTGGTCTCCATGCCTGCGTTCATGCTGCGTACCCCCACCGATCTTTCCGGTGAACCACCTTCTGCCTATAGTGTGACCGGGTTTGTCAGAGTACGAAAGTAGGAGGCGGAATGGACGCGCACGGCCTACGCATCGCTACCCGCGCCCTGTCCGTGCGCCTGGCCGACGGGCGGGCGCTGCTGGACGGCGTGGACCTCGACGTGCCGCCGGGCACCGTGCTGGCGATCGCCGGGCCGAGCGGCGCCGGCAAGACCACCCTGCTTGAGGAGCTGGCGGCCGGGCATCCGGCGGGGACCATCGGCTTCGTACCCCAGGACGACCTCGTGCACCTGGACCTCGCCCTTGCCAGGACCCTGATGTACGCGGCGCAGCTGAGGCTTCCGGCCAAGACCTCCGGCGCCGAGGCCGCCGAGGCGGTCGCCCGCGTGCTCGCCGCGCTCGGCCTGGATGAGCTGGCCGGCCGGCGCGTCGGCTCGCTCTCGGGCGGCGAGCGCAAGCGGGCGAGCATCGCCGTCGAACTGCTGACCCGGCCGCAGGCGCTGTTCCTCGACGAGCCGACCTCGGGCCTCGACCCGGCGGCGGGCGCCCGACTGCTCGTCCTGCTGCGCGATCTGGCCAGAGCCGGCACCACGGTGGTCCTGAGCACCCACAATCCGGCAGACCTCGTGCACGCCGACGCGATCGCCTTCCTCGCGAACGGCCGGCTGCTCTTCCGCGGCCCGCCCGAGGAACTGGCCGCGGCCTTCGACGTCAAAAGCGTCGAGGAGGTCTACGGCATCGACCCGGCCGAGGTCCCGCCGCTTCCCGCGCTGGCGCCGGTTCCGACCACGTCCCCCACCGCCGCTGTCTCTCCCGGCGCCGCCCCCGGCGCCGTGCGGCAATGGTGGCTGCTGACCCGCCGCTCCGCCGCGATCCTGACCCGCAACCGCCTGTCGGCCGCGGTCGTCGTCGGCTCCCCCGCGATGATCGCCGCCATGTTCGCGATGCTCTTCCGGCCGCACGCCTTCGCGCCCGACGCCGACAACCCCGGCAGCTCCGCGATGATCATGTTCTGGATCGCGTTCGGCGCGTTCTTCTTCGGCCTGACCTACGGCTTGCTGCAGATCTGCACCGAGCTGCCGATCGTCCGCCGCGAGCGTCGCACGGTACTGCGTCTCGGCCCGTATCTGGCCTCGAAGGTCACCCTGCTGCTCCCGGTCCTGGCCGCGGCGGACGCCCTGCTGCTGCTCGTCCTGCGCGCCACCGACCGGTTGCCGGGCGCGGCGGCGAGCGTCTACGGATCCTTGTTCGCCACGACGCTGCTGGCCTCGGCCGCCGCGCTCACCCTCGGCCTGCTCGCCTCGGCGGCGGTCTCCGAGCCGAGTCAGGCCACGTTGATGCTGCCGCTGCTGTGCTTCCCGCAGGTGCTGTTCTCCGGCGCGTTCGTCCCGGTGCCGCAGATGGGCGTCGTCGGCTCGGCGATCAGCTGGGCGATGACCAACCGCTGGGCCTACGAGGCGCTGGGCCGCGGCATCGGACTGGCCACGCTGTGGTCGCACGGCACGTCCCCGCTCGGGCCGCCGCTGCTAGCCTCGTACGGGGACACTTTCAACGGCTCCGCCGCGACGGGCTGGGCCTGGCTGGCCGGCTTCGCCGTGCTCTTCTTCGCCGCCGCCTGGTTCGTGCTGGCGCGCCGGTGCCGCCCTCGGCGCCGTTCGTAGCGCCGAATCGACGTTGCCTCGGAGGCGAGCTTGCATTCCAGCACCACCCTCACGTTCCGTCCCGGCACCAAGGCCGACCTCGATCGGATCCTTCCGTTCATCCAGCCCGACGGGGCCTCCCCGATGACCTCGGACCGCTATCAGAAGTACCTCGACGACGGCCAGTACAGCCTCGACCGCACGTGGATCGCCGTGGACACCGCCTCCAACGACAACGCTGTCCTAGCCGTCGCCGTCTGGTGGGCGCTCCCGGGGACCACGGAGCCGGGTGCGCTCGACCTCATCTACGTCCACGAATCCGTCGACCCCGCCGATCGCATCGCCCTGGCCGCGGACCTGCTGAGCACCGCCCATCAGGCCTTCGCCGAGGAGTTCGGCCAAACGGAGCCGCCCGAGTGCCACGTCTTCGTCCCCGGCGACTGGCGCGACCGGCCCGACGTCGTCGACGTCCTGACCTGGCGTCGTGCCGCCCTCGAACGCGCCGGCCTCGGAACGCTGCTCGAGCGGCTGCGGTTCGCGTGGACGCCGGCGGACGGCCCGGTCCCCGCCGAATCGAGCCGTGGCCTGGAGTTCCGTGCCGAGCCGGACGACGAGGTGTTCGTCGACCTGTTCACCCGCGTGCTCAACGGCTCCCTCGACACCACCTCGACCCGGGAGGCGGCGCAGATCGGCGCGGCGGAGCAGGCCCGAAAGGATCTCACCCACCTGCGCGATCAGATGCTCGGCGAACGCTCCTGGTGGCGGGTCGCGGTAAACCGGGACGGCGAGACGATCGGCTTCGGCATCCCCTCGCGCAACCCGGTCGTCCCGGTAGTCGGATACCTCGGAGTCCTGCCCGAGCACCGCGGCCACAGCTACATCGACGACATCCTCGCCGAAATCACCCGGACCCTCGTCGCCGAGGCCGACGCGGAGCTGATCCGCGCGGACACCGACCTGGTCAACGAGCCGATGGCCGCCGCGTTCCGGCGCGTCGGGTACCGAAACCACGCCCGACGGCTCGTCTTCTCGCAGGGGTGAGGCATGGCCGAAGTCGATCAATACCTCAGCGCCTACGACGCGGCGCTGGCGCGGTGGCCGGTACCGGTGGACGTGCTCGAACTTCCGTCGGCGTACAGGACGACGCGGGTGAACGCTTGCGGACCCGCCTCGGCGCCGCCGCTGGTGCTGCTGCCAGGCGGGTTCGCGACGTCGACGGTCTGGTCCGCCAGCGTCGCAGCGCTCAGCGCGGCACACCGCGTGTACGCCGTGGACGTGATCTGCGATCAGGGCCGCAGCGTCGCCTCGGGCACGCCCGTCGACTCGCTGCCCGCGCTCATGGCCTGGCTGGATACCGTGCTCGACGGGCGGAGCAAGGTTCATTCGATCGCGCGAGTCGAGGCGGGAGCCCGCGCGGGGATTCACGACCTCACCATCAGGACTCTGCCTCAGGCCTCGCATTTCACGCTCTTCGCCGAGCATGCGCAGGAGCTGAATCGCGAACTTCTGGAGTTCCTCGGCTAGCGCGGAGATTTTCTCCGGCTGAAGACTGAACCGGCCGGGGCGGGCGGCCGTACTTCTTGGCACAAGAGGCAGGGGTGGCGGCGATTCGGCGGCGAACATTTGATCGGGTTCTGACAGGGGCCATACGATGCGTACCGTGAGCAGGTCAGAAACGCCACGGCACCGGCGGCTAGCGAAGCGGGAGGCCGCCGAGGGCGTCACCGGGACGGGTGACGAACCGCGCCCCGGCGACGGAGCGGGCTACTTCGCGGACCTGCGCGACGCTGCCTCCCCGATGCGGGCCGCCTTCGCACCCGCCCCGGCGGCCACCCCGTCGTCGGCTCTGCCCGTTCCGGTCTCCGCCCCGCGCCGCGCCTCCGTCCCATCCTTGGCCAAGGTGCTCGCCGCCGCGCCCAAGGGGGCCGTGGTACGCATCCCGCCCGGCGTCTACCGCGAGCGGCTGGCGATCACCCGACCGGTGGTGCTCGTGCCACGCGAGGGGTCGGGCTCGGTCACCGTGCAGCTTGAGGCCATCTGTCCCGTGCTGGCGGACGCTGAGATCAGCGGGCTGATCTTTACCGGCGCAGGAGTCGGCGTCGGCTCCGCGGCAGTGCTCACTCTCGTCGACTGCGCGATCGCGGCCGTGAACACCACGGGCCTTTCGGTGCGCGACCGGGCTCGGCTGATCGCCCGCGACGTGCGCGTCACCGGCACGGCGGGCAACGGCCTGCACATGGCCTCGCTCGCCATCGCAGAGTTCGAACGCAGCCGGATCGGGGACACCGCCTTCAGCGCCGTGCACCTGGCCGGACAGGCGCGCCTCGAACTCGACGACTGCGAGATCCGCGGCAGCGGGGAGCACGGACTGCGGGTCACGGAGCGGGCCTCGCTGCGCATCGACGGCGGACGGGTGATCCACAGCAAGATGAGCGGGGTCAGCACCGAGACCGCCGGCCGCGTCGTGCTCGCCGACTGCGAGATCCACGGCGCCGACCGGGCCGGCGTCGTCGTCGGCACCGGGACCACGGCCCGGATCGAGCGCTGCGCGATCGCCACGGTCGGCGGCTCCGGCGTAGTGGTCCGCAAGGACGCCACCGCCCGGCTGACCGGAGGTTCCATCACCGGCACCGGCAAGAACGGCCTGTACATCGGGGACGACGCGCACGGCGTGTTCGCGGACTGCGAGATTTCCGGCACCACGCTCCAGCCGCTGTACGTGGGCGAGCGAGCCGACCCGGTCCTGCACGACCTGCGCTACGCGGACGCCGACGGTGTCGATGTAGAAGACTCCAATGCGGACGCAGAAGACACAGAAGCAGAAGACGTAGACGTAGACGTGCAGTACGCCGTGCCGGTCGCGGAGGACACCGAGGACCTGATCGCAGAGCTCGACGAGCTTGTCGGCCTCGAGTCGGTCAAGAGCGACATCAAAACCCTGATCAATCTGACCCGGCTCGCTCGGCGCCGGGTCGACGCCGGTCTGCCGCCGCCCCCGGTCAGCCGCCACCTCATGATGACGTTCGCGGGCGATGGCTCAGGCTCGAATCCCGGAAGCGCGATAGCGGCCGTCGCGCGACTCTATGGCAGGCTACTGCGATCCCTCGGCACGTCGCTCGCCAGCGGGCACCTCGTCGAGGCCGATCGCTGGGCATTGATCGGCGAGGACGCCGAGCAGACCGTGCTGCGCACGACCGACGTATTCCGCAAGGCCCTCGGCGGCGTGCTGTTCATCGAGGACGCCGGCTCGCTGGTCCCGGACGGAGACGACGACCCCGGTCAGCAGGTGATCGACACCCTCTCGCGGCTGCTGGAAGAGCATAGCGACGACCTCATAGTCATCGTCGCGGGGCGGGCCGAGGACGTGCGCCGGTTCGTCGGTTCCGACCCCTGGCTGACGTCGTACCTCACCCGGACGCTGGAGTTCGAGGACTACAACGCCGACGAACTCGCCGAGATAGTGCGGCGCCACGCGGTGGACCACGGCTACGAGTTCGGCGAAGGCACGGCGCGGGCCTTGGCGCGCTACTTCGAAGCCTGCGATGACGAACGTGATGACGCGAGGCAGACCCTGCAGCGCTTGGCGGAGCGGCACGCTCTGCGAATCGCAGGATTCTCCGATCCGTCGACGGAGGAGCTGGTCACGCTCTTGCCGGAGGACGTCCCGGAGCCGGGCGATGAGAAGGCCGTGGTGGACGACGAGCCGGTCACCGATCCGGGGTCCGCGTCGTGACCAGCTTCCGCAACCTCGAGTCCCTGTTCCGGCGTGGCGATACCGAGCCGCTGGAGGTGCTGCCGCCCGATCCCGCGGCCGTGACCACCGCGACGCACTGCCTGCTGCTGGCCGGCGCCGGTCCGGATTGGTGGCCCTACGCCGTGCTGGTGTCGCCCGAGATGGTGGCCGTGCACCTCGCCGGAGCGCATTGCCCGGCGCCCAGGCAACCCTGGCGCCCCGGACCCGACCCGCGCCTATGGCTGAGTACGCGTGCTGAGATTGAGCACGCGGCCGAGGTCGAGCAGCTGGCCACGGTGGTGGCCGACATGTCGAGGTCTGCGAAGGGCCCGCGGCCTGTGCTGCTCGGCGTGTACGAGGACGGACGCGTGTACATCGACGTCGCCCGCGCTCCCGGGCCGCTCGTGGTGACGGGTCCGGAGCCGTGGGTCTCGAAGGTGCGCGAGCTGCTCAGTGCACAGTTGCCCGCTGAAGCTCTCTCGCCCGGCGACGCGCCGAATACGATGTCTGAGGCGTACTGGCCGCTGCGGGTGTTCGACGCGCATACGATCAGCATGCTGGGTTGCGCACTCGCGGGCGTGGTGAAGTATCCGGAGCTGATGCGGACCTCCATGGCCGAGCGCCGCAGCCTTCAGCCGCCGACGAGTCCGGCCGCCCCGTACACGCCGGCACTGCCACCGGCACCGATATCAGTACCCATACCAGCGCCGAGACAGATGCCCGTACCCGCCGCGCTACCCCCGCCACCGCTTACTCCCCCGCCGATTCTGGCGCCTCGACCTCCCGCGCCGCCCCGTCGACCCGCCGCCCTGCCCGCGAGCGCCTTCCAGGCCCCGGCGGCCTCGGCGCGCGCCGCCGAATCAGGATCCGAACCGGCACCGGCGTACGACGCCGTACCCCCGCCACCGCCACCACGCCCGGCCCCACCGGCCAGACCGGCCCGGCCCGCCGCTCCTCCCCCGGTGGACTGGAACGACGTGGCCGTCTCCAGCGCCGAGACCGACTGACCCGAACCAACAGCACCCCGCCCATCACCCGGAAGGATCCCCCCATATGCGTCTGTCGATCACGGCGGTCGGGCGGGGCGGCGAGCAGCACGTGGTACTCAGCGCGACGCCGGCAGCAGTCACCACGGTCGCGCAGGCCGCCGCGTGGATCGCCGCGGCTGTCGGCGAATCGCGCGCTGACCGCGTCTACGTCGGCGACCGGCTGCTCGTGCCCGGTGCGAAGCTCGCCGAGGCGGGGTTGCGGGACGGCGCGATGGTCGGGCTCGGCGCGCCCGTCGCCGGTCCGCTGGATCCGTACGCCGCCGCGCTGATGGAGGTGCACGCGGTCTCGGGCTCGGGCGCAGGGCTGATCTTCCCGCTGGGGCTCGGCTCGTATCGGGTCGGCGCCGGGGAGCGGTGCGCGATCCGGGTGCCGTTCGGTCCCGAGCACGCGGCGACCGTCCTGGTACGCCCGGACGGCACCGTACAGGTCATCCTGATCCGCGACGCGCAACTGCTGCGCGTCGTCGATCCGCAGCGCGAGCCCGCCGCCGAGACGGGTACCGCCTCTTCACCTTCGCACCGGGCCAACGCCGCGTCAGCGGCGGCGGACGAGGACGGGGCCGTGGACTGGCCCGCGGACGCCGACCTCGCACTCGGCGACACCGTCCTGCGCTGGGCGCTGCCCGGACCGCCGGACGGACGGGTGGTGCCCTCCGACGACGGAGCGACGCTCGTGGTCGACCGGCCGCCGCGTGCCCACGAGCCGATCCCCGAGCTTCGCTTCCGGATGCCGGCACAGCCGCAACGCCCGCAGCGTGCCACGGCGGCGGTCTCGGCGATCGGCGGCCGACTCGCCGCCAGGGACGTCGAGCGTAAGTCATACCGGCAGTCCTTGGCCGAGTACCGCGCTGCGCGGGCCGCGCTGTCCGACGAGATGGCCGGCGTCGTGCGGGCCGAGCGGCTGCTGCGGCTGCGCGCGTGCCCCGACCCGGCGACCGTGCTGCTGACCGCGACCGGCCCGGGACGGCGGCTGTGGGAGCGGCGGCGCACCGACGCCGATCATCTGGCGCTGCGGGTCGGCACGGTGACTCAGCCCTCGATCACCGGAGTCGAACTGCCCGACCCGGCGGAACACAGGACCCTGCATTGGCCGGTGCCGTTCGTGCCGGTCACGGTGTCGCTGCCGGAGCACGGCGTGCTCGGCCTGGCCGGTCCGACCGAGCGGATCCGGCCGTTGGCCGCGTGGCTGGTCGCGCAGATCGCGGTCGAGCACGCGCCGAGCGACGTCCGGATGGTGCTCCTGCTGGGACTGCCGGACGCCGAACCCGCCTGGGACTGGGTCCGCTGGCTGCCGCACCTGCGCTCGTCGCCGGGCTCGCCCCCGGCGATGGTCGGCAACGGGCCGGAGACCATCGCGCAGCGGGTCGCGGAGCTCTGCGCCCTGGTGACGCGCCGTCAGCAGGCTCATGGGTCCGCGGGGGCGCACCGGGCGTCGGACGAGCCGGACGTGGTGCTGGTCGTGGACGGCGCGTGGTACGTGCGCGAGGTGCCCGGCCTGGCCTGGATCCTCGCCGAGGGCCCCGCGGCGGGCGTTTACACGATCTGCATCGAGCACGGGGGTACCCTGCTGCCCCCGGAGGCGAGCGCCATCCTGGCGGACGGACGTGGCGGGATGACGCTGCGTCGCCGGGAGCGGCCCGAGGCCCCCGGCATCCTCGCCGACCTGGTCGCCCCCGCCTGGTGCGACGCCGTCGCGCGCGGTCTCGCGGCACTGCGTGACCGGGTGTCGCAGGAAGAGGAGGAGCCCGCGCCGTCCGAGCACGTTCCGCTGCTGGATCTGCTAGCCCTGCCGGATCCCGAGCCGGCCGCCATCGCCGCGCGCTGGACACGCTCCAACACCGGTCCGGCCTCGACCGTCGTGCCGATCGGAGCAGGCCCCGAGGGCGCGCTCACCATCGACCTCGTACACGACGGCCCGCACGTGCTCATCGCCGGAACATCCGCCTCGGCCACGTCCGAGTTCCTGCGAACGCTGCTCGCCTCACTCGCAGCGCTGAACCGGCCGGACGAGCTGACGTTCTTCCTGATCGGCCACAAGGACGGCGCGGAGTTCCGAGAGTGCGTCGATCTGCCGCACACCGTGGCCTTGGCCGTCGGCCTGGACGACCCGCAGATCGGCAGTCAGATACTCAGCTCGCTGGGCGCGGAACTGCGTCGCCGCGAACGGCTGCTGAGCGAGCACGACCTCGACGATCTGGCGGCCTACCTGGCCGCCCGCCGAGAGAACCTGGAGATTCCGCCGCTCGCACGACTTGTGATCGCGGTGGACGAATTCGCCGCGCTCGCCCAAGCAATGCCGGAGTTCGTCCCCGGCCTGCTCTCCGTCGCACGACGGGGCCGCCAGGTCGGCATCCACGTGGTGCTGGCCACGCGGCAGCCGTCCGGCGCGATCCCGTCGGAAATCCGTGCCGACGTGGACCTGCGTATCGCGCTGCGGATGGCGAGCAAGGCCGAGAGCCTCGAGGTGGTCGAGACCGAGGACGCCGCATCGCTAGCTGCGGGACGTGCGCTGCTGGCGCGGCCCGGTAGCCCCGTAACGCCCTTTCAGACCGCGCACAGCGGCGCCGCGTACGGCGAGTACCAGCGCGCGGGCGACTGGGCGGTGCCGATGCCGTGGTTCATGCTCGGCCGGCCGTTGCTCGGACCGACGCTCGGCCACACCGTCGAGAACCGGATCGGCACAGATCTGGCGGTGCTCGTCGAGGCGCTGCGCAAGGCCGCGGCACACCTGGCGATCGAGCCGCAGCCGCGCCCCTGGCCCCCCGCCCTGCCCGAGCGGATCACGGTGGCCGCCCTGCCTCCGACGTCACCCGGACGCCCCGGCGGACTACCCCCGGTTCCGTATGGGCTGTCCAGTCCCCCGGGCCGGCAGACCCGGCTGGCCGTCGCGCTCGACGTGGAGACCTTCGGCCACCTCTACATCGTCGGCGAGGCGGGGTCAGGAAAGACCGAAGCGCTGCGAACGCTCGCCGGCTCGGTAGCGATGCGGCTGCCGTGCGCGGACGTGCACCTGTACGGCCTCGACGCAGGCGGCGGCGCGTTGGCTGCGATCACCGCGCTGCCGCACACAGGCGGCGTCGCACTGCTGGCCGACGTGCCGCGCGTGGACCGCCTCGTCACCCGGCTAGGCCAGGAGCTGACGCGCCGCCAGGAGCTGGTCTCCAGCAACTTCTTCGCCAACCTCGCCGAACTGCGGCGGGCCGGGACCGCTCCGGAGACTCGCCCGGCCCACGTGCTGGTGCTGATCGACGACTGGACCGCGCTCGCGAACGTCGCGAACGAGTACGACGGCGGCCGGCTGATGGACGAGCTGATCAAGCTGTTGCACGAGGGCCCCGCCGCGGGCATGCACCTGATCGTCACCGGAGACGCGGCCCTGCTCAACGGCCGCATCGGCAGCCTGAACGACAACCGCCTGCTGCTCCGCTTGACCGAACCGCCCGCGGCCTACCCGCCCGGCCGCGGCCACCGCTCCGACGAGAAGCACGAGATGCAGGTAGCGCTGCTGAGCGGAGACCCGTCGGCACGAGCCCAGGCCGACACGCTGCGACGGATCGGCGCGTACACGGCGAAGAGAGACGCGGCGCTGGGCCCGGGTGCGCGGCCGTTCTCGGTGCTCTGAGTCAGCGTGCCCGGTTCAAGTCGAGATCGCGCACGCATTCCCAGTTGCCGACGCGGCGTCTGATCCTTTACGGCTTCGACGCGTTTGCCTCGAGGTTGATAATCGATATTCGATTTCCAAGGCCCCGTACAGATGCCACATCTCGGAAATTTGCTAGACCGAGAATCATGACGCGGCCTTCACTACGGTTCACTCGAAGGAGTCGAATGCCGGTTAGGCCCAGCTCTATCCGGCAGACTCATCTTGACTTTGAAGGGACGGCCCAGCGCTGGCACGCTGAGCCGCCTGGGTTCCTACTGCCTTCATCAGGGAGAAACCATGTCAAGCGTACCCGCCGAGGACGATCCGCCGCAGCATTCGAACGAGGGAACCCGCGCCTTCTCGCAGTGGCTGAAGTGGACGGCCGGCGCATCCAGCGTGGCCGGAGCCTTGGCACTGTCCATTGCATGGCCAAGCCTCGGGACACCCATTCTGACCGCTCTCACGGTCGTGATGATTTGGCTGCAGATCCGAAGCAAGTAACCTGTCGGTCGGCCGCTTCGCCCACGGCCTTACAGCACGCGCGGGTCGCTGGTCACGTGACGCACCGTCGCCGGAAATGGGCAGGGCACTGACTGGTCGGCGGGGTCTGCCGACCAGTCACCAGTTGCCGCAGGAAAGCCTGCCGCTGTCGCGCAGGACTGGTTACGACAGCAGGCCGACTTGGGGCGCAAGAAAAGTGTTGGCGCTGATTCGCGGCCGCTTGGCGTAGGCCGGGTCCGCCTCCGCGACACTCTGGACGAGGTGCGCATTGAGCTCGATCAGCCTGTCGTAGGTTGCGGCGAACGCCGGCAGGACAGCGGCGAGCTGCTCCATGGTGTCGTCCACCGTCGCTGGGAGGACCTGCTGGTAGATCGCTTCCACACCCGGCCCGATGACATGGGTGAGCGCGAGCTGGTAACTCGGTGAAGGCATCTCGTGCTCACCGCACTCCCACTTCTGCACTAAGCGCTTCGTGCATCGGTTGGGCACGTTCAACGCGAGCCCGGCCTCCCTGAGCGCCGTGGCGAACTGCGACTGGCTCAGACCGAGCCGCTCCACACGGATCTTGCGCAGGCGCCGCACGTCCAGCTTCAAGCCGACGATCCGGGCGCACCTCAGGGGCGTGATTTCGAGCGTCTTGCACCGCACCGGCGGCGGGGCGGTGATGTACCGGAACGTCACACCCTCGACCGCGTCGTACAAGGCCTCGGGATCGAAGTCGAAGTCCCGTGCTATACGGGCGGGGTCTACCCCTTGTGCGGCAAGGATGCGCACGTTTCTGACATCTTCGTCGGTGAGCCGGGTGGGCATCGAGATCCGTTTTCTGAGAGAGGGCAGGCGGTTCGCAGGAGTTTGTAGTCGAGGACGTGGCCTGCCCTGCGCGGGGAAACGCGCCGGGTGCTCTTCGTCTGTCAAGCTCGTGGAATGAACGGTGTGCCCGGCGGGTTCGGGCGCTTGGAGTGCTAGCGCTCGCGCCAGAGTGTGACCGCTGCGAGGGCGCCGTCGATGCCGAGCGCGAGGTTCTCGATCCTTGGTTGCGGGACGAACCGCACGATGAAGACCCGCCCGGCATGGAACGCGGAGGGCATCTGCTCCACGGCGGCAACCTGACGCAGCGTGCCGAGGTCGCGCAGCCAATCTCCCGGGCGGATCTCGTTAGGGCGCACCGTGTGTCGTTGCAAGCCATCAAAGGTCTGGCTCTGGAACGTCGCATCGCCCTGTCTGACGCCTGCGCTTGGCTTCTGTTGCCGCATGACTCCATGGTGTTAGAGCGGGTAGGACGCTTGAACGCCGTTCCCGAGACATTTACAGACGTCTGATGTACCGTAGAAAACGTCCTAAGCGTCCATCAGGAAGGGGCGAGGTGGCGAACGAAGCGCTCCAGACGGCCATGGAAGCGGCCCAGCTCACCCGGCCCGCGCTGGCCGAACTGTGCGGAGTCGACGTCAAGACGATCGACCGGTGGCTCAGCGACGATCGACGTACGCCGCATCCACGCCAGCGGCAAGCAGCAGCCAAAGCACTAGCGACGGAGGCCGACGTGATCTGGCCGGCAATCAGACAGGCGTCCCGGCGATCCCCGGGACTACGAGAGATCCAAGCCGCATACCCCACCCGCTCCGCGCTTCCGTCAACCGTATGGGGCGAACTGGTCAACGCGGCGACCCGCGAGCTGATCTTCGGCGGCTATACGAGTTACTTCCTGTGGCTGACGATCCCCAACCTGCGTGAGACGCTGCGTGCCAAAGCGGAGAGCGGCGCGAAGATCAGGTTCCTGCTCGGCGACCCGGACAGCGAAGTCACCCGGACACGCGAACAGATCGAAGCGGTCCCGCTCACCGTGGGATCCCGGATCGCCATCAGCCTCAACGAACTCGAACCGCTGAGGGACACCCCCGGCATCGAGGTCCGATTCTCGGACCGCCACATCGGCCTGTCCGTCTGGTCCTTCGACAACCAGATGATCACCTGTACCCACCTCGCGGCGGCCGTGGGCCACGACAGCCCCACGTACCGGCTCAAGCAGTCCGGCCCAGCGGGTCTCTTCGCAGCCTACTCCGCACACCTGAACGTCCTGTGGGACTCCGCACGTCCGGCGTACGTCTAGGGCGGCACTCAGGCTACCGGGTCCGCCCACATCTAGATCGCGTCAGGTCATGCCGCGCCGTGTGGTGTAGTCGATCAGGGTGGTGTTCGCCGTTCGCCCCGGCGACCAAGCGTTGATCATGTGCTCGCCCACGAGCGGCTGCACGACTCGACGAGACGCGACCGCTCACTGATCACTGTCTTGTCCGCCGGCTTAGTTGCCTGCTTGCCGTTACCAATATCGCCGCTGCGCGACAGTCACACTCAACCGTCGCCCGGCCCGCGCTGTTACTCGTTCGCCTCGCGTCTCACTTCTACTTTATGCTCAGGCTTGAACATCAAAGTCAACTGCTGCCTCCGGCGGGCACCTCCCTCGGAGAGCATCATGTCTGTCGGGCTGCGGCTCCGGGGGTAGTGGGGGGTCGGGGTGGTGCTCTCTCCTCGCCCGGGCACCTGAAGGCAATCAGGAACCTGCCGGGGGCGCACCCGGCGGCGGCCCGGCCCGGCTAACGCGTGGCGTGTCTTTCGCCGGTTGCGCCCCCGACAGAACCCTGATAGGGCTACGCCTGCCCGACCGAGGAGAGAACACCACCCCTCGGCCGGTCTGTGAGCGTGCGCTCGGCTGCCGAATCCCGCATCGCCTGCGGCCCGAATGAGGAATTTGACATCGGCAGTCGGTTGCGCGCGTTTCCCTTACCTGGTCAACGGTTCGCGAGCATCGAAGGTTCCCGTATTTTTCCACCAGTTTTGATGGAAATCTGCCGCTTTTGTCGGATCCGGTTGCTATACTTGAAGTAGTAGATCAGGCACGGAGCGTGATAGGCGGGGTTGGGGATGGATCAGGGGATGGATCAGGGGATGGATCAGGGGATGGATCAGGGGATGCGGCAGGGCCTGGAGCGCCTGGCCGAAAAGGCACGCGAAGCCATCAGCCTGCTCGACGACGAGTCGGCTGACTTTCTGGATGCGGTGCGTCGGGTGGAGGTGGCCGAGCGGATCGCGCACGGAGTCAAACTGCGACTGCTCGCCGAAGCGGACCGCCGCAAGGCCACGCGGGCCGGAATCGGCGCATGGCTCTCCGCCGAACTCGGATACGGCAGCAGCCGAGCACGCGGCCTAGCCGAGGAAGCCAGGCGAATCGGGGGCATGCCCGAACTCGCCGAGACGCTCACCACCGGAGAACTCAACCAGGACCAGACCCGCGTCGTGGAACGAGCGGTCAAGGCGGTGCACGGTTCCGGGATGGATGCGGGTGCGGCGGTGGCCGAAACCCTCGCCGTGATCGAACACGAAGGCGTGAGCAAGGCTAAAGCACGGGTGCGAGTGCTGGAGGAGACACTCGCCCCCGGAACGGTGAAAGACCTCGCCACCCGACAGCGGGCACGCTCATTCCTACGGATCGGCGAAACCGAGGACGGCATGGTGCGCATCGACGCACTCCTCGACGCCGCCCGAGGCACGGTCGTCCGCTCGGTACTCGACCAGATGATCGCCGGAGAACTCCACTCGCGACAGTACGACAAGGTCGAGAAACTGCCCGAGGACGTGGCGACCGTCGAGCAGATGGGCGCGCAGGCGTTGACCCGACTGGCCGAGGTCTACCTCAATGCCTCGCTGGAGCGGCGGGGCCAGCCGCACCGGCCGCGCACCCTGTTCATCACCCTCGCACCGGACTCAGCGCGAAATTCAGCAGCCGACGACACCGTCCCGGGACTCGCGGAAATCCCGGACGGATGCGCCATGACGGTGTACGGGCAACTGGTTCCGGTCGAGGGACTGCCGTCGATGCGAGATTCCGCAGCGAGCCTGCTCGAGGTGGATCCGGCCAGCGGGGAACCGGTGGCGTTGGACGGGCGCGGACTGGATGTGGATCCGGAGGCGCGGCTCGCCTCGGCGGACCAGCGCACGGCATTAGCCTTCCGGGACCGGGAATGCAGCGAACCGGGATGCTCGCGGCCGGTAACGTGGTCTTTACACGCGCATCACGAGACCGCGTACCAGGACGGCGGGGCCACCGTCATGAGCAACCTCGTCCTACTCTGCTCCGAACATCATGTCCTGCGCCACCACCCCGACCACCGGCACGCCGCATAAAACCGCAGGCCGGTGCGGAATTCGCCAGCCGAGCGCACGCTCACAGACCGGCCGAGGGGTGGTGTTCTCTCCTCGGTCGGGCAGGCGCAGCCCTATCAGGGTTCTGCCGGGGGCGCAACCAGCGAAGGACACGCCACGCGTCAGCCAGGCCAGGCTACCGCCGGTTGCGCCCCCGGCAGAATTCTGATCGCCTTCAGGTGCACGACCGAGGAGAGAACACCACCCCGACCCACCGACCACCCCCGGACCCGCAACCCGACAGACAGGACGGCTCTCCGAGGGAGGTGCCCGCCGGAGGCAGCAGTTGACTTTGACTTTGATGTTTAGGCCTGAACACAGGACAAGAGCAAGACGCCGGAACAGGCGTCAGCAACAGCGCGGACCGGGCGACGCTTGAATGTCACAGGCGCGCAGCGGCGATATTGATAACGGCGAGCAGACAACTAAGCCGACGGACAAGACAGTGAGCGGTCGCGTCTCGTCGAGTCGTGCAGCCGCTCGTGGGCGAGCTCAGGATCAATACTCGGTTGCCGAGGTGACCGGCGAACACCACCCTGACCGACCACACCACAAGGCGGGATACGACCTCGGACACTACCTGACGTGCGCGTAGAGGACGACCGAGGTACGAGGGAGGACGACCCAGTCCGCCCGTAGGGCGGGTGGGTGGGAGGAGCCAGCGCAGCGACCTCGTCGCGGAGCGCAGCGGAGCACCGGCTACGTAGGTAGACAGGGCTGAACCGCCCCGAAAAAACTAGCAGGAGGCACGCGACCCGCCCGAAAGGCCGCGTGCCCCCGCTTGACATGCCCCAGGGCTCAGGAATCAGAACCCAGACCTCGGACCTCGGACCATCAGCCCGCCGGGGCGAACAGGATGTCCGTCGGGGCCGAGTCGAGGGCGCTGGTGCCGGGGCCGCCGGGGATCGTGGCGGACAGGGTGTTGGTGGCCGTGCTGATCACCGAGAGGCTGCCGGTCAGGTCGTTGCCGATCCAGACCTCGGAGCCGTCCGGGGTGACGCCGAGGGCCGTGGGCAGGCTGCCCACGGTGACGGACGTGATCGTCTCGCCGGTCGCGGAGTCGAGCACTGCGACGCTGTTCGAGTTGGTGTCCGCGACGTAGAGCGTCTTGCCGTCCGGGGTGACGCCGACCGACCACGGCTCGGCGCCGGCCTGGTACGTCCTGTCCACGTGCAGGTTGTGCGTGGAGACGACCAGCACCTGGCCCTCGCCGGGAGCCGTCGCGTAGAGCGTGGCGCCGTCGGGGCTCAGGGCCAGGCCCTGCACGTCCTGCGGGGCCTTCACGACGCCGACGACCTTGTTCGTCGCGGTGTCGATGACGTAGATGCCGCCCTCGGTGCCCACGTACGCCCGGCTGCCGGTCGAGTTCAGCGCGATCCGCCGCGGGGCGGTGCCTACGGTGATGTAGCCGGTGACGGTGTTCGTCGCGGTGCTGATCACGGCGACCTGGTTCGAGCCGCTGGGGCCGGAGTCGCCGCCGGTGACCGTCGCGTAGACGGTTGATCCGTTCGGCGTGGCCACGACGTCCTGCGGGTAGGCGCCGACGTGGATCGTCGTGCTCGCCTTGGTCGCCACGTTCACCGCGAGCACGGCGTACTGGCCGGTGTTCGCGATGTAGAGCGTCTGGTCGTCCGGGGAGAGCGCGATGCCCGCCGCCGAGTCGGTCGAGTAGGTCAGGCCCGCGGTCGCCGTCTGCGAGTTGAGTGTGGCGACCTCGTAGCCGCCCTGCGCGGCGACGTACACGTTGTACGCGTCACCGCTGGCCGCGGCCAGTGAAGAACCGTGCGTCGCCGCGTGGCCCTGGGTGCCGAAATAGGTGCCGACGCCTATGGCGAGGGCGAGGACGGCGGCGGCCGAGAGGACCGGCGTGCGCAGGCCCCTGCCCCTCGCGCCTTGCTCCGCGCCGGCCCGCTGCGCCTCGTCGGCCGGCCGGGACGAGTCGAGCTCCTCCTCGAACACCGGGGAACCGTCGTTGGACATGGTGGATCCTCCTGTCAGTTCGTCGGTTCCGGCGCTCACGCGGCGGGGCGGGGACGGGGGCGGGAGCCCTTCTGCTGGGTCGGCAGCGACTGGCTCGCGCCGGGCAGCGTGGGCGCGGGCAGCGTCGCGATCTCCTCGACCGCCTTGGCCAACTGCTGCTTGGTGCCGGGCAGCGCCGGGACCCGCGGGGTGGCCGGGAAGCCGAGCGCGGAGGTCAGGTCGCTGAACGTGTCGCGGCGCCACTGGGTGATGTTCGGGATGGTCACCCCGGTGATCTTCTCCAGCAGCTGCAGGGTGGAGGTGTGGTCGGCGGTGGAGCTGCTGATCCAGCCGCCGGCGGTCCACGGCGAGACGATGATGCACGGCACGCGGAAGCCGCCGCCGATCGGCACGCCGTCGACGAACTCGCCCGCGGTGCCGGCCGGCGGGGTGGGCGGCGGCACGTGGTCGAACAGGCCGTCGTTCTCGTCGTAGTTCAGGATGAACACGGTCTTGGCCCACACGTCCGGGTTGGCCGCGATGGCGTCGATCTTGCTGGCCACGAAGTCGGCGCCGGCCGCCGGGGTGTAGTCCGGGTGCTCGGACTGGTAGCTGGTCGGCAGGATCCAGGAGACGACGGGCAGCTTGTCGTTGCGCGCGTCGTACTCGAACTGGTCGCTGGCGTAGGTGCGCAGCGCGTTCTGGTAGAGCGGCGAGGAGACCGGCGCGTTGACGTACTGGTCGAAGTACTCCAGCACGTTGGTGCCGTAGTTATCGACCTCCTGGTACACCTTCCAGCTCACGCCGGCCTCGGTCAGCGCCTCGGGGTAGGTCTTCCAGGTGTAGAGCGTGTTGTGCTCGTTGCTGATGATCGGGCCGCCGTTCACGCCCTCCGGGTCGATCCACGCGCTCATCAGGTACAGCCGGTTCGGCCAGGTCGGGCCGAGCAGCGAGCAGTGGTAGTTGTCCAGGATGGTGAAGTTCTTGGCGAGGGCGAACTGGAAGGGGATGTCCTCCTCCACGTAGTGGCCCATGGTGAACGGGCCGTTCGCGCCGTCGGCCGCGCGGTGCGCGGGCAGCCAGTTGTCCATCGCGCCGTTGTTCCAGGCGGAGTGCTGGACGGCCCAGGCGTGGCTGGTGGAGGGGATGGACTGGGCGCTCGTGGTGGAGGTGTCCAGGTGGAAGGGCAGCGTGTAGCCGTCGGGGTTGTCGGCGTCCGGCTGGTAGAACACCGAGTTGCCGGTGCTCAGGGTCATCGCGTCCGGGTCGGAGAAGCCGCGGACTCCGGGCAGCGTGCCGAAGTAGTGGTCGAACGACCGGTTCTCCTGCATCAGGATCACGACATGCTTGATGTCGGACAGCCGGTTGGACGCGCCGGTGCGCGAGGGGGTCGCCGCCAGCGCGCGCTGGACGTTCTGCGGCAGGAACTCGGCCGCCGCGACCGCCCCGGTCAGCGCTCCGGCGGAGGTAAGCAACCTACGTCGGGAGACGTCGGGCATCGTGGGAACTCCTTCGCCTTCAAGGAAAGGGCATGCACTCGCCCCGAGCCTGTCCCGAGAACCCTGAATTCCCGACACGTGTGGGCGACGGCCAGGTGAGGCTTGGCCGACGACAAGATCAGGACGCGACAATTTCGGGCAAACGCGGGTGAGTAAGAACTTTGCGAGCGTATCGGTCGACGGCGGCGGGGTCAGCCGCGACGCGCCGCACGCTCCTCACGTCTAACGTTGGCGTCAGCAGCCAGCGTAGCGAACGGGGAGTCAGGCCTCGACGTCGTCGCCCAGCCCTTCGCGGATCGCGTACCGGGCGAGCTCGACGCGGTTGTGCAGCTGAAGCTTGTTCAGCGTGTTCTGCACGTGGTTCTGCACGGTGCGGTGCGAAAGGCTGAGCCGCTGCGCGATCTGCTTGTAGGAGAGGCCCGAGGCGACGAGCCTGAGCACCTCGGTCTCGCGCAGCGTCAGCCGCGGCGTCTCGGCCGACGGCACGGCCCGCTCAGCCGCCAGCCGCCGATATTCGCCGAGCACCAGCCCGGCCAGCCCCGGGGTGAACACCGGCTCGCCGAGCGCCGTGCGGTCGAGCGCGTCCCGGAATTCGGCCGCGGCGGCGGATTTGAGCAGGTAGCCGGTGGCCCCCGCCTTCACCGCGTCGAGCACGTCCTGGTACTCGCCGCTCGCCGAGAGGATGAGGATCCGCACCTCGGGGTTCTCGGCGAGCAGGCCGCGGATCACGGCGACGCCGCCGAGGTCGGGCAGGTGCAGGTCCAGCACGACGAGCTCGGGCCTGGTCGCCGCCGCGAGCCGCAGAGCCTGCGCCCCGTCGCCCGCCTCGGCCACCACCTCGTACCGCGAACCCTCGAGATCCCGCGCGATCCCGCCGCGCCACATGGGATGGTCGTCGACCACCATGAGCCGGATCCGCCCGCTCCCCGCGCCAGCGCCCATGGGGGCACACTACCTCGGACCGCTAGCGCGGCACCCGCAGCTCCACCTCGGTCCCCTGCCCCGGCACCGAGTCGACGCGCGCGGTGCCGCCGAGTTCGCGGACGCGGCCGAGGATCGACTGGGCGACGCCGAGCCGCCCGGCCTCGGCGGCCCTCTCGAGCCTGCCGGGGGCGAAGCCGGGGCCGTCGTCGCGCAGGGAGACGGTGACGGAGGCCGGCTCGTCCTCGATCAGGATCCAGACACGGGTCTCGGGCGGGCAGTGGCCGGCCACGTTGTCCAGCGCGGCACGCAGCGCCAGCACCAGTTCCTCGGCGGCGGGGGCGGGAAGCAGCACCGGGGTCGCGGGGGCGGCCACGGTCACCGTCGGGTCCGCCAGCATCGTGATCAGCACTCTGATGTCGCGGATGCCCGCAGCGGGCTCCGGGTCGGCCGCGCCGATGCCGACGAGCGCCCGCAACGCCGCCTCCTGCTCCCCGGCAAGCCGCCCCAGCTCCGCCGCCTCGCCGCCCGCGGCCAGTCCCTGCCGCTGGACCCGGGCCAGCACCTGGAGCACCGAGTCGTGGATGTCCCGGGCGAGACGGTCGCGTTCGTGGGCCGCCGCCTGGAGCCGCGTGCCGCGCTCGAGCGCCTCCTGCGCGCGCACGGCGAGCCGCGCGAGGTAGCCGAGCGAGGCGCCGGCGAGCAGCAGCAGGCCGGGGGCGAAGGAGAGCTGGGAGAGCGTGTAGGCGGAGTGCGGCGTGTGGATCAGGAAGTTGCAGAGCGCGATCACCGCTCCGGCGAACAGCCCCCCTCGACGCCCGTAGGCCACCGCCCAGGCCAGCACGGGACCGCCCAGCCACATCACCGTGATCGGCGGCTCTCCCGCCACCAGCCGGGCCGCCGACTCCACCCAGTGCGTCGCCAGCACGCAGCCCGCCGTCACGCACAGGTCCGCGACCAGCGGGACGGTCCGCGCACTCGCCGGCGTCGGCGTTGCCGGCGGCGGAAAGCGCGCGACGGTGTACGCGGTCCACGCCGCCATCACCCCGAGCACGATCCACCCGCCGAGCGGATGCCGGTACCCGGTGAAGTTCTGGGAGACCGTCAGCGCCGCGTACGCCAGCGCCGCGACCCGGAACACCGCCACCGCCCGCCACAGCGCGACGAGATAGTCCTCCGGCACCCCCGCGTCCTCCGCCATGGACCGCAGGTTACGCCCCGAGGAACATACGCCGGAGTATCACCCGAACCGATTAGCGCATTCTCCCGTGAAATACAAGAGTGCACGGACCTGCCGGGTGTTTCCTAGGGTGATGTCCGTCAGCTTGCCGAGGACCCACACGGCAGGACACGATCGAGACCCCCCAAGGAGGGCTCGAACCATGAACACGCACATCGGAGTGCCCCGGGAGCGCCAAGCCGGCGAGACACGCGTGGCGGCCACGCCGCGCACCGTCGAGCAACTGCGCGCGCTCGGATACGAGGTGGTCGTCGAGGCGGGAGCCGGAGCGGCCTCCACTTTCCCCGACGAGGCCTACGTGGCCGCGGGAGCGACCCTCGGCGGCCCGGACGAGGTCTGGGCCGCCGACGTCGTTCTGAAGGTGAACGCGCCGGACGCCGCCGAGATCGAGGGGCTGCACGAGGGGATCACCCTCGTCTCGCTGCTCTCCCCCGGCTTGAACCCGGAACTCGTCGACACGCTCGCGGCGAAGCCCGTCACCGTGCTGGCGATGGACGCGGTGCCGCGCATCTCGCGCGCGCAGTCGCTGGACGTGCTCAGCTCGATGGCGAACATCGCCGGATACCGCGCGGTGATCGAGGCGGCGCACGCGTTCGGCCGCTTCTTCACCGGGCAGGTGACGGCCGCGGGCAAGGTGCCGCCGGCGAAGGTGCTGGTGGCCGGCGCCGGCGTGGCCGGGCTCGCGGCGATCGGCGCGGCCAGCAGCCTCGGCGCGATCGTGCTCGCCACCGACCCGCGCCCGGAGGTCGCCGACCAGGTCAGGTCGCTCGGCGGCGAGTTCCTCGGGGTGCAGTCGGCCGAGGCCGAGGTCAGCGCGAGCGGCTACGCGAAGGAGATGTCGCAGAACTACAACACCCTGGCCGCGCGGCTCTACGCGGCCCAGGCCCCGGAGGTGGACATCATCGTCACCACCGCGCTCATCCCGGGCCGGCCCGCGCCGCGGCTGATCACCGCCGAGATGGTCGCCTCGATGCGCTCCGGCAGCGTGATCGTGGACATGGCCGCCGCGCAGGGCGGCAACGTCGAGGGCACCCGGGCCGGAGAGGTCGTGCGCACCGCGAACGGCGTGACGATCATCGGCTACACGGACCTGGCCGGGCGGCTTCCCGCGCAGTCCTCGCAGCTGTACGGCACCAACCTGGTCAACCTGATGAAGCTGCTGACCCCGGGCAAGGACGGCGAGCTCGTCCTCGACCTCGACGACGTCGTGCAGCGCGGCATCACGGTCGTGCACCGGGGCGAGAAGCTGTGGCCCCCGCCGCCGGTCCAGGTCTCGGCCGCCCCCGCCGCCGCGGCCTCCGCGCCGGTGCGGGTGCCGACGGAGAAGAAGCGGATGTCGAACGCCCGCAAGCTGACCCTCACCGGGATCGGCGTCGCGGCGCTCTGGCTGGTCAACGCTTTCGCGCCGCAGCCGCTGCCCGAGCATTTCACGGTGCTGATGCTGGCGACCGTCATCGGCTACTACGTCATCGGCAAGGTGCACCACGCGCTGCACACGCCGCTGATGTCGGTGACGAACGCGATCTCCGGGATCATCGTGGTCGGCGCGCTGCTGCAGATCGGCCAGCACAACAACGTCATCCGGGCGCTCTCGTTCGTCGCGATCCTGCTCGCCTCCATCAACATCTTCGGCGGTTTCGCCGTGACCCGCCGCATGCTCGGCATGTTCTCGAAGGGCTGATCCGTGACCGCGCAGAGCATCGCCGACGCCGCGTACATCATCGCGGCGCTGCTGTTCATCCTCACCCTGGCCGGGCTCTCCCGGCACGAGACCTCCCGGCAGGGCATCGTCTTCGGCATCGCGGGCATGGCCGTCGCGCTCGCCGCCACCGTGGGCCTGGCCGTGCAGAACGCCGCGGCCATCGCCGTCACCTTGTTAGTGCTGGCCGTGGCCTGCGGCGCGGTGATCGGCCTGTGGCGGGCCCGGATTGTCGAGATGACCGGGATGCCCGAGCTCATCGCCCTGCTGCACAGCTTCGTGGGCCTGGCCGCGGTGCTCGTCGGCTGGGACGGGTTCTACTCCGTCGAGCACAACGCGGCGCAGACCGAGTACACCGGCTCGCTGCTGCACATCCACCACGCCGAGGTGTTCATCGGCGTCTTCATCGGCGCGGTCACCTTCACCGGCTCGATCGTCGCCAACCTGAAGCTGTCGGCCCGGATCAAGTCGGCGCCGCTGATGCTGCCCGGGAAGAACTACCTGAACCTGGGCGCGCTGGCCGCGTTCGCACTGCTCACCGGGTTCTTCGTCGCCTCGCCGAACCTGCCGCTGCTGATCGCGGTCACCATCGTCGCGCTGGCGCTCGGCTGGCACCTGGTCGCCTCGATCGGCGGCGGAGACATGCCGGTCGTGGTCTCGATGCTCAACAGCTACTCCGGCTGGGCCGCCGCGGCTTCCGGCTTCCTGCTCGACAACAACCTGCTGATCGTCACCGGCGCGCTGGTCGGCTCGTCCGGAGCGTACCTGTCCTACATCATGTGCCAGGCGATGAACCGCTCGTTCATCTCGGTGATCGCGGGCGGCTTCGGCATGGAGGCGCCGACCAGCACGCAGACCGACCTCGGCGAGTACCGCGAGGCCAGCGCCGCGGACGTGGCCGGACTGCTGACGAACGCAAAGTCGGTGGTGATCACGCCCGGCTACGGCATGGCCGTGGCCCAGGCGCAGTACCCCGTCGCCGACCTCACGAAGCGGCTGCGCGAGCGCGGCGTCGACGTGCGCTTCGGCATCCATCCGGTGGCCGGCCGACTTCCCGGGCATATGAACGTACTGCTGGCCGAGGCGAAGGTCCCCTACGACATCGTGCTCGAGATGGACGAGATCAACGACGACTTCGAGGACACGTCCGTGGTCCTGGTGATCGGCGCCAACGACACGGTCAACCCGTCCGCCGCCGAGGACCCGGGATCGCCGATCGCGGGGATGCCCGTGCTGCGGGTCTGGGAGGCGGCGGACGTCATCGTGTTCAAGCGGTCGATGGCCTCGGGCTATGCGGGCGTGCAGAATCCGCTGTTCTTCCGGGAGAACGCGCAGATGCTCTTCGGCGACGCGAAGACGATGGTGGAAGAGGTGCTGCGGGCCATCTGAGCCCTGATCTGACCCCTCCCTCGGCCCCCGGCCCCCGGCCACTCGGCGGACCGGGGGCCGATTCGTCGCGGGCTTTTCGGTAATCGCCGTCCGGCAATCCGGTCTCCGCTGCGTACCCGTACAAGTACCCGTACGAAGAATGCGGACGACCCGTCCGCCCGGAGGAGGAACGATGCCGACCACCGTGCCACCGGGCCCAGAGCCCGAACTGGTCGCCGCCGCGCGCGACGGGGATCAGCGCGCGCTCGACGCGGTGATCGCCGCCTCGATGCCGCTCGTCTACAACCTGGTGGGACTGGCGGCCTACGGGCTCGATCACGCTGACGTGGACGACGTGGTTCAGGAGACCCTGCTGCGGGTGGTGCGCGGCATCGGCGAGCTCGAGCGGCCCGAGGACTACCGGCAGTGGCTGGTGGCGATCGCGCTCCGGCAGGTGCGCGAGGAGGAGCAGCGGCGCAGCGCCGACGAGGCGAGGACGGTGCGGTACGCCCGGGAGCCCGGGTACGCGGACCTCGGCTCGGACTTCGCCGGGCTCACGATCCTGCGGCTCGGACTGACCGATCAGCGCCGGGACGTGGCCGAGGCGACACGCTGGCTCGACCCGGCGGAGTTCGACGTGCTGGCGCTGTGGTGGCTGGAGGAGATCGGGCAGCTCGAGCGCCGCGAGCTCGCCGAGGCGCTCAACCTGTCCGGGTCGCACGCCGCCGTGCGCGTGCACCGGATGAAGCGGCAGCTCGAGACGGCACGCTGCGTGGTCCAGGCGCTGCGCGACGCGGGGCGGTGCGTGCGGCTGCGTGCGGCGTCACGGGACTGGGACGGCAAGCCGAGCCCGCTGTGGCGCAAACGCTTCGACCGGCACGTGCGCAACTGCGTGGTGTGCGCCCCGCAGGATCGAGCGCTGATTCCGCTCAGCCGGCTGGTGCGCGGGATCGCGCTGCTGCCGGTGCCCGAGGCGCTGCGGGAGGAATGGAAGGGCTGGAATTCGCTCATCGGGCCGAGCGCGAACGCCAGAACCCTGATCAACGGTCACGTCATCAGTGCGTCCGGTCCTCGGCACGCGGAGGGCGACGGTCTTCCTGGCCCGGGTCGTCGCGCGCTCTCCGCCGCGTCTCCCCTCGCCATCGGGGGCGCGACCATCGCCGCAATCGTCATCGGAGCGTACGTATTGACGCCCGGCGGCCATCCGGCGGTCACCGCGCTGGCGGAGACCACTCAATCGGCGGTCTCCGCGCCGGTGCTCTCTTCGCCGGGTCAGATCAGCTTGAGCGCGCGGCCGAGCGCGAGCCTGAGCCGGAGTGCGAGTCACCCGCCGAGCCGGACTACGTCCGCGGCCGAGACCGCATTGTCGAGTACGAGCACGAGTACGAGCGCGTCGACTGCAGCGGGCTCAGTTCCGGCAGCGGGCTCGGCGGCCGCATCCTCCTCCGTCGTGCAGACGAGTTCGCGCAAGGGTGTCAGCGCGTGGACGTTCAGCGGCCAGGACCAGGCGTTGGCCGAGTCCGGCGCCTCGTGGTTCTACACCTGGTCCACCAGCACCGAAGGCATCTCCGCGCCTGACGCCGGCTTCGTGCCGATGATCTGGGGCCCGGCCAGCATCACGTCTTCCGCGCTAGCACAGGCCAAGCAGGATACGAGCTGCGGCTGCGTCGTCG
>Ga0302314_10002155_pt1 | contig 36788 bp, 28 predicted proteins | sample III_Palsa_N2_3_FD_200533 | JGI IMG/M metagenome (GOLD analysis project Ga0302314, IMG submission 200533) | Peat permafrost microbial communities from Stordalen Mire near Abisko, Sweden - III_Palsa_N2_3 | ecosystem: Environmental > Terrestrial > Soil > Palsa > Peat permafrost | place: Sweden...
CGCCTTCGCCTGGGCCCAGGATCCCGCCAACCGTGCGCGCGCGGACGGCGAGTATGCGATCCACGGCCGGGACCTGTACGCCATCGTGCAGGGTGGCCAGACCATGCCGGCTGGCGACAAGCGTTTTGAATCGCACCGCCGCTACATCGACATCCAGCTCAATCTCAGCGGTGCGGAGATCATGGAGTGGACGCCGGTCGCGGGTCTGGCGGTGGCGGACGACTTCCGGCCCGACAATGACATCCGCTTCCACCATCCCCCGACCGGCGCGACGACTCCGCTCCTGGTGCGGCCGGACGAGTTCGCGATCTTCTGGCCCGAGGATGCGCACAAGCCGTGCTGCCATCCCTACGGCGCGGCCACGGCCTTTCGCAAGATCGTCTTCAAGATCAGTATCGCTGCGGGATGATGCCGGCTTGGGCGGGTCCCGGGCCGTGCCATACGCGCCTTGCAATCGTTGATCACTAAGAGAGTGCCCAAGAGAGGATTTGAACCTCCGACCTTCGCATTACGAATGCGCTGCTCTACCCCTGAGCTACTCGGGCGCCTGTGCCACTGCTGGCCTCATCTCCGCTCCCAGCGGCCCGCAGAGCGGTCATGGTGCCAAGGCACCCACCGCGCGCGGGACCGAAGGGTAGGATGGCCTTTTTTGACGGCAAGCACTTGCGCTTCAGGGTCGCGCAAGACGCCCTGCCAAACCCGGTGCAGCGCCGGCCAGGCGGCTGGGATCAGGCCAGGACTTCGACCGCGCCCTCGACCGAGACCCGCACCTCGTAGGGCGCGACCTTCACCCCGGTCGGACCACGCGTGCACTCGCCATTGACCAGGCTGAACAGCCAGCCGTGGCCGACGCACATCACCTGGTTGTCCTTGATCGGACCCTGCACCAGGCTGACCCCGGCATGCGGACACATGTCCTTGAGCGCGAACCACTTGCCCTGGTGGTGGTAGACGCCGATGCGGCGCGCGCCGACCTTGACCAGCCGGCCGCCGTTCTCGGGCCATTCCGCGGCCTTGCCGATCGGCGTCCAGACCGGGTCGTTGGCAGCCGGTGGCTGCGGCGGGGTGGCGGATGCTGGGGGTTGGGGGACGACGGGATCGCTCATGGGATCGCTCCTGCAGGCTCGGCCGTGGCGGCGGGATCAGAGGGACGGATGAATCCGAGATGGCTGGTGTCGATGGCGCCGACCGAGTCGGTGCGGGTATGGGTCCCGACCGAGGCGGTGCGGCGCGCGGCGGCGGCCGAGACCAGGCTGCCAAGCAGCAGCTGGTTCTGCAGTTCCCAGCCGAAGCGGTCGCGGAAGGCGCCGCGCGCCTGATGGCGGATCCAGAAGGACATGGTGCGGTGCGCCATGGCCAGGTCGGTGCCGTTGCGCTCGATGCCGACCTGGCGCCACATCAGAGCGCGCAGGCTGCGCACCAGGTCGGCGACATCCAGGCCCTCCGGCGCTGCCTCGGGCATCGGCCAGGCCGAGCGCACCCGCCCGGAGGCCTGCGACTTGCGCCCGGCGAGCTGGCCGCTGCGGATGCCCATCACCAGGCCTTCGAGGATGCTGTTGGAGGCCAGGCGGTTGGCGCCGTGCAGCCCGGTGCAGGCGACCTCGCCCGCGGCCCACAGCCCGGGCAGGTTGGTAGCACCGCTGGCGTCGGTGACGACCCCGCCGCAGTGGTAGTGGGCGCTGGGATGGACCGGGATCCAGGCGCTGGCGATGTCGATGCCGAGCTTGGCGCATTCCTGGTAGATGGTCGGGAAGCGGTGCTGCAGGAACTCGCGGCCGAGATGCGTGGCATCGAGCCAGACGTGCGGGAAGTTGGTGCGCCGGATCTCGGCGACGATGGCCCGGGTCACGACATCGCGCGGCGCGAGTTCCGCATCGGGATGCAACCCGACCATGAAGCGCTTGCCGAGGTTGTTCTTGAGCACCGCCCCCTCGCCGCGCATCGCCTCGCTGATCAGGTGCCGCGCCCCGCCGGCGATGTACAGGGTGGTGGGGTGGAACTGCATGAACTCGAGATCCGCCAGGACCGCGCCGGCGCGGTAGGCCATGGCCAGCCCGTCGCCGGTGGCGACCGGCGGATTGCTGGTCTCGCGCCACACCCGGCCGCAGCCGCCGGTGCAGAGGATCACCTCACCGCCGAGCGCGACCACCAGCTCTTCGCGCCGCGAGTACAGCACGCCGGCGATGCGCTCGCCCCAGGAGATCAGGTCGACCGCATAGGCGTTCTCGATGACTTCGATCATCGGATGCTCATCGACCGCGGCCGAGAGCGACCGCACCACTTCCGCCCCGGTCGAGTCGCCGTTGGCATGCAGGATGCGCCGCGCCGAGTGGCCGCCCTCGCGGGTCAGCTCCAGGATGCCGGCGTCGCCATGGTCGAAGATGCAGCCGTGGCGGCGCAGGAAGCCGATCGACTCCGCGGCGTGCGAGAGGATGTCGCGCACCACCGCCTCGTTGCACAGCCCGGCGCCGGCGGCCAGGGTGTCCTGCACATGCAATTCCGGATCATCGGCCAGCTCGCGTTCCGGTTTGTCGAGCACCGCCGCGACCCCGCCCTGGGCCCAGGCGGTGTTGCTCTCGTACATAGTGGTCTTGACCAGCAGCAGCACTTCCTTGCCCTGGTCAGCGGCGGCGAGCGCGGCGCACAGTCCGGCCACCCCGCCTCCCACCACCAGCACGTCCGCTTCCAGGGCGGGTCGGCGACGCAGATCGAAGCCGAGAAGATGGCGGGTCACGAGTGGACCCGGCTCAATCACTACGCCCATAGGCGCTCATCATCCCTGCCCCCTGGGTGGGGGCTAGCCGTTTTCGGTGGCGCCCCGCGCGGACGGCTGGAGGGCCTGCTCACCGCGCGCCGCGGCGATGAAGCACCGTCCGCGATCCTCGAAGCCGTTGAACATGTCGAAGGAGGCGCAGGCCGGGCTGAGCAGCACCGAGCCGCCCTTGGGCAGCAGCGCTTTGGCCAGCAGGACCGCCTCCTCCATGCTCAAGGCGGTCAAGGGACGTAGACCGTAGAGGGCCAGGGCCTTGGCGATTGGCGGCGCGGTCTGGCCCATGACTACGGGACTAGCGCCACGCCGCGCGGTGGCTGCCGCGAGTTCCACGAACTCCGCGCCCTTGTCGGAACCGCCGAGGATGATCGCCAAGGGGCCGGTGATCGCGTTCATGCCGGCGATCGCCGACTCGGGGGTGGTGGCGATGGAGTCGTTGATGTAGCGCCAGGTCGCACCGTCGCGGCTCTCCTCGTGGACGAACTCGAGCCGGTGCGGCAGGCCCGTGACCTGGCGCAGCCGCGCCGGCAGCTCGGATTCGCGCACCCCCATGCGCAGCGCCGCGCTGATCGCCAGGCAGGCATTGCGCGCATTGTGGTCTCCAGGCAGGCCGAGGTCCTCGCGGCGCGCCAGCACATGGCCATCGGCGGCGCGGAAGTCGCCTGAGACGTGCACGATCTTCGAAAGCCGCGCGGCCGAGCGCAGCGCCATCATCTCCATCTCCGGCGCGACAACACAGGACGTGGCCCAGGTCAGAAGCGCGAGCTTGGTGGCGCGGTAGTGCTCCAGCGACGGATGCCAGTCGAGGTGGTCCTTGGCGAAGCTGGTGAAGATCGCGATGTCGAAGTGCGGGGGCGCGTCCTTCAGGTACCAGAGCTGGAAGCTCGACAGCTCGCAGACCAGCGGCGCATGCGCTCCGGAGCGCATCAGCCATTCCAGCAGCGGCTCATGGCTGTTGCCGGCGACCCCCCAACCGAGCAGCGAGGCGGTGATGTTGGTGGTGGTGCTCTTGCCCTTGGTGCCGGTCACCGCGATGCGCGCTCCCGCATGATGGGCGAAGAACAGCGCCTCGGGCGAGGTGCGCGGCGGATGCGCCGCCGGCCAGGCGCGCGGCGGAATGGCCGGCGAGGCGACGATCAGTTCGGCGGCGGCGAAGGCGGCATGGCCGGCATCGCCGACATGCCAGGTCCAGCCGCGCGCCAGGGCCTCGGCGCCGGCCGGGCCGAAGTCGGACGCGGGACGCTGCTCGAGGATGGCGACCTCCGCCCCGTGGCTGGCGGCCCAGCGGCCGGCCGCGAGGCCGCCACCATGCCGCCCGAAGCCCCAGATGAGCAGGCGGCGTCCGGACAACTGCGTGAGGTCCTGCATGGCGGTCGCTGTCCATGGTGCGCCACCCGGGTCAGCGATGCAAGCACCGGTGAGGGCGCCGGCGGCGTGCGTGCCGCCGTGCATCACCACTCAGGGCGAGGACAGTGGCAGCAGCGCGGCCAGGGCCGCGAGGGTCATGGGCACGCCCCAAGCCCGGGGGCTGCCGCTGACGGCGCAGAAACAGGCCACGGCCATACTCAGGCGTGCCTGCCATTCGCCGACGACGAGGTCGCCCGCGTGCGCATGCGCCAGGAGCACCGGGGCTGCGGCGATGCTCAGCAGGGCGATCGCCATCAGGCGCAGTGCGCGCTGGGGCCAGCGTCGGGTTTCGAGATGCGGCTGCGGATCGAGGTCCGCTGCGCTCGCCCCGATGACCACGAGGCTAAGCGGCAGCACGAGCGCCAGCGCCGTGCGCACGCCCCAGCCGATGGGCCCCTGCTGGGCGTGGCCGGGCCGCCAGAGCACCGCGGCCCAGAGCCCGGAGAGGATCGCGGCGAGGATCTGCCACGGCCCGACCCGCATCCAGCCATACGCCAGCGGATAGGTGTAGCTGGCCGCGACCCCGCCGGGCCGCAGGAACACCACCAGCAGGGCGATGCCGCTGAGCGTGCAGAACCAGCCCAGGGCCCGGGCCGCGCGCGTGCCGCCGGCGATGGCGGTGACGATGCCGCCAAGCAGGGCCAGGATGGCGGGGGTGGAGGCCACCACCACGACGTGCATTTCGAGATGTCCGGGAGGCGTCAGCTGCAGGGCCGGCATGGCAGCATCGCAGCGTGCGGTGTGGCCATCGCAACCGTCGAAGCACGACGGCTCTCCACGCAGCGGAGACCGGGAGGCTGCGACATTGGTGTTGCCGCCGGCGCTGGCTGCGGCAATGGTTCGGCATGCTCGCCCGGCTGTTGCGGCCCATCCACCGAAAGCTTCCGATCCTGCCCCTGAGCGTTGCCCTGGCGGTGCTGGGCGGCGTGTGGCTGCCGCGGACGCTGTGGAGCGACCAGCCGTTCCAGCTCGGCCTGGTATCCGCGGGCCTGGTCGCGTTGATGGGGGTGACGCGACCACGCTTCGCGATCACGATCCTCGGCGCCATGGTGGTCGCGGGCATGGCCTGCGCAGCTGCCGGCGACCTGGGGCATGCGCCCCTGATCATGGAACTGGTCGCGCTCATCGCCCTGCCGCCGTGCCTGACCGTCCTGACCACGCCGCACGCGCATCTAAGCGCGCAGGCGTGCGAACCGGCCGTGGGCCTGAGCGGCGCGCTCGCCCAGCTCGTGGTGCTGTGCGCCCTGCCGGTCGGCCTCGCCGCGACGCTGGGCTGTGGCCTGGGTGCGGTGCTCTGCCTGTGCGCTCCCGGCGCCCTGCCGCAGCGGGCACGCGACCGGGAGGCGAGCATCGATGCTGCCCCGGCACCCCTGCCGGCCCTGCCCAGTGCGCCGCGGCTGCTTAGAGTGCTGCCGCCGGGGCTGTTCCTGGCCGCCGTCCTGCTGGCCGGGTTCGTGCATCGGCTGCCGTACCGTCACGTGGGCATCGGCACCTGGCTGGTGCTCGGTGTCCTGGTCGCGGTGTGGTCGGTGATGACGGGTGACATCGTGGCGGCGATCTTCCTGGTGGGTTTCGACCTGTTTGCCGTGGTGAGCTGCCCCGTGGGCCCAGGAGGGGACCACGGCATGGTCCTCCTCGGCATCCTGGCTCCCGCCCAGGTGCTGCCCCTGACCTGGTGGTGGCAGCGTTTCGAGATGGTCCCGTGGCGGGTGGCCGTGGTCATCGGGATCGTGGCGCCCTTTGTCCTGCTTTTGGGCTCCTCGCCATCCCTGGCCGGCGTCGCCCTGGCGGGAGTGGGCGGAGTGGCGATCTGCGCCCTGCGACCGACGAAGCCGCGTCACGGCCCGCTCACGCCGCGCGCGATGCTTCGCGCGGCCAGAGGCAGCCTGCCGATCTATTGGACCATGTACCTGCCGCTGAAGCTGCATCTCGATCCGATGTTCCTGCAGCTGGGCGCCGATCCGCGGCCCTGGCGGGCGGTGCTGGACGTCGGCTGCGGGCCGGGCCTGGGCGCGGCGGTGGCGTTCACGCGTCCGGGAGGCCTCAGCGCGTACTGCGGCGTCGATCTCGATCAGGAGAAGCTGCGCGTGGCGCGTGTGCTGCTGCACGGCGCCGGACGGGACCTGACTGACGACTGCCAGCTGGTCCTCGGACGGATGCCCTTCGCACAGGACCTGCCGAGGACCTACGACACCGTCCTGCTCTTGGATGTCCTGCATTACTGGGATCCAGCCGAGCAGCAGCGGCTCCTGTCCTACTTGCGCCGGCAGACCGAACCGGGCGGCGAGATGTGGCTGCGCGACGGGGTCGTGGATGCGGAGGGATCAATGGGGCAGGTCGGCGCTGGCGAGCGCTTCACGACCAGCGTCGCGTTCAATCCCGGTGGTGGCGCGCTGTACTTCCAAAGCGCGGTCTGCCTGGAAGGCTGGTTCGAAGCTGCTGGATGGACGGTGCTGGAGCGGCAGCCCTCGGGTGCGCAGAATCGGCTCTGGCGCCTGCGGGCATCTGCGGTGGCATCGGCCTAGCTCGGTGCGCGCCGCTGCGCGGGAGTCAGGCCGGCGAAGAACGCCTCGAGCTGCGCGGCGATGGCCGGCTCATCGAAGGCCCGCGCATCGACCATGTCGGCATGCAGCACGGTGTGCGGCACTCCGGCCGCGACGTAGCCGGGCACGCGGCGTTTGACATAACTGTTCCAGATCCCGCAGGACTGGTTCCAGTGCGCGATCAGCCCGTCGGCGGCGTAGTCGCGCACCAGGTCCAAGGTCCAGTCCAGGACCCAGCGTCCGGAGCGGTTCATGGTGTTCCAGGCATAGCGTTCGACCAGGCTCTCGAAGGGACGGTGCTCGTCGAACTGGAACCACCAGGAATGCGTGTAGGTGCTCGAGACCAGCGCCACACCGCGCTCGGCGCAGAAGCGCGCCAGCCAGTTCTTGCGCGGCCAGATCGGGATCGCGTCCCAGACCAGGCGCAGGCGCTCGCTGGGGACGGCGGCGATGCCCAGGGCGATGCGCTCATCGAGTTCCGCGAGGAGCTCGGTGTAGAAGGCGGTGGCCTCGGGTGAGCCGCGCGCCACGACGATCGGCGCCATGGCCGCGAAGGCGTCGAAGCTGGTCCAGGGCGTGGGTCTGGTCTTGGCGCGTTCCAGGCACTGCTGCCAGAGCCGGTTGGCGCGCGCCGACTCGGCGACGACACGCGAGAGGTTCTCGTCGCGCCATACCAGACCGAAGCGCTCGGTGCAGGCCTGGAGGTGGCCCCGCAGATCGGCGGCGAAGCGGGCGAGCTCCTCGGCGGTGTGGTGCTCGGCGCGGGTCAGGGGCGGGGCATGCAGCACGAAGTGCGGGATGTGGCGCGGCTTGGTGCCGCGCTGTTCGAAATGGCGCTGCACCGCCTCGCCCCAGCGCGCCACCACCGCGCACTGGCTGTCGCAGGCGTAGAACAGGTCCGGTTCCGGCAACCCGCCAATCGGCGAGGAGGCGTGGTCCTCGAGGCTGCCGAGGTCGGCCAGGGCGTAGCTGCACAGGCGCGGCTGCGCGAAGCCCTGCGCCTCGGCGGTGGCGATGGTGGTGCGCGCGTAGGGCCGCGCGGGGTCGCGGTGCTCGGAGAGCGCGCCGAGGATCGCGGCATGGTTCTCGGGATACACCGGGATGATGCCCAGCGCGAGCAGGGCCTCGGCCGGCGCGAAGGCCGAGCACCAGGCGATGGGCCGGCCCGAGGCCTTGACGCGGCGGTACCAGTCGAAGATGTCGAATGCGGTGCGCAGCCGGGCGGCGCCGCTCGGGGCGCGGCCGGCCTGGGCGGGCGACGCGTCACGATTCCCTGATGAGGGCGCATCCGGCATGGCGACTGGACTCTAGGCCGCATTCTGGCTTGGCGAGCGCGGACTGGTCGCTCCAATGATGCCGCGCCATGACCATCAGCCCCGCTTCCGACGCCTCGACCCCTGCCCCCGCGCCGGCGACGACGCCCTACGCCCTGGTCACCGGCGCCAGCCGCGGCATCGGCGCGGCGATCGGCCAGCGCCTGGCTGCCGACGGCTTCGATGTGGTGCTCAACTACCGCTCCAACCATGTGGCCGCCGAGGCCGTGGCCGCACTGGTGCGCGCCACCGGGCGGCAGGCGGTCCTCGATCCCTACGACGTGACCGACCGTGCCGCCGCCAAGGCCGCACTGGAGCGCATGCTCGACAGCCGCGGCGTGCCCTCCGCGGTGGTCGTCAACGCCGGCATCACCCGCGATGGCCTTCTGGCCTTCATCACCGACGAGGAATGGGACGAGGTCATCAATACCGGCCTCGGCGGCTTCTACAACATCCTCAAGCCCCTGATCACCCCCCTGCTCAAGAGCCGCCGTGGGCGGATCGTCACCATCGCCTCGGTCAGCGGCCTGATGGGCAATCCCGGCCAGGTCAATTACTCGGCCGCCAAGGGCGGCGTGATCGCTGCGACCAAGGCCCTGGCGCGCGAGATCGCCAAGCGCGGCATCACCGCGAACGTGGTCGCCCCGGGACTGATCGATACCGAGATGCTCAAGGGCCTGGATCTTGAGATGATGCTCAAGGTCGTACCGCTCGGCCGCCTCGGACGCGTCGAGGAGGTCGCCGCGGCGGTCAGCTTCCTGTGCTCGCCCGGTGCCAGCTACATCACCGGCCAGGTGCTGTCGGTGAATGGTGGTCTGCATACCTGACCTGCCAGCCGCGCTGCTGAGATGGGCCCGGGAGCAGGGCCTGGGGCGGGTGCTGCTCGCGACGACGCTCACCGGCGGCTGCCTCAACCGGGTGCGCCGCCTGCACTTCGCGCAGGGCGAAACGCGGGTCCTGAAGACGCCGGGCGCGAGCATGGCCGGCGTCGATCCCGCCTATGCCGCCGAGGCCGCCGGATTGCGCCTGCTGGACACCCCCCTGGGACCGCTGCTGCCGGTGCCGGAGCTGCTCGGAGAGGATTTCCTGCTGCTAAGCGACCTGGGCTGTTCCAGCCCGTGTCCCGGCTACTGGCGGGACCTCGGCCACGGCCTGGCGCGCATCCATGCGCGCACGCTTCCCGCCTTCGGCATGCCCCCGGACGACACCAGCGACACGCCGCTGCGCGCCCGTGGCTGGATGTACGGCCTCGAAGCGGACGGCTGGCGGTTCTTCACCGAGCGCCAGCTGCTGCCGCTGGCGCGCCAGGCGCTGCGCGCGCAACCGGCCCTGCAGCGCGCGGTCGACCGGCTGGTGCCGCAGGTGCGCCAGCTGATCCCGCAGCAGCCGCCGGTCGTGCTGCATGGCGATCTGTGGCATGGCAATGTCAGTTCCGGACCACAGGGCCAGCCGGCGCTGCTCGATCCTGCTGCGCATGGCGGCTGGGCAGAGATGGACCTGGCGATGACGCATCTCTTCGGCGGCTTTCCCGCGGAGTTCCACCAGGCCTATGATGAACTCCATCCGCCCCTGCCTGGCCTGGCTGGACGGCTGGCGCTCTATCAGCTGCCCGCGCTGCTGAACCACGTACGGCTCTTCGGCGCCGGCTACCTGCCCCAGGTCGCTGCGCATCTCGCACGCTATGTCACGGTGTGAGGCCTGGCGCTGTTGACCTGTGCCGGCAGGCCCCGAGCCTGGAGCGATGGCGCTGCCGATCCACCTGATGCCGAGCCTGGACTGGCTGTTCATCGCCGCGCCGATCGCTGCGGTGTTGCATCTGCATGGCGGCTCCGCCTCGTGGGTCTTCGTGCTGTCCTGCCTGGGCATCATCCCGGCCGCGCGCTGGCTGGGCATCGCCACCGAGCACATCGCCTCGCGCACCACCGCCGGCATCGGCGGCCTGCTCAATGCGACCTTCGGCAACGCCGCGGAACTGATCATCGGGCTGATCGGCCTGCACGCCGGGCTGCCCGGGCTGGTCAAGGCCTCGATCACCGGCTCGATCATCGGCAACCTGCTGCTGGTCCTGGGCGGCTCCTGCCTGTGGGGCGGACTCAAGCACCACCGCATGCGCTTCAACGTCGCCGGGATCAGCGCCTACAGCTCGATGCTGTTCCTGGCCGCGACGGCGCTGCTGCTGCCGGCCACGGTGGCGGTGGTGGTGCCCTCCTCGGTGGACATCCAGCGCCACCTCAGCCTGCAGCTGTCGGTGATCCTGATCATCGTCTACCTGGCCAGCCTGCTGTTCTCGCTGCGCACCCACCGCCGCCTGTTCGATGACCAGAGCGAAGGCGCCGGGCCGCGCGCGCCGGTGCCCGGCGCGATGACCGAGACCGCGCATGCGACCGCGACCTGGAGCATGGGCCGGTCGCTGAGCACCATGCTCGCGTCCACCACCGTGCTCGGCGTGCTCGCAGAATGGATGGTCGGCTCGGTGCACCAGGCGGCCGCAACACTCGGCATGAGCAGCCTGTTCGTGGGCGTGATCATCGTCTCGATGGTCGGCAACGCCGCCGAGCATTCCTCGGCCCTGCTCTTCGCACGCCGCAACCGCATGGACCTGGCGATGGCGATCGCCATCGGCTCGAGCATCCAGATCGCGCTGTTGGTGGCGCCGCTGCTGGTCTTCGCCAGCTACTGGCTGGCGCCGCAGCCGCTCGACCTGCTCTTTACCGGTCCGGAGATCCTCGCCATCGTGCTGGCGGTCCTGGTCACCGAGCAGGTGATCCGCGACGGCGAGACGCACTGGCTCGAAGGCGTGCAGCTGCTGTCGGTGTATGTGGTCCTGGCCTTCCTGTTCCATGCGCTGCCCGACGTGCCCGCGGCCACCCCGGGGCAGGCGTCCCCGGACGCGCACCCGGTCGAGCCCGTGCCAGGCCCTGCGGTCCCGCCATGACGACCGCGCTTAGACGTAACGCGCGCGGCGTGCGGCCCGCGCCGGCGGTGGTCCTGGTGCGGCGGCGTGTCGCGGTGGAGCACCTGGGCTGGGTCGAGATCACCGCGCATGACCAGGGGCTGTGCGAGGTCGTGGTCTGCGCCCTGGGCGATCACAGCCGCCTGCGCGCGCGGACCCTGGACGGCCCGCACCGCGTGCTCGACCAGACCGCACGCTACCTCACCGCCTATGGCCGGTCGCATGTCCGTCATGGCCGCGCGCGGCGCCTGCCGGCCCCGCCCACCCTCGACCTCGCGCAGCTGAGCGCCTTCACCCGCGACGTGCTCGCGGCGACCAGCAGCATCCCCTTCGGCGCCTTCCTGACCTACGGCGGGGTGGCGCGCCTGCTCGGCCGGCCCGGGGCGGCGCGCGCCGTGGGCCAGGCGCTGGGTCGCAATCCGATCCCGATCATCATCCCGTGCCACCGCGTGCTGGCCCACCAGGGCGTGGGCGGCTTCACCTCGGGGCTGCCGATCAAGCTGCTGCTGATGGAGCTCGAGGACATCGCAGCCGAGCGGCGCTGAGCGCCGCCTGGCAGTCGGTGAATGGACCTGGATCACTGCCACCGTGCCGCTATCCCTCAGCCGTGACCGGTCCTGGCTCCCCTTTCCATGTGGCTGACTGGTGCATTTTCGCCGGCTACGGCCTCGCGCTGGCCCTCGGCGGGGTCCTGGCCCGGCGCCGTGCGCGCGATGCCCGCGACTTCTTCGTCGGTCATGGCCAGATGCCCTCCTGGGCGGTGGCGCTGTCGGTGTTGGCCTCGGCGCTCTCGGTGGCCAGCTACCTGGGGGTGCCGGAGTCGGCCTACGGCGGGGACCTCACCTACCTGATGGCGAATGTCGGCACGGTGATCGCCGTGGTGATCGTCGCCTGGTACTTCATCCCGCGCTACTACCGCTTCCAGGTGGTCACCGTCTACGAGCTGATCGGCCGCAGCTTCGGGCCGCGCGCCAAGCTGGCCGCGAGCCTGACCTTCCTGCTCGGACGCACGCTCGCCTCGGGCGTGCGCCTGTTCATGGCGGCGATCCCGGCGGCGGCGATCCTCTTCGGCACCTCCGAGGCCGATGTCCCCGCGCTGATCATCGGTGTAACCGTGCTGACCCTCGTGGCCACGCTCTACACCCTCAGTGGCGGCATCACCAGCATCATCTGGACCGACGTGGTCCAGCTCGGTGTCGCGATGGGCGCGGTCCTGGCGGTGGCGGTGGTCATCTACAGCCGCATCCCGCTGCACTGGGATGGGATTGCGCAGATGCTCAGCAGCGCAGGTACCGCCGGCGGCAGCAAGCTGCGCGTGCTCAACACCAGCACCGATCCGCATGTGGTCAATACCCTGTGGACGGCGCTTAGCGGCTACATGCTGCTGAATCTCGCCGTCTACGGCACCGACCAGGATCTCGCGCAGCGCATGCTGACCTGCAAGAACGCCCTCGCCGGCGGACGCTCGGCGCTGCTGTCGATCGTGCTGAACCTGCCGATCACGCTGTTGTTCATGTGCATCGGACTCCTGCTCTACGTCTTCTACCACCTGGATCCGCAGCTTACGCACGTGCACCATCCGCTGCAGAAGGGCGAGCACGCCTTCATCAGCTTCATCCTCTACGAGCAGCCGCCGGGGATGGCCGGGCTGCTCATGGCCGGGCTCTTCGCCATCGCCTTCACCAGCCTGCTCTCGGCGATCAACGCCATGGCCGCGGCGGTGGTCAATGACTGCTACCGGCCGCTGCGTCCGGACACCACTGCGGCGCAGCTGCTAAGCGCCAGCCGCCTGGCGGTGCTGGCCAGCGGCCTGGTCATCGGCCTGGTCGCGGTGGGCTGCATCTTCTGGCACCGCGCCAGCCCCGGGACCTCGCTTTTGGATTTCGCCTTCACCGTGGTGGTGGTGCCCTACTGCGGGATGCTCGGCATCTTCCTGACCGCGATCTTCACCAGGCGTGGCAATGGCCTGAGCGCCTGCCTGGCGCTGGTCCTGGGCATGCTCTCCATCCTCGTCCTGCAGCGCTGGCACCAGCCGCTGGCCTGGCCGTGGCAGATGGTGGTTGGCACGTCGCTTAGCACCGCTATCTGTTGCTGTGGACGGCGGCCACCCCTGCCCGGACCTGCCGTGCCATGAGTCTGCAAGACGCCCCACCGCTGCTGCTGCCCGCGCCGAAGGCGATCATCGCCACCGGCGAATGGCGCACCATCCCGGCCACCTTCGGCGTCCATGGCCATCCCGACTACAAGCAGGCGGTACGCCGCGTGCTGGGCGAGCGCGCCGGCGAGGACCCCTCGACCCTGGCGCAGATCGTCTGCGGGGTGGCGCTCGAGCCGCTGAAGAATCCCGAGGCCTACCGCCTCATCGTCCAGCCGTCGCGCATCCTGATCGAGGCCGATGACGCGCGCGGCGCCGCCCATGGCGCGCGCACCCTGATGCAGCTGATGCGCCAGTTCCCCGAGCGCATGCCCTGCGTCCGGGTCCAGGACCGCCCGGCCTTCGCGGTGCGTGGGGTGATGCTCGACATCGCTCGCGACCGCGTCCCGACCATGGCGCAGCTTGAGCGCACCATCGACCTCCTGGCCTCGTGGAAGATCAACCACCTCCAGCTCTACGTCGAGCACACCTTCGCCTACCGCGGTCACGACGACGCCTGGCGGGACTGGTCGCCGATCACGCCCGACGAGATCCTGGTGCTGCAGAAGCGCTGCCAGGGCCATGGCATCGAGCTGGTCGCCAACCAGAACTGCTTCGGGCACCTCGAGCGCTGGTTTGCGCATCCCCGCTATGCACCCCTGGCCGAGATCCAGGGTGCCAAGACCCCCTGGTCCTTCCTGCAGTGGACCAAGCACGGGCCCTTCAGCCTGTGCCCGTCCGATCCGGGCGCTTTCGCCCTGGTCGACGACTGGCTGACCCAGCTGGCCGGGACCTTCGCCTCACCGCTGATCAACATCGGCTGCGACGAGACCTGGGACCTTGGCCAGGGCCGCTCCAAGGCCGAGGTCGATGTCCGCGGCCGCACCGCCGTCTACCTCGACTTCGTCGCACGCATCTGCGCGCGCGTGCAGGCGCTCGGCAAGCGGCCGATGATGTGGGCCGACATCGTGCTGCACGATCCCGCAAGCCTGGCACAGCTGCCGGAGGACCTCATCGGCCTGGCCTGGGATTACGAGCCCGACGCGCGCTTCAGGCGCTGGTGCGACGAGCTGCGCGCGGCGCGGCGCGAGGCCTGGGTGTGCCCCGGCACCAGCGCCTGGCGCTCGATCACCGGACGCACCAGCGAACGCCGCGGCAACCTCCTGGTGGCGGCGCGCGAGGGCCTGGCCGGCGGAGCGACCGGCTACCTGGTCACCAACTGGGGCGACGACGGCCATCGCCAGCAGTGGCCGATCGAGCTCCACGCCCTGGCCGAGGCCGCGCACCGCGCCTGGTCGGGCGAGGCGCCCTTCGATGCGCGCTGCTCCGCGCTGCATGCCTTCGACGATGCCAGCCTGCGTCTGGGCGAATGGCTCGATGACCTCGGCGATGCCGACCGGGCGCTGCGCGCGGTCGGCGGCCAGCCCGGCGCGGGTGGCGCAGCGACTCCGCTGCGCAACGCCTCGGCGTTGTTCATGGACCTGCACCAGCCGCTCGAGCAGCCCTGGATCGGGACCGCGGGCGACTGGCAGGCGATCGAGGACCGTCTCGCGGCGCTGTTCGATACCGCGCCACTGGGCCTGGATCCCCTGCTGCGCGCCGAGACCATGCATGCCCTCGAGGAGGCCTCGAAGGCGGCGCGGCGCGCCGTGCTGCGCCGCCGCGCACCGTCAGACCGCAGCTGGCGCCCGACCCTGGCGGCGGCGTTCCGCCGCCTCGAGGAGCGCCATCGCGAGCTGTGGCTGGCGCGCTCGCGTCCCGGCGGTCTTGAGGACTCCAGCGCCTACTACCGGCGCATCATCGCCGAATTGGAGGCCTGAGATGGCGATCCGCCTGGGCCAGCGTCCCGCCGCGGCTGCGGCCAAGCCCGCCGCCAGGGCCAGCGCGGCGCGCCCAGCGGCACCCGGCCCCAAGCCGGTCCACAGCTCCGAGCGGCGCGACGCGCGCGCCCGGCTGGTGGTCGGCTGCATGACCGGCACCTCGCTCGATGGCCTGGATGTGGCCCTGGTGCGCATCCATGGCTATGGCCTGGCGATGCAGGCGGAGCTGGCGCGTGGCGTGAGCCTGCCCCTGGGCCGGATCGGACCGGGGCTGCGCGCCCTGGCCGAGCAGCAGCCGCTGACCGCACGCGCCATCACCGAGCTCATGGCCGGCTTCAGCGCCCTGCATGTGGAGGCGGTCCGCGAGCTCAAGGCCGAGCGTCTCGACCTGGTCGTGGTCCATGGCCAGACCGTCTACCACGCGCCGCCGCTGAGCTGGCAGCTGTGCGCGCCCGTGCCGATCAGCCATGCGCTGATGGCGCCGGTGGTCTATGAGCTGCGCGGGGCCGATCTCGCCGCGGGCGGGCAGGGCGCGCCGATCACGCCGCTGGCCGACTACGTGCTCTTCCGCCATGGCTCGGAGTCGCGCGCGGTGATCAATCTCGGTGGCTTCTGCAACCTCACCCGGCTGCCCGCGGGCAACGACTCGACGCGCATCGGTGGCGGCGACATCTGCGCCTGCAACCAGCTGCTCGACGCCCTGGCGCGCCGGCTGTGGGAGGTGCCATTCGATCATCATGGCGAACACGCCGCCTCCGGCACCGTCGAGCGCAAGGCGCTGGCGGCCCTGGCGACGGCCCTGACCCTGCAGGCCAAGTCGCGCCGCAGCCTGGGCACCGGCGATGAGCTGGGCGCCTGGATCGAGCGCTACCGGGAGCGCTGCTCGCCGGAGGATCTCGCCCGCACCGCCTGCGCGGCCATCGCCCAGACCATCTGCACCGCCGCTGACGGCGCCCAGCGCCTGGTGCTCGCCGGGGGCGGCGCGCGCAACCGCACCCTGGTCGCCGAGTTCCAGCAGCGCGCCCACGTGCCGGTGGTCACCAGCGACCAGCTGCAGGTGCCCATCGACATGCGCGAGGCGATCGGCATGGCGATCCTCGGCGCCCTGTGCCAGGACAACATCCCGATCACCGTGCCCGGCATCACCGGGGGCGAGAGCGCGCCGGTATCGGGCTGCTGGTGCTATCCGACCCTGCGGCCCCTGGCCGAGGCCAGCCGCCGCTACCCGCGCTAGCCCGACCGCATAGCCTGCCGCGCATGCAGGCACCTCCGGATCGCGCGCATATCCCCACCGAAGGCCGCAATCCGCGCAGCCAGGCGCTGCACACCATGGACGTCGAGCAGCTGGTGACGCTGATCCAGGACGAGGACCGTTCGATCAGTGAGGCCATGGCCCGGGCGCGCGCGCCGCTCATCGCCTTCATCACCGCCGCCGAGCCGCGCTTCAATGCCGGTGGGCGGCTGATCTACCTCGGCGCCGGGACCTCGGGGCGGCTCGGGGTGCTCGACGCCTCGGAGGCGCCGCCGACCTTCAACATCCCGCCCGAGCGCGTGGTCGGGATCATCGCCGGCGGTGACGGGGCGCTGCGCCGCTCAAGCGAGGGGCGCGAGGATGAGCGCGATGGCGCTGGCGCGGCCCTGCGCGCGCTGGCGCTGCAGGATGCCGACATCGTGATCGGCATCGCTGCCGGCGGCACGACCCCTTATGTGCGCGGCGCCCTGGTGCTCGCCCAGGCGCTCGCGCCGGGCTGCCTGCGCGCGCTGTTGAGCTGCTCGCCGGTGCCGAGCGCGCCTGAGATCGACCACCTGCTGATCCTCGCCACCGGTCCGGAGGTCCTGACCGGATCGACGCGCATGAAGGCGGGGACCGCGACCAAGCTGGCCTTGAACACCATCTCGACCGCGCTCATGGTGCGCCATGGCAAGGTCTATGAGAACCTGATGGTCGATGTGCGCGCCACCAACGGCAAGCTGCAGGACCGCGCGGCGCGCATCATCGCCACCCTGACCGGGCTGGACCGTCCGGCGGCCCTGGCGGCTCTCGATGCGGCCGATGGGCAGGTCACCACCGCGGTGGTGATGCACCGACTGGGGCTCGATGCCGCACAGGCCAGGGCCCGGCTGCAGCACAGCGGGCAGCGGCTGGACCGCGCGCTCGCGGACGAGGCGGCTCCCCCTCGCTGATGCTCAGAGCCCTGGCCGCTCGTCGGCGTCGGCGCGCAGCCCGTCGCGCGGCGCCGCGGGACGGACCAGGCGCGACGGGTCCGCCAGGCCGGCGGGATCGGCCGGCGCGGCCCGGCGGTTGGGATGGCGCGCGGTGGCGGGCGCGGTGGGATAGCCCTCGCGCTTGAGCACATGGCGGATCCACTGCGCCCGGACCCCGGCCGCTTCGGCGATCCACACCGGGTTCTCCTTGGCGGCGGCGCGGCTGAGGACCTCGGCGAGGGTCAGCCGGCCGACGCGCTGCTCGCGCTTGCGCCACGACGGCTTCCAGTTGATCGCCTGGGCGATCAGCCGCGCGTCGGGCCAGGGCAGGCGGTGGCGCTCCATGACCTGCATCAGGCCCTCGCCGGCGCGCAGCTCGATCAGGATGTCGCGCAAAACCGGCGGGCTGATGCCGATCGCGGTGCACAGCACCGCCTCCGGCACCGGCTCGCCTGAGCCCACCAGCAGCGGCACCGCCTTGCGCGCCTGCTGGCGGCGGCTGCCGGCATACGCGGTCAGGCCGGTCTGGATCAGGTACTGCAGGCGCTGGGCGGGGGTGAAGCCGTGGCTGGTGACGATCATCTCGATCGAGGCGCCTTCATCGATGCGCTGGCGCAGGCGTTCGACCAGCCCGCTGTCGACGCTGACCGGCGGGCGTGCCGGGCGGGGCCGGCGATGGCTCTGCAGCAGGGCGTCGCGCACCAGGGAGCCCTGCTGCGGCGCCAGTCCGACCGCGGCGGCGAGGGTGGCAAGCTCGGCTCCGGCGCGCGCCGAGGCGACCAGCTGCACCAGGGGGACCTTGGATGACAGTGCTCGTAGGAGGAGGCCGCGCGGCACGGTCTGCTCCGCGGCCAGGCGGGCGGAGATCAGCGACCACAGCGGCGGGAGCTCAGCCTGGGAGCTGTGCTCCGGGGCGTGGTCCGTGTCGTGGCTGGAGTGGTCGTTGATCGGCATCGTCCGGGAACTCTGGGACAGGATACCCTGCGCACGGCCAAGACGCCAGCACGGCTGAAGTGTTTGGCATGACGACCAGCCCCCTCACAGCACGCGGCTGTATTCCTGGGTGCGTTTCCAGCCCAGGGCGCGGTACAGGGACCTCCCGGCGGGCGCAGCGTGCAGCGACAGGCGGGTATGGCCCTGGCTGCGGCACCAGGCAACGGCCGCGTCGACGATCAGGCTCGCCAGGCCCTGGCGGCGGCAGCGGGGGTCGGTGTACATCGACATCAGGTAGGGCACCCCGCCGCCGGCGAAGCCGGGACGCGGCTGGCGCTCCTGCAGCCACACCGTGCCCCCGGCCACGATCCCGCCTGCGGACGTGGTGCGCGCGACCAGGAAGGCCACCAGCCGGTGCTGGGCCATCTGCGTGCGCACCCAGCGCGCATAGTCGCGGTCCGCGCGTGCGCGATCCTCGATCTGCCCCTCCCCCATGGCCTCGAACATCAGGCGGCGCTGGCGCACCAGCTCGGGGATGTCGCGCCGGGTCGCGGTGCGGATCGTATAGCGCGCGCGGGCCATGCCCGAATCTCCGCAGCGTGGGCGTATGGTGCAAGGCCCGGACGGGGCCGCCTCACCCGCCGCTGTGGCGCAGCGCGCGCGCCGCGTCGCAGGCGCCATAGGTGAAGATGATCTCGGCCCCGGCGCGGTTAAGCGCCAGCAGGCTCTCGAGCAGGCACGGCTCGTAGTCGATCCAGCCGCGCTCGGCGGCGGCGCGCAGCATCGCATACTCGCCGCTGACGTGGTAGGCGGCGATCGGCAGGGTCGATTGCCGGTGCAGGTGGCTGATGATGTCGAGATAGGGCAGGCCCGGCTTGACCATCAGCCAGTCCGCCCCCTCGGCCTCGTCGAGCGCGGCCTCGCGCAGCGCCTCGCGGGCGTTGGCCGGATCCATCTGGTAGGTGCGCTTGTCACGCGGCGCATCGGCGTCGGCGCGGGGTGCGGAGTCGAGCGCCGCGCGGAAGGGTCCGTAGAAGTGCGAGGCGTACTTGGCGCAGTAGCTCAGGATCAGGACGTGTCCGAAGCCCGAGGCGTCGAGCGCCTCGCGGATCGCCTGGACGCGCCCATCCATCATGTCGGAGGGCGCCACCACGTCGGCCCCGGCGCGCGCCTGCGCCACCGCCATCGCCGCGAGGATCGGCAGCGTCGCATCATTGTCGACGACCCCGCCGGCGACCACGCCGTCATGCCCGAAGACCGAGTACGGATCCATCGCCACGTCGGTGATGACCAGCATCTGCGGGCAGTCGCGCTTGAGCGCGCGCACCGTGCGCGCCACCAGGCCGTCGGGATTGAGCGACTCGCGGGCGTGCTCGTCCTTGAGCGTCTCGGGGATGTGCGGGAAGAGGGCGATGGCGCGGATGCCGAGCTCGAAGGCCTCGCGGGACTTGGCCAGGCAGCCGGCCGGGCCGAGGCGCGCGCAGCCGGGCATGGCGGCGATCGGCACGTCCTGCGGGTGGTCGTGGATGAACACCGGCAGCACGAGCTTGGCCGGGGACAGCCGCCGTTCGGCAACCAGGGCGCGGATCGCCGGCGATGAGCGGTTGCGCCGCGGTCGCGAGAGCATGCCTAGGGGATCGCCGGCTGGCTCGGCGCGGGCGGGTTGCTGGCGCTCAGCGGCGCGACCGGCGACGCCGCGACCGCGCCCGGACCCCAGATGCGCAGCGGCAGGATGTCGGTGACCTCGTCCTTGTTGGCGGCGACGACACGCAGGTTGTTCAATCCCGGCTTGAGCGTGACCACCGCGTGGTAGATGCTGTCGGTGCGCCCGTCAGCGCCCTTGTCGGCAGGATGCGCGAGCTTGGATCCCGGCTGCAGGTCGACCTTGTCCTCGTCCTGGAAGAGTGCGACGAAGCGCAGGGCGTCCTCGCCGTCACTGATGCGCACGCGCAGGTCGAGCTGGTGGTTGGGCAGGAGCTGCGAGCTCTCCATGGTGATCAAAGGCTGGATCACCGTGCCGCCCTTGATCGGCTGGTTGACCGGGAGGGTCAGGGTGCTGTACATGCTGGCGCGGTAGATGCCGGAGATGCCGGCGTCGTCCCCGTCCTTCTCATCGTCGAACGACTCCTCGGCGCGGATCTGCAGCTTCACCGAGTCGCCGGTGAAGGCTTCGGGCTTGCCCTCGCGCATCACCTCCTTGAGGACGGTGACCGGCACCTTGCAGATGACCTCCTGGCCCGGCTGGATGGGATCGATGACGAAGCGCACCTCGCCAAGCTGCACATAGGGGTCGTCGGACTTGTAGACGTAGAGCTTGATCTTGTTCGAGGCCGCGTCGCCATCGTTCTTCAGCGACAAGGTGACGGTGGCCGCCTCGCCGGGCACCAGCTTGCCGTCGCCGCTCGGCTCGGCGATCTTCCAGCTGTAGCTGAAGTGCGGGCGCAGCGCCTGCTCGACGGCGGTGGCGGGGGCGCCAGGCGGCCTGCCGCGCGGCTCGCCGAGCACCGAGATGGCGACCGGCAGGGTGGCGATCGGTGCGGCGTTGCTGTCGGAGTAGATGTCCAGGGTGAAGCGCTCCTCGCCCTCGTAGAGGCGCGGCGGCACGTGGAAGGTCATGCTGGACTGCACATCCTTGCCGGCGGGCACCGCGCCGATGATGAGCTCATCCTCCCACAGCGGGCTGTACTTGTCGGCCGAGACGACGCCATAGAGCCGGCCGAGATCGGCATTGGTGTCGTTGTGGATCTTGAACGACAGCTCCTCCTTGGCGCCGGCATGGACGATGGCCGGACCGGTATAGGTGATGCTGACCGCGCCGACGACCGGCGCGGAGGGTCCGCCCCAGGTCACCGGCGGAGCGAGCTTGGCGAGCGCTGCGGCCAGCGCCGTCTCCTCGAGCTCGGTACGCTTGGCGATCGGGTCCTTGAGCTGGTCGAGCAGGAACTGGCGCTGGTGGTCCTGCGCCTTGGCCTGGGCCACGCCGGCGTCGAAGCCGGGCTGCGCGAGCGCCGATTGCAGCAGATCGATGACGATCGTGGCCTCCTGGTCGGGAATGAAGTCCCTGGCGGAGATGCTCAGGAGCTTGAGCTGGTCCTTGTCGAGGAAGGGCGCGACCCAGCCCAGGTCGTAGGTCGAGCTGTGCTGGTAGCGGCTGGTGTTCTTGAGGGCGAACTCGTCGTCGACCTCGCGTTCGCGCGTATAGGGGATCAGCTCGACGTCGCCGTTCTTGAGCAGCTCATGGCAGACCATGTTGACGTCCGGGGTGATGCCGACGTCCTGGATCGAGACGCCACCGGGCAGCTGGTACTCCTGGATGGTGAACTTCAGCTTGCTGCCGTCTTGCATGTCCTTGACGGTCTGAACCGAGCCCTTGCCGAAGGTGGTGGTGCCGATGATCACCGCGCGGTCGTTCGCCTGCAGGGCCCCGGAGACGATCTCGGCGGCGCTCGCCGTGCCGCCCGAGACCATGACCATCATCGGCACGTCGAGGATCGGGTTGCCGGCGCTGCGCGAGATGTCGGGGACGCCATCGGCGGTGACGGTGCGGACGATCTCGCGCTTGCGCGGCAGGAAGAACTGGCTGATCCATTTGGCCGCGTCAAGCAATCCGCCGCCGTTGAAACGCAGGTCGAGGACGAAGCCGCTGAGCGGGCCGGCGGCCTGCAGCTTGGTGATCTCGCCATAGAGTTCGTGGGTGGTGTTGGAGCTGAAGTCGTCCATGCGCACGTAGCCGATGTCGCCGGACCGGTAGGAGCGCGTCAGGATCACCTGCACCAGGTCGCGGACGACCGGCAGCTCGATGGTCTTGGTGCTGCTCTTGCGCTCGAGGGTCAGGTGGACGGTCGAGCCCTTGGGCCCCTTGATGCGGTGCACGGCCTGCTCGAGGCTCAGCCCGGCGGTGCGCTCGTTGTCGATGCGCAGGATGATGTCGCCGTCCTCCACGCCGGCGCGGTCGGCGGGCAGCCCGGGCATGACGCGTTCGATGGCGATGATGCCCTCATCCTGCACCAGGTAGGCGCCGATGCCGTAGAACTCGCCGCGGATGTCATCGCCGAACTCCTTGGCGGGTTCGGGCGGGAACAGGTTGGTGTGCGGATCCAGGCAGGCCAGGGCCCCGTTGACCATGACGTAGTCGAGGTCCCGGGCCTTGGCCGGGGTGAAGCTCGAGGCGTCGATGCGGCTGCGCACCGCCTCGAGGATGGCCATCGCGTCGTCCAGGGTCTTGGGATCGGGGGCCGGGACCTTGAGCTTCGGGGTGTCGGCGATGTCCAGGACGATCACATCGCCCGTCCAGGTCGCCTCGATCGACATCTCGGCCTGCTCGAGGGCGCGCAGCGCGCGTTCGACCATGACGCGCGGCAGGAAGCGCTTCTGATCGTAATAGTCGTCGTCCAGGACCTTGCCGACCTCGACCGCCATGTCCGGGAAGGGCGCGGGGTCGTCCTCGGCGCGCAGCGCCGGCGCCAGGAGCGCTGGCACGAGGCAGAACAGGAGGGTGCAGAGCACGAAGCGCAAGCGAAGGAAAGTGGGCACTGATGCCTCCCGGCCAGTCCAGGACTGTAGGTGGGCGGGGCATCCTGGAAAGCCCCGCAGGTCGCGACTGCGCGGCAGGACGTCGCGACATCGCCAAGCTTTCAGCCTATCCCCGCTCCGATGCGTAGGCGCGGCGCCGGAGGTTCAGGGCGCCAGGTGCAGGGCGACCATGGTCAGGTCATCGCTGTGCGCCCGCCCGCCCGACCAGGCGTCGACCTCGGCATTCACCAGCATCATCAGCTCGGTCGGCCCGAGATGCAGGCCTGCCGCCTGGACGACCGCCGCCGCGAGGCGCTGATCGCCGAAGGACTCGCCATCCGCGTTGGCCGCTTCGGTCACGCCGTCGGTGTACAGCAGCAGGTAGTCGCCGCCGGCCATGGTGAAGGGCCCGGACAGGGCCAGGGCGTTGTCGAGGATGATGCCCAGCGGCAGACCGCCGCTCTCCAGCCAGCGCACCTGGCCCTGGTGCAGCCACAGCAGCGGGCAGTGGCCCGCCGAGACGTAGCTGAAGGCCATGGTCGCCTGGTCGAGGCTGACCATGGCGCAGGTCATGAAGCGGCCGTTCTGCGCATGACACAGTCCCTGGTTGAGGTCGATGCTGGTGGTGATGATCGGGGTGCCGGCATGCAGGCGGTGCTGGACGATGGCATGGGCCATGGTCGCAAACAGCGCCGCGCCCAGGCCGTGGCCCGAGACATCGCCGATCAGCAGCGTGACTCGGCCGCCCTGCGCGAGGTAGGTGAAGTAGTCGCCGCCGGTCTCGTTGCAGGGCCGTGACGAGCCCTCGATGCGCAGGCGGTCGACGGCCAGGCCGTGCGTCGGGTACATGCCCTCCTGGACGCTGCGCGCGATCGCCAATTCCTGGGCGATACGCTCGCTGTCGACCATCGCGCCGACCATCAGCGCGTTGTCGAGCGCGACCGCGGCGAAGCTGGTCAGGGTCTCGGCCAGGCGGCGCTGCGCCGGATTGAAGTCGTGCTTGGCACCCAGCAGCACCACGCCCTGGACCCGGCCGCGCGCCGAGAGCGGCAGGGCCAGGAGCCCGCCGAGCTGGGGCAGCGCATGCTCGAGCAGATCATCGCGCAGCTGGTCCCTGCCCAGGTGCAAGACCGCGCCGCTTGCAAGCAGGTGGTCGATGACCGGCACGCCCGAACGCATGGTCAGGCCCATGACGGTCGCGGTGCGCAGCCCCCAGGTCGCGTGGTGGGCCGCTTCGGGATGGGCCCTGTCGCGCACCACCACCGCCCCGGCGTCGACGCGCAGCGCGCCAAGCAGGATCGCGAGGATCTTGTTCAGCAGGATGTCGATCTCGAGATGCTGCAGCAGCTGCCCGGCGGAGATCAGGTGCGCGAGCTGCTCATTGGCCAGGTGCAGCTCGCGGCGCAGCCCCTCCTCCTGGTGCAGCTGGCGGATCTTCAACGCCAGGATCGCGCAGCAGCGGTGCAGCGGCTCCGATATCACGCTGACGTGCCCGAAGATCGCCAGCAGTCCGACCACCTCGCCGCGCAGCGTCAACGGCAGCTGGTTGGCGGGCAGCTCGCCGGAGCGCTCCGGGTCCGGCAGGGCGAAGACCGGCAGGTTCGGCACCTCGTGCGAGCAGTCGAAGCCAGCCACCGGGTGCAGCGATTCGCCGGAGCGCACATAGAGGATCGCGGGCAGCGCCTGGATGCGGGCCAGGAAGGTCGCCAGCCGCGCATAGAGGGCCTGCGAGCTGTCGCAATCGGCCAGGACCGCGGTGGGATCGTCTCCACCTCCACGTGACCAGCGCCCGGGCATGCCTGACCCTAGCGCCTGAGCACGTCCGAGCACGCACCGGATTCCCGGCGCAGTGGCGGCCGCCGCGCGCGGCGCGATACTCGCCGCCGATGAGCGAGGAACCCTCGGCGGATGAGCTTCTGCGCGCGCTGGCGGCCCTGCAGCTGTCGCAGGTGCGCTGGCTGACCGATCTCGGCGAGGCGTGCGCCGGCGATCCGGGCTTCACGCAGTGCTTCCGGCGCTGGCAGGAGGAGCTGACCGTGGTCAAGCTGCAGCTGCACCGCGTCGAGGGCCGGCTGCTGCACTACCTGATGACCTCGCGCTACGACCTGCCGCGCGAATCGCACACCCGCTCGCCCGACGGGCGCGCCGCGGCCGCGGCCTGGCGCGGCCGCATCGAAGCCTGGTTCACGCGCATCCACCTGCCGAGCGCCTACCGGCGCCTGGAGTCGGTGGTCGACCTCGACCAGGAGGCGGTGAGCGCGGACATCATCACCGACCTCGCGTCGCTTGCCGAGACGGTCGAGGTCACCACCCCGGCGCTGCTTGAGATCCAGGTCAGCCGCGACCTGGCGAGCCTCGAGGCGACCGCCTTCTTCCGCGTGGTCGCGCCCTGGAAGCGGCTCGGACTGCCGGCGCTTTTGGATGTGACGCGCTGGCTCTCCGAGACGCTCTACGAGCAGGAGGACTGGTGAGCCGGGCCTAGCGGCCGGTGACGGTGCTGCTGCGCGGCTTCTTGGCGTTGGCGGCCTTGGCGCTCTTCGCCTCCTTCGCACCTTTGGCGCCCCTGGCCGGCTTCTCGCCGCCCTCGACCGCCTTCTCGACCCAGGCCCCGTCGTGCAGCATCGCCGTCCAGCCGCTCGGCTCGCCGTCCTTCTCGCTGGCCAGGTAGTGCTCCTTGGTCTTGCGGGCGAAGCGGATCAGCGTCGGGTTGCCCTTCGGATCCTTCAGCGGCGCCTCGGTCAGGTAGTGGTACTTGGGATCGAGCTCGGCCTTGTGGCGCAGCAGGTCCCCGACCTGCGGCGGACGGGTCTCGCGCGACCTGGGGTAGGCGCTCGAGGCGAGGAAGAGGCCGGCGGCGCCGTCGCGCAGCACGAAGTAGCCGTCCGACTTGGTGCACGTGAGCTCGGTCATGTGCACCGGTGCGATCTTGGGCGGCGCCGCCTCGCCATTGCGCAGCAGCTTGCGGGTGTTGACGCAGTCGGGGTAGCGCGTGCAGGCGAAGTACTTGCCGAAGCGGCCGGTGCGCAGCTGCATCTTGGCGCCGCACTTGTCGCAGTCGATCTGCGGACCCTCATAGCCCTTGATCTTGAACTGCCCCATCTCGACCAGCGAGCCGGTGCAGTCGGGATTGTTGCCGCAGATGTGCAGTTTGCGCTTCTCGTCGACCAGGTACGCGTCCATCGCCGTGCCGCAGACCGGGCAGCGCTTCTTCTGCAGCAGCGCGCTGACGTCGACCTCGGTGGACTGGTCCTCGACATCGTCGGCCGCGACCGTGACGACCTCCTCGCCGGGCACCAGGTTGATGGTCGAGGTGCAGCGCTCGGCCTTGGGCAGGTTGTAGCCGGTACAGCCCAGGAACACGCCGGTGCGCCCGGTGCGGATCGCCATCGGGCGGTTGCACTTCGGGCACAGGATGTCGATCGCCACCGGATCGTTGGGCTTCATCCTCGCGCTGGCGGTCTTGAGCTTGCCGGTGAAGTCGACGTAGAAGTCGTCGAGCACCGTCTTCCACTTGGCCTGGGCCTCCGCGATCTGGTCGAGGTGGCCCTCCATGCCGGCGGTGAAGCCGTAGTCCATGAGGTCCGGGAAGGAGTCGACCAGGCGGCTGGTGACGATGTCGCCGAGCTTCTCGGCGTAGAAGCGGCGATTGGCCAGCTTCGCGTAGCCGCGCTCCTGGATGGTCGAGATGATCGCGGCGTAGGTCGAGGGCCGGCCGATGCCGCGCTTCTCCAGCTCGCGCACCAGCCCGGCCTCGCTGAAGCGCGGCGGCGGCTTGGTGAAATGCTGCTTGGGGTCGAGCGCAAGCAGGGTGAGCTTCTCGCCCACGCGCAGTTCCGGCAGCACCGGCTCGTCGCTCTTGGCCGGCGGCAGCACCTTCAGGAAGCCCTCGAAGCGCAGCACGCGCCCACGCGCGGTGAGCTCGTAGTCTCCGGCCGTGACGGTGATCGCGGTGGTGTCGAACTCGGCCGGGGTCATCTGGCAGGCGACGAACTGGCGCCAGATCAGGTCGTAGAGGCGCCGCTCATCCTCATCCATGCTGAGGTCGGCCGCCGCGACGCGCACGTCGGTCGGACGGATCGCCTCGTGGGCTTCCTGGGCATTGGCCTTCGACTGGTAGGAGTTGGGCTTCTGCGGCGCGTAGCGGTCGCCGAAGCGCTCGGCGATCAGCAGCCGGCAGGCGGTGACCGCATCGGCGCTGAGGTTCACCGAGTCGGTGCGCATGTAGGTGATGTGGCCGGCCTCATAGAGGCGCTGCGCCAGGGTCATGGTCTTCTTGACCGAGAAGCTCAGGCGCGTCGAGGCGCCCTGCTGCAGGGTCGAGGTGATGAACGGCGCTGAGGGGTTGGAGCGGTGCGGCTTGTCGTCGCGCGCGGCGATGAGGTATGAGGCCTTGGCCAGATGCGCGACCGCGGCCTGGGCGTGCTCGGCGCGGGTCGGCTTGAACGGCTCATTCTTGTAGCGCACCGCCTGCGCCCGGAAGGTGGCGGCGCTGGCCTGGAGGTCGGCGTGCAGCTCCCAGTACTCGACCGGGTTGAAAGCGCGGATCTCGCGCTCGCGTTCGACGATCAGCCGAGTGGCCACCGACTGCACGCGCCCGGCCGAGAGGCCGCGCGCGATCTTCTCCCAGAGCAACGGCGAGACCATGAAGCCGACCACGCGGTCGAGGAAGCGGCGCGCCTGCTGGGCGTGGACGCGGTCCATGTTGATCTTGCCGGGGGTCGCGAAGGCCTTCTGGATCGCGGCCTTGGTGATCTCGGAGAACACCACGCGCTGGTACTTGGCGTGGTCCCCGCCGATCGCCTCGCGCAGGTGCCAGGCGATCGCCTCCCCCTCGCGGTCCAGATCGCTCGCCAGGTAGATGGTGTCGGCGTCCTCGGCGTAGCCGCGCAGCTCCTCGAGGACCTTGACCTTGTCGGGCAGGATGCGGTAGTCGGCCTTCCAGCCGTGCTCCGGATCGACGCCCATGCGGCGCACCAGGTTGGACTTGTTGCGCGCGATGCGACCGGTCTCGGTGATCGCGGTCTTGCCCACCGCCTTGGCGCCCTTCTTGCCTTTCGCCCCTTTTGCAGCCGCCTCCTTCTTCACGACCGGCTTGGACTTGGCCTCGGCGTCGACCGTCTCGGAGGCGTTGCGCGGCAGGTCGCGGATGTGGCCGTAGCTCGACTTGACCACGAACTCGCGGCCCGGGTACTTATTGATCGTCTTGGCCTTGGCCGGCGATTCGACGATTACCAGTGAACGTCCCATTGGCCTCCTGAGCGCGTCCGGCGACACCGGCGCGGGGGTGTATATGGATGCGGAGTCGGTCTGGTCAAGGCCTCGGCTGGCGGAGCAGGGTCGCGGACCACTCCCTATGATTCAATCTAAGTCATTGGACGACAAGACCTTAATATCGGTGCTTGGCACGCCTGGGAAAGCTGCACAGTGCCCGGCATGAGCGACTACCCGGCCCTGGTCGACGCGCTGGTACGTCCGCGCCTGGCGGCGCTCACCGCCAGCGACGCGGAAGCCAAGGCGCAACTGACGAGTGAGCTGGTAGGAAGCAGCGAGGCCTTTCAGCGCTGCCTGCCCGAGATCAGTCATGGCTTCCTGGTCAGCCGCATCGGCACCCAGGGCAGCTGGGTCTGGAGTGTCGGCAACGCGCACCACCGCAGCTTCGCCACCCTTGCCGTCGGCCGGCCCGAGCCGGACGGGACGGTGACGGTGGGCTTCGACGTGGCCGATGGCGAGGAGGAGCATCCCGCACCGTGGCGCTGGGATGTCCTGACCCTCCTGGCGAGCGTGGCGCTGGTCAAGCCGGGCCAGAAGGGCTCGGCCTTCGCCGCGCTCATGAACCGCACCCTCGACGGCTATGTCGCCGCGCTGCAAAGCGCCCAGGAGGTGCCCACCGAACCCGGCGACCTGCCCGCGGCGCTGGTGGCCATGATGCAGCGCAGCTCCGGACCGGTCGGCGCCGAGAGCCACCTCTCGAGCCACGTGCTGGTCGACCCCGACCAGAAGGAGCCGCGTCTGCGCACCGGCTCGGGATTGAGCAGGGACCTCTCGGCGCGCGCCTTCTTCCTGCCGGCTTTGACCGCGCTCTATGACGATGTCTCGCGCATCACGGTGCTCGACGTGGTGCGCCGCGACCAGCTCGGCGGCCCCTCGAGCGGCCGGCGCGGCTGGCTGGGCGTGATCCGCGAGCGCTCGCAGATGCGCTCCGAGCGCCTGCGCCTGCTCGATATCCGCGAGCGGCCCCCCTCCGCGCTGGCCCGGGTCCTGCTCGCCACACCCTTCCCGCCGCTCGCCGGCCCGGCCAGCCGCCTGAGCGTGACGCTCGGTGGCGACCCCTACCAGCGCCTGCTGCACGGCCCGGGCTCGACCTACATGGTGCGCAGCTTCTGCCATTGCCGGCAGACGCCCGACATCGGCGACCTCGACGAGGCCGACCTGCTGCGCCTGGCGCGGGCCTGGGGCCATCTCCTGGCCGGCTTCCACCTGCGCGGGCTGCGCGGCTTGCGCGTCGATGCCACGGTGCGTGCGCGCGAGATCGCCGCCGAGGCCGCCGAGGCGCGCAAGGACCTGGCCCGCCAGGCCTGGGAGCTGGCGGCGCACCTCGATCGCGCCCACCTCGCCTTCCGCAAGCTCGCCAAGGACGCGCCTTCCGCCTGAGTCGCCTGCGTCCGTCCGCGTCGCCTGACGCGCCCGGATCGGCGCATCGGCACCACGTTGCGATGCGCGCTTAGCCGAGTCCGGCGGCGCGCCGCAGGCGGTCGTTGATGCCCTCGCCCAGACCCTCCTCGGGCACCAGCTCGCAGATGATGGAGCACACCCCGGCATCATCCAGGCGGCGCAGCGCGGCGAAGAGGCGCGTCGCGGCCTCGGCCAGGTCGCCGCAGCGGCTGAGGATCTCCACCGCCTGCGCCTGGGGCGGGACGTCGATGCCGCGCCACGACAAGTAGGCGAAGCGCGCTCCCGCGGAGATCGTGCCGCTGCGCAGCGATAGCGGCGTGCGCGGCGCGTAGTGGCTGGCCAGCATCCCGGGCGAGGGCAGGCCCACGGCCGCGGCGCGGCTGCTGCGGTCGGAGAGCGCGACCGGCTCGCCGAGGATCTCCGCCAGGCGCGCACGGCTCAACCCGCCGGGACGCAGCAGCAGCGGCGGATCGACGCGCAGCACGCTGCTCTCGATGCCGACCCGGCACGCGCCGCCATCGAGCACCAGCACCTGGGAGGCGAGAAACTGCGCGGCGACGTGCGCCGCGGTGGTCGGCGAGACCATGCCGAAGGGGTTCGCGCTGGGCGCGGCCAGGGGCTGGCCGGCGGCGCGGATCAGGGCCAGGGCCACCGGATGGTCGGGGACGCGCACCGCGACCGTCTCCAGGCCGCTGGTGACGATGTCCGGAACCAGCGCGGTGCGCGGCAGCACCATGGTCAGGGGCCCGGGCCAGCAGGCCGCGGCCAGGCGCCGCGCGCGCGGTGATGGCGTGCACAGCGTCCAGGCCTGCTCGGCATCGGCGACGTGCACGATCAGAGGATCGAAGCGCGGCCGGCCCTTGGTGGTGTAGATGCGCAAAACCGCGCGCGCATCCAGTGCGGAGGCGGCCAGCCCGTAGACCGTCTCGGTCGGCATGCCGACCAGGCCGCCGGCGCGGATGACCTGGGCGGCGCGCTCGATCTCCGCGGCCGTTACGCTCATGTCACGGACCCGGCGCGTTTACTTGGCCGCGTGCAGCGAGGCGTCGATGTCCTTGAGCGCGCCGATCATGTAAGCCGTGGCCAGGGTCGGGTAGGCCTCGCCCCAGCGCGAGGCGCTGTTCATGAACAGCAGGCCGTCCTTGCCACCGATCTGCTTGGGGATGGCCAGGCCCTTGATCGCCGCGAACAGGTCGCCACGCCAGTCGACGGTGCGGCCATCGGGCAGGGTCAGGGTGTCGATGTGCAGGATGCTCAAGGTCTTGGCCATGAAGAGATAGTAGTACAGCAGGCCTTCCTTGGCCTGCTTGTCGACCATGCCCGGATTGGCGTCGAAGCGGTAGTTGTGCTTGATCCAGTCGAGGGCCGCGTCGATGCGCGGATCGCCCGGCTTGAGGTCCAGGGCGATGTAGCCCGAGAGCAGGGTGTAGGTCATCGAGCCGGTGCCGAGCAGCTTCTTGTTGGGATCGGGCGTGTCGCCCTTCTCCTGGAAGCTGCCATTGGCGGCGGACTCGTTCGGGCTGTAGACGCCGCTGCCGACCTGGCCGGGACTGGTGTTGACCCAGGGCATGTCATTGACCGAGGAGAGGTTCTGGCAGTGCTGCAGGAACTTCAGCGCCGCCTGCATGTGCGGCTCGCTGGCCGGCACGCCGCTCGCGGACAGGCCCATGATGCCGAAGGTGGTGTTGGTGATGTCCTGGTGGTCCTTGCCGTCCTCCTCGTCGTAACCGAAGCCGCCAGACATCTTCTGGCCGGGCGGGACCTGGATGCCGTACTCATAGGCCTGGGCCTTGGCGACGAGATCCTTGTTCTGGTCGAGGAGCCCGGCCGTGGCCAAAGCCATCAGGGTCAGCGAGGTGCAGTAGTTGCCCAGGCCCTGCTCCTTGAGGTAGATGCCGCCATTGGGCTGCTGGTTGCCCTTGAGATAGCCGAAGGCGCTGACCAGGACCGGGTCGGTGTTCTTCAGGCCCTGGGGCTGCAGCGCCAGGACCTGGGTGGCGAGGGCGCTGATGCCCAGCGCGAACTGGTCGGAGGCGAAGGCGCCGGACGGGATCTGCTTGGAGATCAGCCAGGTCTGCGCCTGGTCGATGGCGGTCTCGACATCGGCCGCCGCGGGCGCGGGCTGATCAGCAGCACCGGCCGCGCCGCTGAGGGCGAGGCCGAAGCAGGTGGCAGTAAGCAGCGAGGTCAGGCGCATGAAGGTCTCCACAAAGGTGGTCGGGAGCGTAACGGTGAGCGTCGGTGACGCCATCCCTGGCGGCACACTCTACGACATGCCGTACCGCCTGGTGTGCCGGGTCCTGCCCAGATCAGCGACAACCCCAGGCCGCGCTGCGCGCCAGCTGCGCAGCGGCCTCGTCAGGGCGGGAGCTGGCGGCGCAGCGCCCAGTCGGCCAGTCCCGGCCACCACGCCGCCAGCGCCAGCAGGTGCCGCGCCGGGCGGTGCGGCCAGACCTCCCGCCGCGGGCGGGCGATGGCGCGGATCATCGCCGCGGCCACCACCGCGGCCGGCTGCACCGGATCGCGGGCGCCGCGCCGCCAGGCCGGTCCGTGGCTGGCCGCGGCCTGGTCGAACTCGGTGGCGGTGTTCACCGGATGGACGCTGGTCACGGCGATGTGGCTGCGGTACAGCTCCAGGCGCAAGGCCTCGGCCACCGAGAGCTGGGCGGCCTTGGTTGCGCAATAGGCGCCGGCGCCCGGCTTGCCACGCCGCGCCAGGGCCGAGGAGACGATCATGACCTGCCCGCGGTAGCCGGAGGCGAGCGGCTGTGCGACCATCACGGGCACCGCCGCGGCGATGCAGGCGGTGGTCCCCAGCAGGTTGGTGCGCAGGATGGCCTCCCACTGCGCAATCGAGGTCTGGGCGATGTCCCCGACCAGGCCGTATCCGGCGTTGCAGACCAGGGTGTCGATGCCGCCGAGGTGCGCCTGCGCGCCCGCGACCAGGGCGGCGCACTGCGCCGGGTCGGCGACATCGCAGGCCAGCGCCCGATGGCCGGGACCGAGGTCCTGGCACAGCCACTCGAGGCGGTCCAGCCGCCGCGCCGCGAGCACCAGCAGCGCCCCCTGCGCGGCCAGCCCCTGGGCCAGGGCCATGCCGATGCCGGCGCTGGCGCCGGTGATGAGCACCCGCATGCCGGTCAGGGATCGCGCCATGGGCGCAGTGGAACGCAGCGGCAGGCCCCCGCCAGGGCCTGGGATCGCGCCTGGCGGGCGCTAGCCTTGGCCATGGACGTTCCCGACCTGTCACCGCACGCCCTGGCGAGCCTGGTTGCGATCGCGGAGCACGGCTCGGTCAGCGCCGCGGCCCGGGCGCGGGGGCTGACCCAGCCCTCGATCAGCCGCCAGCTCCAGGAGCTGGAGCGGCAGCTCGGCGCCCAGCTCGTGGAACGCACCCCCCAGGGCACGCGCCTGACCCCGGCCGGAGAGGTCATGGCCCAGGGCGCGCGCGAGCTTTTGACCCAGCTCGCCGCCCTGCCGGGACGGGTGCGCAGCCGTCAGGATGAGGTCAGCGGCGTGGTGCGCCTCGGGACCGTCGATTCGATCGGCATCTACGTCCTGCCGCCGGTTTTGGCTGAATTCGTCCAGGCCAACCCCCAGGTCGAGGTCCAGGTCACCTGCCACAGCAGCGGCAGCCTGATGACCATGCTGCTCGATGACGAGCTCGATGTCGCGCTGGGCACCACCGAGCACCCGCGCCTGAGCTGCGAACGCCTCTTCCAGAACCCCCTGGTCCTGGCCTACCCGCCCTCGATGCCGGCCGAGCAGCTGCCGACCACGATCAGCGAGCTCTCGCGCCGCCGCATCGTCACCTTCGGCAAGGGGCTGACCATCCGCACCCTGCTCGACCAGGCCTTCGCCGCGGCGGGACTGCCCTTCACCCCGGTCATGGGCCTGACCAATCTTGAGGTGATCAAGGCCATGGTCCGCGCCGGACTGGGCCTGGGCATCATCCCCGACGGCTGCGTCCAGGGCTTCGAGCTCTCGACCCGCACCATCCGCGACCTGACCGTGTCGCGCACCATCCGGCTGATGTACCGGCCGACCCCGCCGACCCAGGCCATCAAGCGCCTGATCGAGAGCCTGCGCTCGCTGCATCGCGCGCAGTGAGCCCGCCTGCCGCACTGCCCGGGCCGCAGGGCCCATTGCCCCCTTCCGCCCGCGCGCCGGTCCCTAGGCTGCGCGCATGACATCGCCTCCGAGCGGAGCGACGCACGAAGCGCCCGCCGGTGCGGTCGGCGAGGACGGCATCGAGCACGACGCGCCGCCGTGCCTGGTCGCCCTCGACGCCTTCTCCGGGCCGCTCGACCTGCTGCTGTTCCTGGTGCGTCGCGCCGAGGTCGACGTCGTCGACATTCCGATCGAGGACATCGCCGACCAGTACATCGCCACCGTCGCGGCCTGGGCCGACCTCGATCTCGACCTGGCCGGCGACTTCATCCTGATGGCGGCAACGCTGCTGGAGATCAAGTCGCGCCTGATCGCGCCGCCCAGCGATGAGCCGCAGGAGGACGCCGCCGACGAGGAGGTCCTGGATCTGCGCAGCGGCCTGGTCGCCAAGCTGCTGGCCTACCGGCGCTGCAAGGAGGCGGCCCTGGCCTTGGCGCAGCGCGAGGACGAGCGCAACCACGTCACCACCCGCCAGCTGCACGAGGACATCCCCGATGACCCGGACGAGCTGGGCATCGATCTCGAGAATGCCGATCCCTATGCCCTGGCCGCGACCTGGGAAGGCGTGCTGGCCCGCATCCAGGGGCTCGGGCCGCGCACCGTCATGGCCGATCCGCTGCCGCTCGAGACGGCGATGGCGATCCTGGTGCAGACCCTCGAGACCCTCGGGCAGGAGAAGCTCAGCCACCTCTTCGCAACCCAGAGCTCCCGGCTCGGCCGGGTGACGCTGCTCATGGCGGTGCTCGAATGCGTCCGGCAGCGCCTGATGCTGGCCGCGCAGCACGGCCAGTACGAGGACATCGAGCTGAGCTTCCGCCCCGCCTCCGAGCGCGCGATCGCCCTGGAGCTGCCGCCGGAGGCCATCGACAGCGGCAAGCGCCGCCGCCGTCCGCCGCTGATCACCATCGCCAGCGCCGTCGAGGCCGCCGACGAGCACGAGGAGGGCGCGGAGGAGGTCGTCGAGACCGACGAGCAGCGCTTCATGCGCGAGCTCGAGGAGAGCTGCCGGCTCGAGACCGTGCTCGCGCAATGCGCCGACCTCGACCAGAACTTCGCACGCTTCTGGGCCCTGAAGCGCGGCCTGCCCTGGCCGCCGCCCGCACCCATCGTCGTGGAGCCGGTCCGCGCGCCCGAGCCGGTCGTGGCGCCGGTCGCCGCCCGTCCCCCGCGCCGCAGCGCGCCGAGCAGGGCCGCAGCGGATCCCGGCGTGGCGCCCGTCGTCGGAGAGCCCGTGGTCGCTGCGGGCCTGTCGACCGAGCCGGCTGCCACCGCAGCTTCGGCGCTTCCGTCCGCGGACCTGCCGGCGGCTGGCGTCGCCGAGCAGCCAGCGATGGTCGCTGCGTCGCCAGAGCTGTCCGCTAGCGCACCTGAAACGGTCGCTGCCGAAACCCCCATCCTGCCAACCGCAACCCCGCTCGCGGTGGCGGCAGCGACGGCCGAGCCCGCCGCCACGACCGCGGCGCCGCTCGCCTTCGGGCCCCCGGAGACAGCGGCCATTCCGCGCGACTCCGTAGCGGATGTTGAACAACCGCTGCAGCGCGACATGCGCGATGACACGCAGATCGCCGCGACGCCTGAGCCGCACGCCCCCCCGCCGGTCGTGCCGGATGCGGTCCTGGCGCCGGAGCCGGTGAGCGTCGACCCTGCTCCGGAGACGCCGACGCACCCTGAGATGACGGCCAGCACTCCCGCTGCCGCCCGTGCAGAGACGCCGCGGCTGCCTGCCTTATCCAGCGAGCCGGTGGCCAGCGCGTCCGTATCAGAGCCGCTGCCGGCACCCGAGCCCGTGGACCGCATGGCCCATTCAGGCCGGTCGGACGATGCCGAGGCGCTGCCTGCAGACCTGCCGGACACGCCCCTGGCGGCCGCACGCGCCGAGCCCGATGACTCCCTGGCGCCGGAGGCAGCCCCGATCGCGAGCACGCCGCCGGGCGCCGCGCCCGGCATGACCGCCCGTGCCGCGGAGCGAAGCGCCGCTGCGTCCGATGCACCGGGCCAGAGCGTACCGCCGACGGTCCCTGACGATGCGGCAACGGTCGTGGCGAAGGACCTCGCGCTTCCGGCCATGGTCAGCATCGCCATCACGCCCGCCGCGCCGAGTGCCGGGAGCGGCCCCGAGCCGGTGACGCTCGCGGCTGCGGAGGCTCAGGCGGCTGCGCAGGTCCCGCTGGACGTGGGTGCAGCGCCGGCCTCGGTCGACCGGGCTTCGGAGGTGCGCGCCGACGCGGATCCCGACGCGCACCTCGCCGCGGTCGCGCACCTCGCGGATGCCAGCCAGGACGAGAGCGGACTGATCATCGAGCTGCCAGAAGCCACCGCCGCGGTCGTACCGCCGCTGTCCGCGCTACGCATCCCCAGCGAACGTCTGCGCGTCATCGATCCGCTGAGCACCCCGGGCGCCGCGACGCAGCGGCGCGCCGACGTGGTCGTCGATGAGCAGCAGGCCAGCGGCGCGGCGGACGCCGCGGCCGAATGGGTGGAGATCGAGGCCAAGATCGATGCCGGGACCGAGGCCGCGACGCTGGCGCCATCGGCCAGCGTCGCGCTGCATCTGCCGGAACTCCACAGCCCGCCTCCGGGCGCCCCCCACAGCGCGCCGGACGCCCAGCCGCCGGGAATCAGCGTCGCCGCCCAGTCGATCAGCGAGACGACCCTGTCGCCGACCCAGCAGCGCACCCGGGCCACCACCCTGCACCCCTTCCCGGCGCCCCGTCCGGCCAAGCGCCAGGGCCGCCGGCTGGTGCTCTCGGCGACGATGCTGCTGATCGCCGCGACCTGGTACCTCTCCACCCATCTGCCGCATGCCCAGGCGCTGCCGGCTGAACCGCTCGCCGCCGCGGCTCCGGCCAGCCCGATCGACCTGCCCAAGGCGCCGCCAGGGTTGCCGATCGCTGACACCGACGAGGTGATCAATCGGGCGAGCGCACAGCTCTTCATCACCAGCCTGCATGGCTACCTGGCGAGCGGACCAAACGGCATGCCCATCCAGGTCCCGCTGCGTGCGACCCCGGAGACGGCAGCGGCCCCGCTTGCGCTCCCGGCACCGGTGGCGACCCCGGCAGCCATCACCAGCACCCAGCTCCTGGCGTGGCTTGCGTCCTGCGCGCAGCTGGCGCACGCCTACCTGCCGCACTTGGGCGTGGGACACGCTGCCCAACTCCTGGCGCCCGTGGCCATGGCGCCGGTTGCGACCACCGCCCCCGCACCGCTCGCACCGGACGCGGTCGCGGAGCACGATGCCGAGGCGCTGCGCGCCCTGCCCTACCGGCAGGAGCCGCTGATGAGTTCGGCCGCATGGCTGGTGATCGGCGCTTGGCGTGCGGAGCCGGCAGCTCCTGACGTCCCATAGAGCATCG
>Ga0302314_10002157_pt1 | contig 36782 bp, 37 predicted proteins | sample III_Palsa_N2_3_FD_200533 | JGI IMG/M metagenome (GOLD analysis project Ga0302314, IMG submission 200533) | Peat permafrost microbial communities from Stordalen Mire near Abisko, Sweden - III_Palsa_N2_3 | ecosystem: Environmental > Terrestrial > Soil > Palsa > Peat permafrost | place: Sweden...
ACTCGCAGATGCGGTCGTCCAGCCGCTCCTCGCGGGTCGTGCCGTCCGCCAGGTTGAAGCGCCAGCGGTGCAGCTTGGAGCGGAAGCTGTGCTCATCGAGGAACGCCATCATGTGGCTGAAGCCGCGCGGGGCGCCCTCCATCGGCGGCGGCATCGGGTCTTCCTGGAAGTAGCCGTCGAGGATCAGTTCGTCGCCGTCCTCGTAGGCGTTGAGGAAGTGCAGCACATAGCAGGGCGCGGCCTCGAACCAGCGGATGTCCGCGGTCGTCCCGTGCCGGGGGATCACGGCGAAGCGGGAGGGAATGCCTTCGTGCAGCCGGGTGGCATGGATGCCGCGCTTGAGCAGCTCCTGGTCCCAGAACACCGGCAGATCGTTCAAGATCGAGTAGCGCTCGCTGAAGGCCATGTCGTGCGGCAGCCGCGGGCCGGGCAGCGGGACCGGGATATAGTTGGTCGTGCGCCCGGCTTTGTCGACCACGCCGTAGTGCATGTAGGGCGCGGTCTTCGCGTAGTTGAAGAACAGCAGCTCGCCGGTCGCTTCGTCCACCTTGGCGTGGGCCGAGACGCCGTCGAGCGGCGCCCAACTGGCGACGCCGAGCTGTTCCAGCGTCTCGGGATCCAGCCCGTAGGCCTCGCCGCACTGGTAGAAGGTGGAGATCGCCTTGCCGGCGTGGACCACGACGTCGGTGCTGGCGGTGTCCTTCAGGCCGCCGTGCGCGCCGAAGCCCTGGCGCAGCGACGCACCTGGCGCGTCCATCAGCCCGCCCCAGAGCGACTGTCCGGCCTCCTGCTCGGCGACCAGACAGCGCGTGCGCACCCAGCGGTTCCGATAGGCCGCGCGGCCGCCGCTGAAGTCGATCTGGTGGATCATGCCGTCGCCGTCGAACGGATGGAACCGGCCCAGCGGCTGGTGGATCTGGTTCTCGGTGTTGCGCAGGTAAACGCCGTCGATGTCGGTCGGGATCGCGCCTTCGACGACCTCGAGGTCGGTGGCGTCAACTTCCTCGTGCAGGGGCGTCCAGGCGCCGTTGAGGTAGGGATGGTTGCTGGGCTCCAGCGTCGTCACCAGCGGCGCAAGTCGCTCGATTGCCATCGGCCAATTCCTCGCAACATCTGGGCTCGACGGTAACTTTGTGCGTCTTATTGTGCAAGCGACCATGGACGCAGAGAGACACGATCGCCGCCGGCCAGCAGAGCGCGCCTCGCAGCTGGTCCAGGCCAATTCCGCGGCGCGGGCGCTGAACATCCTGGGCGACCGCTGGATCCTGATGATCCTGCACCTGGCGTTCTTCGGGGTGCGGCGCTTCGAGGACTTCCAGGGCCGGATCGGCGTGGCGCGCAGTGTGCTCACCGATCGGTTGCGCCGGCTCGAGTCGGCCGGGATTTTCGAGCGGGTGCGCTACAAAGAGCGGCCGGTGCGCGATGAATACCGGCTCTCCGACAAGGGGCGGGACCTGTTCAGCCTGGCGCTGATGATCGTTTGCTGGGAGAAGCGCTGGTTCTTCGATGCGGCCAACCCGACGCACCGGCTGACCCACGACTGCGGCGGCGAGTTCACGCCGCAGTTCCGCTGCGCCGGCTGCGGCGAGATCGTCACGGCCCGCGATGTCTATATCGAGCCGGGGCCGGGCGAGGGGGTCGATCCACCGCCGCCGCCGCGGGTGCAGCGTCGCTCGATCGTGGGCGCCGAGGGGCTCAATCGCAACGATCCGATGCTGGAGCGCGCGCTGCAGGTGCTGGGCGACCGCTGGACGTCGCACGTGATCGCCTCTGCCTTCATGGGCCGGCGCAAGTTTGGCGCGTTCGCCGCCGCGCTCGGCATCGCGCCCAACATCCTGACCGACCGGCTGACGCGACTGATCGAGCTCGGGGTGCTGAAGCGGCAAGCCTATCAGACCCGTCCCGAGCGGCTGGAGTATCGGCTCACCGACGTCGGCCGCGATCTCTATCCGCTGATCGCCGAGCTGAACCGCTGGGGCGACCGCTGGCTGGCCGGCGCGGCGGGGCCGCCGCTGATCACCTACCACCGCGCCTGTGGCCAGCGGCTGGCGACCAGGATCACCTGCGATCAGTGCGGCGAGCTCGCCGATCTCAAGACCACGGCCCTGCCAGGCGGCTGACGGTCGTCAGGCGCGTTTCGGCGGCCATGGCACGAAGCCCGAGGTGCTGGCGATGTAGCTGGCGTAGTCGGGCCGGGTCTTGCGCAGGCGATGCTCCAGAGTCGGCACGCCGCTCCACTTCATCAGCGTCCAGGTCAGCAGCACCGGGCCGGGCAACGCCCAGAGGCCGGGCACGGTCTCGGCGGCGATCAGGTAGAGTCCCCACCAGACGCAGGCGTCGCCGAAATAGTTGGGGTGGCGGGTGTAACGCCACAGCCCGGTGTTCAGCACCTTGCCGCGGGTCTCGGGGTTCTTGCGGAACCTGGTCAGCTGCCAATCGCCGAACGACTCGAACAGCACGCCGACGATCGAGAGCGCCGCGCCGGCCCAGGCCAGCGGTCCCAGCGCGAGCGGCTGGGCGTCGAACTGGCCGAGTTGCACCGGCAGACAGACGATGAACAGCATCGGCGCCTGAGTCGCGAACACCAGCCGCAGCGACGCCTCGGCATAGCCCCAACCCTTCTGCGCCTCGGCCTTGGCCATCATGCTGACGTAGCGCCGGTCGGGGCCGTGGTCGCGCCAGCGCCAGATCAGGTAGCCGCCCAGCCGCAGGCCCCAGAGCGCGCAGAGGCCGAGCAGCAGCAGGCGGCGTGGGGTGGCGGCGCCGGTCTGGATGAAGCTGGCGGCGGCGAGGATCACCATCCCCAGCGCCCAGAAGCTGTCGACCACGGTGACGTCCTTCATCCGGGCGCAGATCTGCCACAGGATCAGGAAGGCGATCACGAGGACCGCGAAGTTGATCGTCAGATATGCCGCGAGCGCCATGCCCTGTGCTCCCCTAGGCGTGGACGGCGGCTGGCAGCGCGGGCCGGCCGACTAAGGCTTCGACGTGGGCGCTGACCGGGCCGCCGGCCTTCTGCGCCTCGACGACCCCGATATCGACATAGTCGCGCCAGCGGGTGACCAGATCGCCGCGGAACTCCAGCACCCCGGCGTAAGGCGCCACGATGCGCACGCCATCGGTGGTTATGTACTCATCGACCCCTTCCACGAACAGCCGGTCGGTCGATTCCGCTGAATCGAATACGCGCCAGGTGATTTCCCGAATGTCAGCCCCGAAGCGCTGCAGGAACTTGCGCGCGCCGGCCTTGCTGGTCACGGGCGGCGCGACGCCGGCGGCGAAGTGCCAGACGATGTCGTCGGCCATGTGGGAGAGTACGGCGTCGACGTCCTTGGCCTTCCAGGCCGCGATGATCGCCTGGAAGATCTCGATGCGCGGTCTCATGCGGTGGCCAAGCCGATCTCCCATTGGTTGGCGACGCTCGTTTTGAGGGTCAAGCGACCCCGGCCCGCCATTGCTTACTTTCATAAACAGACTATCGTTTTGCGCAAGCCTGCGCGGGTCTCCTGGACTGGCGAAAAAGGGCGTCGCCGCGGGCCGCCGGGAGGAGACATTTCTTGAAGATCGAAGGCGCCAGCGTCCTCGTGACCGGGGCGAACCGCGGCATCGGTGAGGCCTTCGTTAGGGCGTTCATCGCGGCGGGCGCCAGCCGCGTCTACGCCGGCAGCCGCGACCGCGCCAACGCGCAACACCTGCTGGCGGAGGCTCCGGACGTCGTCGTCGCGGTCGAATTGGACGTGACCGATCCGGAACAGGTCGCCGCGGCGGCCCGGCGGTGCGGCGACATCAGCATCCTGGTCAACAACGCCGGCCAGTTCACCATGCGCCGGCTGATCGAGGCGTCCGACATGTCCGGCGCCCGCGCGGAGATGGAGGTCAACTACTTCGCCCCGTTGGCGATGTGCCGCGCGTTCGCGCCGATCTTGGGCCGACACCCGCAGAGCGCCATCGCCAACGTGCTCTCGTCCGGCGGCCTGGTGGCGGTGCCGGGCATGGGCGGCTACAGCCCCTCGAAGTTCGCCGCCCGCGCGATGTCGACCTGCGTCCGCGCCGAGCTGGCGGCGCAGAACACCAGCGTCACCGCTCTGATCGTCGGCTCCGTCGACACCCGCATGGCGAGCCACGTCGAGGGCTTCAAGGAGCCCCCGTCGGTGATCGCGGCGGCGGGCCTGAAGGCCATCGCCCGCGGCGTCGACGAGGTCGACACCGACTTCATGGCCATCAACGTCCGCGCTAGCCTGGCCCGCGATCCGAAGGCGCTGGAGCTGCAGATGCGCCGCTCGCTGAGCAATGACCCCGTCACTACCGGCCGCTGACCGGCCCTAGCCTTTCGAGGATGCGTTCATGACCGAAGCTGAGATCCTGCAACTCGCCGAGCGCTTCCTGGGGGCGATTGAATCCGGCGACGCCGCGACGGTGCGAGCTTGCTACGCGCCGGACGCCGTGATTTGGCATAACAACGACAACGTCGAGCAGAGCGTCGACAAGAACATACGCTCGCTGGACTGGTTCGCCCGCAAGCTGCCAAATCGCCACTATCGGGTGCTCCGCCGCGAGGCGCTGAAGGACGGGTTCCTGCAGCAGCACGTGCTGGAGGCGACCTTGCCCGACGGCACGGCGTGGAAGCTGGCGGCATGCGTGGTGGTCAGGATGGAGGACGGTCTGATTGTGCGGCTGGACGAGTACCTCGACTCCGCGGCCACCGCGCCCTTGGCCGCGCTGGGACGATAGTTCGGTCGCGGGAGCCCGACGGCGGCTGGGGGCCGGCGAGGCTGGTGACTTCTTGGAGCTGTGGCGATGAACCAGGGCCTGTGGCCGGGACGGATCGTCTTGCTGCTGATCGCAGTGCTCTGTTGCACCGGGTCCGCCACAGCCCAGGGGCGTAACAGTGTGTTCGTTGAGGACCTGACGTGGACCGAACTTCGGGACGCGGTTACGTCGGGCAAGACCACGGTCATCATCCCCGTGGGTGGCGTCGAGCAAAGCGGCCCATACATGGCGCTTGGAAAGCACGACGTCCGCGTCCGCATCCTGTCGGAGACAATAGCCCGCAACCTCGGCAATGCTCTCGTCGCACCCGTCGTGTCCTATGTTCCCGAAGGCGACCTCGATCCTCCGACCGGGCACATGCGTTTCCCGGGAACCATCTCCGTGCCGGCCTCCGCCTTCCGCGAGACGCTGCGGTCCGCGGCGCGGAGCTTTCAATTGCACGGCTTCAAGGATGTCGTGCTGATCGGTGACCATGGCGGCTACCAATCCGATCTGAAGCAGGTCGCCGATGACCTCAATCGGATCTGGGCGAAGACGCCAGCGCGGGCGCACTATATCGGCGCATACTACAGCGCGACTCAGATCGCCTACGTGGCCGCACTGAGGGCGAGGGGCTATTCGGCGGCCGAGATCGGCGCTCACGCAGGACTGGCGGATACTTCGCTCATGCTCGCCCTGGATCCACGCTTCGTGCGAAGTGAGCAGCTTCGAGGCGCGGTCCAACCCGGGCCGGCGCAAGGGGTGTTCGGAGATCCTCGGCGCTCGACCGCCGCCTTGGGTCAGTTGGGCGTGGGGGAGATCGTGCGAGAGACGACGCTGGCGATTCAGGCGGACATTCAGAGCTCCAGAGGGGCGGCGCGTCAGGTCGTCAACCCCGCCCGCAAACGATGATCACCCTGAGGGACGCGGTCCGGCTGTCTGTTTCGATCCTGGCGGCCGTTGCGGCGACCTCCTGCTCGCCGCCACAGCAGGGGGTCACGGTTCCGATCAGCCCCGCGAATATCTATGCGGATAGCCAGGCCGACGACATGAGCCCCGCGGTCGCAGACGCGCTGCCGAGAGTTTACGTGCCGAACGTCGGCTCGGGCGACGTTTACGTGATCGACCCGAATTCGATGCAGGTGATCGACCGTTTTCCGGCGCTCGGTAACCCCCAACACGTGGTGCCGTCCTGGGACCTCAAGACCCTTTGGGTGACCGGCAGCGCCAAGGGCGAAACGAACACAGGCGGCCTTACCGCCATCGACCCTGCAACGGGCAAGGCCATCCGCCGGATCCCAGTCGAAGACGCTTACAACATGTACTTCACGCCCGACGGCGCCTCCGCGCTCGTCGTCGCGGAGACCAAGCGTCGACTTGAATACCGTGATCCGCAAACGATGCAGCTTCAAGGCTACTTGGGCACGCCGCAATGCGATGGTCTGAACCACGCCGATTTCTCGGCGGATGGCCGCTACGCCATCTTCACCTGCGAATTCAACGGCGCCTTGATCAAGATCGACGTGCTTCACCGCAAGGTGCTGGGGTTCCTGAGGCTAGCGGCGGGCGGCATGCCCCAGGATATCCGCGGCGCGCCGGATGGCCGCCTGTTCTACGTCGCCAACATGATGACCGATGGCGTGAGTCTGATCGACGGCGACAGTTTCAAGGAAATCGGCTTCGTCCCCACCGGCATCGGCGCGCACGGTCTCTATCCAAGTCGCGACGGAACGAAACTCTACGTATCGAACCGGGGCTCGCATTTGGTGAGCGGTCCGCCGCAGGGCCCGGGCAGTGTTTCAGTGATCGATTTCGCCAGCCGCGCGGTCGTGGCGACGTGGCCAATTCCGGGCGGCGGCAGCCCCGACATGGGCAATGTGAGCGCAGACGGCCAGCGCCTGTGGCTGTCCGGCCGCTTTGACGACGTGGTCTATGCGATCGACACGGCGAGCGGCCGCGTCGTCAGCATCCCGGTGGGCCATACGCCTCACGGCCTGACCATATGGCCGCAGCCAGGGCGCTACTCGCTCGGGCACACCGGCGTCATGCGGTAGGGCGCTCTAGCGATCCTTGGGGTCGATGGCGTCGCGCAGGCCGTCGCCGATGAAGTTGAAGCACATCAGCGTCACCACCATGGTGATCGACGGGAAGATCAGCAGCCACGGGGCCAGCTCCATGTCGGCGGCGCCGTTGGAGATCAGGGTGCCGAGCGACGCCATCGGCGGCTGCACGCCCAGGCCCAGGAACGAGAGGAAGCTCTCGGCCAGGATCACGCCGGGGATGGTCAGCGTCACATAGACCACCACCGGACCCAGCAGGTTGGGCACGATGTGGCGGGCGATGATCGCCTTGCGGGTCAGGCCCGCCGCTCGGGCGGCCTCGATGAATTCCTTCTGCTTCAGCGAGAGGGTCTGGCCGCGCACGATCCGCGCCATGGTCAGCCACTCCACCGCGCCGATGGCGACGAACAGCAGGATGAAGTTGGAGCCGAACACCACCATCAGGATGATGACGAAGAAGATGTAGGGCAGCGAATAGAGCACGTCGACGATGCGCATCATCACCTCGTCGACCACCCCGCCGAGGTAGCCGGCGGTGGCGCCCCAGGCGACGCCGATCACCAGCGAGACGGTCGTCGCCACCGCGCCGATGGCGAGCGAGACGCCGAGCCCGGTGAAGAGCCGCGCCAGCTGGTCGCGCCCCAGCGAGTCGGAGCCGATCAGGTGGCCGCCGGTCAGCGGCGGCAGCCAGACGTCGTTCTTGTTGATCTCGTCGTAGGCATAGGGCGTCACGAACGGCCCGATGATGGCGCAGAGCACCAGCAGCGCCAGCATGATCATGCTGGCGACGGCCGCGCGGTTGCGGAACAGGCGGCGGCGCGCGTCGTCCCACAAGCTGCGGCCCTTGACGGCGCGCTCCATCAGGGCGGCGTTGCGGATCGATCCGGGCGCGAGGCTGATCTGGGTCATTTAACTCGCGTCATGTCAGTCGCACCCGGGGATCGAGGGCGGCGTAGAGGACGTCGGCCAGCAGGTTGAGCAGCAGGATCAGGGTGGCGAAGAAGATCACCATGCCCATCACCACCGTGTAGTCGCGCTGCAGGGCGCTGTTGACGAAGAACTTGCCGAGGCCGGGCAGGCCGAAAATGCGCTCGACGATCAGCGAACCGGTCAGGATGCCCGCAAAGGCCGGGCCGAGGTAGCTGATCAGCGGCAGCACCGCGGCTCGGATCGCGTGCTTGACCACGATGCGGAACTCCGGGAGCCCCTTGGCCCTGGCGGTGCGGACGTAGTTCGATTGCAGCACCTCGATCATGCCGGCGCGGGTAAGGCGGGAAATAATGGCGATCTGCGGCGTCGCCAGCACCATCACCGGCATCACCATGTTGGGAATCGCCCCGCCGTCCCAACTGCCGATCGGCAACCAGCCCAACTGACTGCCGAACACGAGCTGCAGCAGGGGCGCGGTGACGAAGCTGGGGATGCATATGCCGACGATGGCGATCGACATCACCGTGTAGTCCGCCGGCCCGTTCTGGCGCAACGCCGCCACGACGCCGAGACTGACGCCGACGATCACCATGATCACGAAGGCGCTCAGGCCGATCTTCAAGGAGACGCCGAAATTCTGGCCGATGATATCGAGCACGGTCTTGTCGCGGTATTTCAGCGACGGGCCGAAATCGCCGTGCAGCACGCCGCCGACGTAGCTGACGTACTGGACCACCAATGGCTTATCCATGCCGTACTTGGCTTCGATATTCTTCTCGATCTCGGGCGGCAGCTTGCGGTCGCCCGAGAACGGGCTGCCGGGCGCCGCCCGCATCATGAAGAATGCGACCGTCACCACGACGAACAGGGTAGGGATCGCCACCAGCAGGCGGCGCAGCAGGAAACTCAGCATCGCTTGTGAAACTTCCACCCACCCCCGATGATGTCAACGAAGGGCCGCCGAAGATCGCCGCATGAGGACCAGATGACCCAGTTTCGCAAGGTGACCGACAGTTTCGAGGTCAGCCCTCAGATCACGCCTGACGAGGCGCGGCAAGCAGCCGCCACCGGCGTGGCGCTGATCATCAACAATCGGCCCGACGGCGAAGCGCCCGACCAGCCGACCAACGCCGAAATCGAAGCGGCCGCCAGAGCCGGCGGGGCCGAGTACCTCTACCTGCCGGTCGTCGGCCGGCCGACGCCAGCCCAGGCCAAGGCGCAGGCCGAGGCGGTGGCTGCCGCGAACGGCCCGGTGCTGGCGTTCTGCCGCTCCGGCACCCGCTCGATCACCACCTGGGCGCTGGGCGAAGCGGCGGCCGGCCGCAGCAAGACCGAACTCGCCGGGCTGGCGGCCGACGCCGGCTACGACCTCACCGCCGTTTTGCAGGGCTGAGCCGATGATCCCCTACGTCCGCGACATCAAGTTCGAATACGGCAAGGTCGACCGGGTCTCGCCGCTGATCCGGCGCGTGATCGCCAACAATCCGGGGCCGTTCACCTTCGTCGGCACCGGCACCTACATCGTCGGCGAAGGCCAGGGCGTCGCGGTGATCGATCCGGGGCCGGAACAGCCGGAGCACCTGCAGGCGATCCTGGACGCGGTGGCCGGTGAGACCGTCAGCCACATTCTGATCACCCACCACCACTCTGACCACTCGCCGCTGGCCCGGCCGCTGGCGGCGGCGACCGGCGCGACGATCTATGGCTGCGCGGTGAAGGAAGTCGTGGTTCAGGACACGGTCCGAACCGAGGCGGGACACGACGACTTCAGGCCCGACGTCTCGGTCTGCGGCGGCGCGACCATCGCGGGGCCGGGCTGGACCTTCGAGGCGATCCCGACGCCGGGCCACACCTCGAACCATATCTGCTACGCCCTGGCCGAGGAAAACTGCTGCTTCAGCGGCGACCACATCATGGGCTGGTCGACCACGGTGGTGACGCCGCCCGACGGCAACATGGGCGACTACATGGCCAGTCTCGACACGATCCAGCAGCGGAACTTCAAGACGCTGTGGCCCACCCACGGGGCGCCGATCACCGAGCCCGGCCCGTTCATCGACGGCTATCGCGCCCACCGGCTCGACCGTGAGCGCCAGATCCTGGCTCAATTGGCCGCCGGCGAGACTCGGATCGTCGAGATGGTGCCGAAGATGTACGTCGGCACCGACGCGCGGCTCTACCCCGCCGCGGGCCGCTCGGTGCTGGCGCATCTGATCGAACTGGTGAAGGACGGCCGGGTCAAGACCGACGGCGCGATCGGGCCGAACAACGCGTTCCACCTGGCATAGGCCGCCAGGGCGCTGTGGGGCCGCTGAGACCGGTCGGCCGGGTTTCGGCTATCGTTGGACGACTGACGCGCCGCCTGAGAAAAACACCGCGTAAGGCGGCCATTTGCGCAAAGCCCAACTCGCCCCGGCGCGCTAGCATCTGCTCTTCACCCCGCTTGCGGGGGAAATGTCGCGAACGAGGCCCTTCAGGGCCGATGTGCGACGATGGGGGAACGGCGGCGCAAGGCTGTCACCACCATCAGTGCGAGTCTCCCTGCGTCGCGGCTCGCCTTGCCGCGGTTCGTCCGGCGACTCCTCCCCTCGCCTGAAGCGAGGGGAGGAGCAATCAGCACTAACCGCTCTTAGTAGCCGTACCCGTCGTAGTTCGGATCGGTGATCGGGGCTTCGGCCATGGCGTGGCGGATAGCGCGGGCCTTACAGTCGCCGTCGTTGCTGTCGATCGGGTTCAGGCCCTGGGGCCACTGGTTGTCGAGCTGTTCGCAGGCGTCGGACGCCGCATGGGCGACGCGATTGTGCAGTTCGCTGACCCCCCAGTCAGTGGACAGGTCGAGGTCGTCGATCGGGACCACGCGGGAGGCGTAGACGCGCTCGGTCGGAATCCCGTTCTCATCGCGGTCGGGGCGGTAGCCGGGTGTCACCACGATGCCGCCGACGGTGGCGGCGGTGTCGGAGCCGTAGTCGCCCGCGGCGTAGGGCGCTGGCTGATCAGCAGGCGGCTGGTCGGCATAAGGCGGCGCGGGTTGATCGGCGTATGGCGCCGGCTGATCAGCATACGGCGGCGTTTGATCGTCGTAAGTCTGCGCGCTCGCAACCGAAGCAAAGCTTAGGCCGATTGCAGCGGCCCCAGCGGCCGCGCATCCACTCAGTAGAAGACTCGAAATCCTGCCGAACATGGCTTGGCTCCTCGGACGTGACTTCGCCGCGCCGGAAATATCCGGCGGTTTGAAGGTCACTTGTGTTGGCGTTGCTCAAAAAACGCCGGTCGAGGAAGTGGGTTCCGAGAAGTTTGTCAGGCCACGACAGCCTTCGCCGTGGGGAAGGTGTAGTCGGCGAAGCGTTGCCGGATCAGTTTCTTGTCGATCTTGCCGGTGGCGCCGAGGGGAATGTCGTCGACGAACACCACATCGTCCGGCATCCACCAGCGGGCGATCTTGCCGTCCAGATACTGCAGGAATTCTTCGCGGGTCGCGCTCTCGCCGTCCTTCAGCTTCACCAGCAGCAGCGGGCGTTCCTCCCATTTCGGGTGGTGGACGCCGATGACGGCGGCGAGCATGGCCTTGGGGTGGCCGGCGGCCAGGTTCTCGATCTCGATCGAGCTGATCCACTCGCCGCCGGACTTGATCACGTCCTTGGCGCGGTCGGTGATCTGCATGTAGCCGAGCGGATCGATGGTCGCGACGTCGCCGGTGTCGAAGAAGCCTTCCTCGTCGAGGATGTCGCCGCCCTCGCCCTTGAAGTAGGCGCCGACGATCGCCGCGCCGCGAATCTTGAGCCGGCCGAAGGTGGTTCCGTCATGGGGCTGGCGATTGCCCGCATCATCCGTCAGCTTCAACTCGATGCCGGCGGGCGGCCGACCTTGCTTCAGCTTGTACTGCAACTGCGCTTCGGCCGGCAGGGCGGCTACCTCCGGCGAGGGCACCGAGAGGGTGCCCAGCGGCGAGGTCTCGGTCATACCCCAGGCGTGGGTGACGTCGACGCCGTAGTCGTCGCGGAAGATGCGGACCAGAGACTCCGGGACCGCCGAGCCGCCGATCACCACCCGCTTCAGCGTGGTGAGGCCAAGGCCGGTCGACTTCATGTGCTGCAGCAGCATCTGCCAGACCGTCGGCACCGCGGCGGAGAAGGTGACTCCCTCGGTCTCCAGCAGCTCGTGCACCGAGGCGCCGTCGAGCTTCTGTCCCGGCATCACCATCTTGCAGCCCACGGCGGGGCACGAGAAGGCGAGGCCCCAGGCGTTGGCGTGGAACATCGGCACCACCGGCAGCACCACGTCGCGGGCCGAGAGCCCCATCACGTCGGTCTGCAGGGTGATCAGGGTGTGCAGGAAGTTGGTGCGATGGGAGTAAAGCACGCCCTTCGGATTGCCGGTGGTGCCTGAGGTGTAGCAGAGGCCAGCTGCGGTCTTTTCGTCGAAGTCGCCCCAGAGGCAGTCGTCGGAATTCTGCTCGACCAGGGTCTCGAAGCAGAGCGCGCCGTCGAGGCCGACGCTAGCCATGTGGCCTTCGTCGGTCAGCACGATCACCGTCTGGATCGTCCGCATGTCGGCGCGGCGCTCGATCACGGTCGGCAGGAAGGTCAGGTCGGTGATGAGGATCTTATCCTCGGCGTGGGCCATGATGTAGCAGAGCTGGTCAGGGAACAGCCGCGGGTTCAGCGTGTGGCAGACCGCGCCGATGCCCATGATGGCGTACCAGGCCTCCATGTGGCGGCCGGAGTTCCAGGCGAGGGTCGCGACCCGGTCGCCGGGCTTTACGCCGAGGCTCTTCAGGGCGTTGGAGAAGCGCTTGGCGCGCCGGCGGATCTCGGCGTAGGTCGTCCGCACGATCGGGCGTTCGATCGAGCGGGTGACGACCTCGCGACCGCCGTGCCAGTCGGCGGCGTGGTTGAGCAGCTTGTCCAGCGTCAGCGGATAGTCCTGCATCAGGCCCAGCATCGGCGGTCCTCCCAAATCGTTGGCCGTTGTCCCGGCCGCTTCTGGCCCGACCATGTGCGACGCAAGGCCGCCGCGTCAATTCTCGGGCGCGCCGCCGAGCCGCCGGACCGCCGCATCGATGGACGCCAAGCGTCGCCAGCCGATAGGGCCAGGGTCGCGGCCGAGCTGCTCGGCTAGGGCCGCTGGCCCGGCGTCGGAGGCGTCGCCGGTGCGGGCGGCGAGCCGGCCCCGCAAGTCATCTGGCTGGCCGTCGAGCCAGAAACCGCGAAACGGCACGCCGGCTTCGCGGACTACGGTCTCGGCGGACTCGCGTTCCTCCGGCCTCAGGAACACGGCGTCCAACACCACCGAGTGGCCGGCGGCCAGCACGCGACGGGCCAGGCGCAGCATCTCGTCGTAGACCCGCTGGCTGGATTGCGACGTGTAGGATTCCGACGGCAGGCGATCGAGCGGGGCGACGCCGGCCAGACGCTTGCGGATCTCGTCGGAGCGCAGGATCACCGCGCCGGGCGCCGCGCCGAGGCTGGGGGCGATGCGGCGGGCGAGGGTGGTCTTGCCGGTTCCGGAGAGGCCGCCGATGGCGGTCAGGGTGGGCGCTTGCGGCCGCAAAAACCGCGCGGCGGCGTCCAGATAGCGTCGGGCGGTCGCGAGATCATTCTGGGTGGCGGTCACGTGGGTCCTGATCGTCGCCCGGACCGACAGCATCAACGGCAGGGCGGCCAAGCCGTCCCACATGTCGTCGGGGAACTGCCGCGACGCCTCGTCGAGGTAGGCGTTCAGGACCCGGTTGGCCGTTTCGGCCTGGCCGCGAAACGCCAGATCCATGATCAGAAACGCGATGTCGTCCTGCACGTCGATCTCGGACAGCAGGTCGTTGAATTCGATGCAGTCGAACAGGATCGGGCGCCCGTGCTCGATCAGGATGTTGGCGAGGTGCAGGTCGCCGTGGCAGCGGCGGCCGAAGCCCTGGCGGCGGCGCGCTTCGAGCAGCGGCGTAAACGCGGCGAGGGCGGCGTCGGTCGCGGCGATCACCCGCTCGACCTGCGTCGCGTCCAGCTTCCCCGATAGCGCTCGCAGGTTCATGGCGTTGTAGCCGACAGCGTAGCCGAGCGCCTTGGCGCCGCCGCCTTCTGGGCGAATCTTGGCGGTGGCGTGGAAGCGGGCGATGATCCGGCCGAGCTGTTCAGCCAGATCGGCATCGACGCGCTGCGGCTGTTCGGCGAGCACCGACGCGGGATCGAACGCGCGCATCTCCAAGGCGCAGTCGACGGTCTCGCCGTCGCCGTCGAGCTCCAGGCCATCGTCCGTTTTCGTGATCAGGTGCAGGGCTCGATAGATGTCGGGGGCGGTGACGCGGTTGAACTCAAGCTCGCGCCGCAGCGCCAAGCGCCGTTTTTCGAGCGTCGAGAAATCGAGGAAGCCATAGTTCACCGGCTTCTTCAGCTTCAGCGCCCGCTCGCCTTGCAGGAACACCCAGGCGCAGGACGTTTCGATCACTCGGTCGGAGCGGGCGGCGAGCCAGGCGTGGGCGTCGGTCACTGGCCGACAGTCCTCACGGATAGAGCCGGCGCACCGTCCAGCCGGCATCGGCGCGGTCGAACGCCAGGCGTTCGTGCAGCCGGAACGGGCGGTCGCGCCAGAATTCGATGGTCAGCGGCGCCAGGCGGAAGCCGGACCAGTGCGGCGGGCGCGGCACGGCGCCGAGGCCGAACTTGAGGCCCATCTCGGCGATCCGCCGCTCGAACGCCAGCCGGTCCGGCAGCTCGCGCGACTGGTCGGAGGCCCAGGCGCCGATCTGCGAGGATCGGGCGCGGCTGGCGAAATAGGCGTCGGCCTCCGCCTCGGTGACGCGTTCGATCCCGCCCCTGACCCGCACCTGCCGTCGCAGGGATTTCCAGTGGAACACCAGCGCGGCCTTCGGATGCGCCGAGAGTTCGCGGCCCTTGGCGCTCTCCAGGTTGGTGAAGAAGGTGAAGCCGGTGGCGTCGACGCCTTTCAGCAGCACCATCCGCGCGTCGGGCAGGCCCTCGTCGTCGACGGTGGCCAGCGTCATCGCGTTGGCGTCGTTCGGCTCGCCCTTGCCGGCTTCCTCCAGCCACTGGATGAAGAGCGCGATCGGGTCGCGATCGGAGATCGGCGCCAGAGGCTCGGCCTCGGCGACCTTACTCAGATAGTCCGCTTCGCTGGGCGATGATGGAATGGGCGAGGATTGTTTCATCTTGCCCACGCTATAGCCGAACCGGGCGCCGGACTTCGAGTTTTAACCGACCGTTGAGCATGTTCTGATCAGAGTTGTCGGATGTCCGCCGTCGATCTCTCGCCAGACGAAGCCCGCGCCATCCTCGGCCTTGCGCCGGATGCCAGTCCCCACGACGTGATCGGCGCCTTCCGCGCCGCCGCCAAGCAGGCGCACCCTGACTTGCCGGGCGGCGACGCGGCGCGGTTCCGCGAAATCCTGTCGGCTTACCGCCTGCTGCAATCGCTGCCGCGGACGCCGGCCGCGCCACAACCTTCATCGTTCCAGCCCGTGCCCCGCGCCTTCAGCGGCTTTGCGGAAGTCTCGCCGATGGTCGCCTACGCCGGCGGCGAGGCCGAGGCGCTACTGCCCGACGGCCGGCGGATGCGGGTGCCGGTTCCGGCCGGGGCGCGGCACGGCGAGGTGCTCGAGGTCGGCGGCGAGAAGATCAAGCTGCGCATCCGCGCCGAGAGCGCGCTGCAGGTGCGCGGCTCGGATTTGTGGGTCAGCGCCGAGGTGGCGTCGATGCTGCTGGCCGACGGCGGGCGTGCCGTGGTCGAGACGCCGCTCGGTCCGCGCTCGCTCTGGATCACCGGCAAGATCGCCGAACGGCGGCTGGTGCGGCTGGAAGGCGAGGGGCTGCCAGCGCGCGGCATGCACCCGGCCGGGAGCCTCTTCATCCGCCTGGTCCCCGACACCGGCGCCCCGGAAAGCCCGGCTCGCGTTCAGCTGAAGAAATTCGCGGCGGCCTGGGCGGCTTAGCAGCGTCTTTCTCCCGCGAGGGGAGAAGGACGCGCGACGTGTGAATCTTTCCACGATCGGTTAGAACCCGGCCGCCATGTCGCACAATACGTTCGGACATCTCTTCCGTGTCACCACCTGGGGCGAGAGCCATGGGCTGGCGTTGGGCTGTGTGGTGGATGGGTGTCCGCCGGGCATTCCGCTGACGGAGGCCGATATCCAGGTCTGGCTGGATCAGCGGCGGCCGGGGCAGGGGAAGTTCGTCACCCAGCGGCAGGAGCCGGACACGGTGAAGATCCTGTCCGGCGTGTTCGAGGACGAGCGCACCGGCGGCCAAGTGACTACCGGCACACCGATCTCGATGATCGTCGAGAATGTCGATCAGCGTTCGCGTGACTATTCGGAGATCGCTACCCGATTTCGGCCGGGGCACGCCGACTACGCCTACTTCGCCAAATACGGCGTGCGCGACTATCGCGGCGGCGGACGCCAGTCGGCCAGGGAGACGGCGTCGCGGGTGGCCGCCGGCGCCATCGCCCGCAAGATTCTTGGCGACGGCGTCACCGTGCGCGCCGCCCTGGCGCAGATCGGGCCGCACGCGGTCGATCGCTCGCGGTGGGACTGGGCCGAGGTTTCCAATAATCCGTTCTGGTGTCCCGACCCGCAGATGGTCGAGGTGTGGGAAGGCCATCTGGACAAGACCCGCAAGGCCGGCTCCTCCACCGGCGCGATCATCGAGGTGGAGGCGCTGGGCGTGCCGGCCGGCTGGGGCGCGCCGATCTATGGCAAGCTCGATGGAGAACTGGCCGGTGCGCTGATGTCGATCAACGCGGCGAAGGGGGTCGAGATCGGCGCCGGATTCGCCGCCGCGGCGCTGTCCGGCGAAGAGAACGCCGACGAGATGGTAATGGGCAACGACGGCCCAAGCTTCCTCTCCAACAACGCCGGCGGCGTGCTGGGCGGGATATCCACCGGCCAGCCGGTGACCGCGCGGGTGGCGTTCAAGCCGACCTCGTCGATCCTGACGCCGAAGCGGTCGATCGACGAGGCGGGGGGCGCGGTCGAGGTGCGCACCATCGGCCGGCACGATCCGTGTGTCGGCCTGAGAGCCAGTCCGATCGTCGAAGCGATGACCGCCTGCGTGCTCGCAGACGCCTTTCTGCGCCATCGCGGTCAGACCGGAGGTGGGGCCTTCCAGCCTGGTGCAACCCCCACTCGCAGTTAGCGCCGCGCACGTCGCCGCAGCACCTAATTGCGGGATTGACGCAAGGGTACATAGCGGCAATAGGGGAATTGCTGTTCTCCGCGTCGGCCGCCACCAATTCACAGAGCGCGAGATGCCGCAATTGATTGTTGTATAACAACTTATAGTCATGATGCCGGCGCGAACCGGCCGAAAGCCAAGGGGACCGGCGCGGTTGAGGTTCGACCTCCTCAAGATCCTGTTGGTGGACGACAACCACCACATGCGCGTGTTGCTGACAGAGATTCTGCGCGCCATCGGGGTGAAGTACATTTTCGAAGCATCCGACGGCGCCGAGGCGGTGCAGGTGATGCGTCAGCAGCCGATCGATATCGTCATGACCGACCTGGCCATGCAGCCGCTCGACGGCATCGATTTCGTGCGCCTGGTGCGCACCTCGCGAGATAGCCCGAACCCGATGGTGCCGGTGATCATGATCACCGGGCACTCCACCATGCGCCGGGTCGGCGAGGCCAGGGACGTCGGCGTCACCGAGTTCCTGTCCAAACCGGTCACGGCCCGCGGCGTGATCGAGCGCATCACCCGCGTGGTCGACCACCCGCGCTCATTCGTCCGCACCGAGGCTTATTTCGGTCCGGACCGCCGCCGGCAAAACGATCCCAGCTTCAACGGCCCTTATCGCCGCGCGTCGGACCGGCCGACCGCGGATATCGATTAGCCATGACCACGTTTTCCGGCCTCGCCGCCTTTCCGATCACGCCCACCGACGCCGACGGCCGCGTGGACGTCGCGGGGCTGCGCCGCCTCGTGCGGCGGCTGGTCGACGCCAAGGTCGACTCGATCGGCCTCTTGGGTAGCACTGGGACCTACGTCTACCTGTCGCGGAGCGAGCGGCGCCGCGCGATCGAGGCGGCGCTGGACGAGGCGGCCGGCGCGGTTCCGGTGATGGCCGGGGTCGGCGCGCTGAGGACCGACGAGGCGGTGGCGCTGGCCAAAGACGCCAAGGCGGCCGGCGCCGGCGCGGGCCTGCTGGCGCCGGTCTCCTACACGCCGCTGTTGGACGAGGAGGTGTTCGTCCACTTCCAGACGGTGGCGGGCGAAAGCGGCTTGCCGCTCTGCATCTACAATAATCCGGGCGTGACCCACTTCACTTTCAGCGCCGAACTGATCCAGCGCCTGAGCGCCGTGGATGGCGTGGCGGCGGTGAAGAACCCGGCGCCGGCGGCGGACAAGGTCGGCGCGCACCTGGCCGACCTGAGGGCCAGAGTCCCGGCCGGCTTCTCGCTCGGCTACAGCGGCGACGGCAATTGCACCGAAGCGCTGATCGCCGGCGGCGACGTCTGGCACAGCGTGCTCGGCGGGCTATTTCCGGAGCCGGCGCTGGCGCTCTGCCGGGCGGCGCAGGGCGGCGATACGGACCTGGCGCGGCGGCTGAACGCGCGGCTGGCGCCGCTCTGGCCGTTGTTCCCCGAGTTCGGCGGCCTGCGCATCGTCTATGCCGTGGCCAATGCGCTCGGCCTCGTTTCCGCCGCCGCGCCGCCGCGGCCAATCCTGCCGCTGAGCGGGGCCGATCTGGCGCGGGTCATGACGGCCGTCGCCGCGGCGGGACTCGCGTAAGGCCGGTTCAGCCTTCCTGGGCGATGAAGGCGCGGGCCTGGCGGGCAAGGCGCAGACCGTGGTGCCGCTTGGGTGGGGTGTTCAGGTAGCGGTTCACGCCGGCGCACACCACGCCGACCCAAGGCGCCGCCGGCGCGTACGCCAGCTCGTCCTCCAGCGCGAACAGCACCTTCAGCCGGTGGCAGGCGATGATCGGCTCGACCGTTCCGTGGTCGTACAGCCGCGCCATCTCGCCCTGGACGAACGCCGCCGGCTCGTCGATGCGCCAGTCGTCCACGTTCTGGTCGGCGGTCACGTAGGGTCGGTTGCGCCCGACGAACAGCGCCAGCTGCAGCAGGGCGGCGGGCCAGAGGTCGGAGCGCTCGGCGCACAGATGACGCACGGCGTTGGCGAAGGTGAGGGCGTGGGTGAAGTCGAGCCAGCTGACGTTGTCGGCAATCTTGCGCCCGGCCGCTTGGTCGTAGTCGAGCTGGAAGTGCAGCAGGTTCCATCCGGCCGCGCCCAGCAGGGCGTCGAACAGCTCGCGCGGGGCCCGGTCCGCCGAAGCGGAGAGGCGCTTCAGCACCCCGGCGACGGAAAGGCCGATCAGGTCCTCGGCGGCGAGCGGGCGCGCCCCGCCGGACCATGCCGCCAGCGTGCGTCCATAGCCGCGGAATCCCGGCAGCCGTTCCTCGCGTCGGGCGTAGACCAGCTGGCGCACCAGCGCCTCCAGCATGGGCGCCAGCACCGGCTCGCCCAGGCGCTCGACCAGCTGTCCGACCTTCAGCACATAGATCGCGCTGTGGCCGAAGTCCGCGTAGTGGGCCAGCGCGGCCTCGGCCAGAGCCGGCCGCAGATCCGGGTAGGACATTCCCTGGCCAAGGGCGCCGTGAACGAAACTTAGCGCCGCGGCCTCGTCCTCGGCCTCCATCGCCGCGACGAACGCCGCCGGGTCCCAGTCGCGCTCGCCGGCCGGATAGGGGAAACGGCCGGCGCCCAGGGTGTCCCAGGCCAGGTGCCCGAGCGGCTCGAGCAGCGCGGCGAGACGCAAGTCGGCGGAGGTCGACCGCTCGCTCAGCGCCAGCCAGTCGGGGGCGGCGGCGTGGGCGTGGGTCATGCCGCCTTCCAGATGCTCGTGCACGGCGACGATGGCGTGGGCGAGCGCCTCGCGGGCATCGAAGCCGGCTCGCTCCAGCCGCGCGGTTTCGCGGGCCATGCGGGTGCGGTCGTTGTCGGCCATGGCGGCGTCGAGGCCGGCCAGGGCGCGCAATCTCAGTCGCTCGGCGGGAGGATCGGCCAGGTCGACGAAGATGTCGTCGCCGCGCAGTACGACGGGATAGGTGCGCACCGGATCGCGGCCCACCAGCGCCGCGCCGCTGGCGAGGTCGAATTTCCAGTTGTGCCAGTCGCAGGTGAGTACGCAGTCCGGCCCGAGCGTGCCCTCGCTCAAAGGGTAGCCTTCGTGCGGGCAGCGATTCGCGAGGGCGAACACACGGTCGCCGGCGGCGATCAGCAGCACCTGACGCGCGCCGCGCCGCACCACTTTGCGGCCGCGAGAAGCCAACTCCGCGCGAGTCGCGCCGATTGGCTCGAACATGGCGCCTGCTCCTATTTCGAAAGCTCTTGCTTTATGAAATACCCGCGTGGTGAATTACGCAAGTTCGAACTTTAGGAAATGCGTATGGCGCCTCAAGCACTCACCGGCCGCGCGGCTGTGCTCGCGCTGGTCAAGCGCGACGGCCCGGTGTCGGCCGATGCCTTGGCGGCGCGGCTGGCTCTGACCCCGATGGCGGTGCGCCAGCACCTGCAGGGCCTGACATCGGAAGGGCTGATCGTCCGGACGGACGGCGAGCGCCAGGGCGGTCGCGGCCGCCCGGCAAGTCTCTGGCGCGTCACGGCGGCGGCCGACGCCCGCTTCGCCGACGCCCACGCCGACCTAACGGCCGAGCTGATCCAGCAGATGCGCCGCGCGTTCGGCGAGGCAGGGCTGGACCGGCTGCTGGCGCTGCGCACGGCCGATCAGGCCGCGCGCTATCTGCCCGAGGTCGCCGCGGCCCCGGCGTTGCGGGAGCGCGTGCAAGCGCTCGCGGCGATCCGGGATCGCGAGGGTTACATGGCGGAGGTGCGGGACGATCCCGAGGGCGGCTTCCTGCTCTACGAGCACCACTGCCCGATCTGCACCGCGGCGCGGCTTTGCACCGGCCTCTGCCGCGAGGAGCTGAGCCTGTTCGCCCGGGTGCTGGGCGAGGGCGCCAGGATCGAGCGCGTGTCGCACATCCTGGCCGGAGCGGGCCGTTGCGCCTATCGGATCACTGCGGCGGATTGAGGCAGTGGAGCGATTGCGATGAACAAACTAGCCCGGCTGGCGGCGTCCGTGGTGTCGGGCGCGACGATCTTGAACGGCGCGATGTGTTCGCAAGCGGCGATTGCGGCGCAGGCGTGCCCTAAGATCGAACTCGCGGCGGTGGTGGCGCCGGAGGCGCGTGCGGCCCGCGCGGCGCAAGACCAGGCCGGGCAGCCGATCGCCCTGGCGGCGGACGATCTGGTGTCGCCGACCGAGCTGTTGCACGCGAACGTCAACGTGACCGAAGGTCAGGTCGTGCTGAACCTCAACTTCTCCGCGGCTGCGGCGAAGCGGGTGCGGGATTTCACCGGGGCCAACGTCGGCGGCCGGATCGCGCTGCTGGTTGACGGTCGGGCGATGAAGGTTGTGAAGATACTCGACCCGATCCGGGGCGACGGCATCCTGGTGGGTCCCGTCGAGCCCGGCGCGGCCGAGGCCTTGGCCGCTCGGATCAACCGATGCGCGCCCGGCGGCGGTGGATAGTCAGCGCCGGGAGCGCCCGCCTCAGGCTGGAACTTCCATCGCGCAGCTCTCGCCGATGCTGGGGCGCGAGACGACGATGCGGGCGAGGCCGGGGCAGCGCGGCTTCAAGGCGTTGGCGAAGTGGACGCAGAGCGCTTCCAGCGTAGGGCTTTCCAGGCCGGGGATGTCGTTCAGCATGCCGTGGTCGAGGCCCTCGGCCACCTGCTTCAGCGCCGCATCGAGTTCGGCCAAGTCGCCCACCCAACCCACGGGCGGCTTGGCGACGCCGCGCACGGTGGCCTCGACCCGGAACGAGTGGCCGTGAAGGCGCGCATAGGGGCTGCCTTCCGGACCGCCGGCGGGCAGGCGATGGGCGGCGTCGAAGGCGGCGGCCTTCGTGATTTCGAAGACGGGGTCGGTCATCACGGGTGAGGGTCTGGGGGCGGTCCCGACTAGGGAATGCCCAGGTATTTGTGCGTTTGCAGGCTTAAACGCCAGCGCGGGTGGGCAAGGCAATAGGCGATCGCGCGCCGTGTCGCCGCGTCACGGTCCGGTCCGTCCATCGGCTGCAGCGCGAAACGCTCGAACGCCAGCGGCTCGAACCGGGCCGGATCGACGCCCTCCTGCGGGTAGACCAGCTTCAGCTCCTGGCCCGCGGTCTGGGCCAGGGGCGCGTCGGCCTTGGGGCTGACACAGACCCAGTCGATGCCCGGCGGCGCGGCGATCGTGCCGTTGGTCTCAAGCGCGATGGCGAAGCCGGCGTCGTGCAGGGCGTCGATCAGCGCCGGGTCGACCTGCAGCAGCGGCTCGCCCCCGGTCAACACCACGAGCCGGTTCTCGGGCGGGCCTTGCCACGCGGTGGCCACGGCTCGCGCCAGCGATGCGGCCGTCGCGAACTTGCCGCCGCCGGGGCCGTCAGTCCCAACGAAATCGGTGTCGCAGAACCGGCAGACGGCGCTGGCGCGGTCCTGTTCGCGGCCGGTCCAGAGGTTGCAGCCGGCGAAGCGGCAGAACACCGCGACCCGCCCCGCCTGGCCGCCTTCGCCTTGCAGGGTGAGGAATATTTCCTTCACCGAATAGGTCATGACGCGAGCGCCGGCCGGCCTTGGTTCACCCAGTCATGCCAGCCGTTGGCGCGCAGCTCGCACGCCGGGCAGGCGCCGCAGCCGAAGCCCCAGTCGTGCTCGACGTCGCGGCGGCCGAGGTAGCAGGTGTGGCTGTCGGCGCGGATCAGCTCGACCAGGTCTTCGCCGCCGAGGCCCTTGGCCATCGCCCAGGTGTCGGCCTTGGTGACGCGCATCAGCGGGGTTTTGATCGGGAACGCGCGGTCCATGCCCAGCTGCAGCGCGCTTTCCATCGCGTCCATGGTTGTGCGGCGGCAGTCCGGATAGCCGGAGAAGTCGGTCTCGCACATGCCGCCAACCAGACTCTTGAGCGTCAGCCGGTCGGCGAGCGCCGCGGCATAGGTGAGGAACACCAGGTTGCGGCCCGGCACGAAGGTGGAGGGAAGGCCCTTCTCGGTGATCTCGATCGCCTTCTCTTCGGTCATGGCGGTCTCGCCGATAGCCCCGAAACCCTTGATGTCGAGCACGTGGTCGCCGCCCAGCCGCACGGCCCAGGCAGGGAAGCGCTGCGCGATCTCGCGTCGCACGACGTCGCGCTGGGTGAGTTCGACCCGGTGCCGCTGGCCGTAGTCGAAGCCCACGGTCTCGACACGGGTGTAGCGCGCCAACGCCCAGGCCAGGCAGACGCTGGAATCCTGTCCGCCGGAGAACAATACGAGAGCGCCGCTAAGAGGTTCAGCCATGCGCGGTGTTTACACGAAGGATGAAGGGCAGAGGAACATTGGCGTCCTTCTCCCCGTGCGGGAGAAGGTGGCGGGCGCATGCCCGCCGGATGAGGGGTCGCACCGGCGCTCGCTGACGAAGCCGTTGTGCAAATCAGGTAAGTTCGGCCACCTCTCATCCGACCCGCTGCGCGGGCCACCTTCTCCCGCAAGGGGAGAAGGGCGCTCCGCGTAGCGGCTCTAATAGAGTGTCGCCATCGCCTTGGCTTCGAAATCGAGCAGTTCATCGCTGCGGCCGTGGTGCACTTTCTGCGCCCACAGGGGATCCTGCAGGAGCGCGCGGCCGACCGCGACCAGGTCGAAGTCGCCGCGTTCCAGCATGCGCAGCAGTTGGTCGAGCGACGCCGGCTTGGAGGCCTCGCCGCCGTAGGACGCGATGAACTCGCCACTGAGGCCCACCGAGCCGACCGTGATGGTGGTCTTGCCGGTCAGCTTCTTGGCCCAGCCGGCGAAGTTGAGATCGGAACCGTCGAACTCCGGCTCCCAGAAGCGGCGCTGCGAGCAGTGGAAGGCGTCGGCGCCGGCTTCGGCCAGCGGGGTCAGCCAGGCTTCCATGTCGTCCGGCGTCGGCGCGATCTTGGCGGCGAAGTCCTGCTGCTTCCATTGCGAGAGCCGGATGATCACCGGGTAGCCGGGGCCAACGGCCGCGCGCACCGCCTTGAGGATTTCGGCGGCGAAGGCGCCGCGGTGTTGCACGGTCGGGCCGCCGAACAGGTCGCCCCGCTCGTTCGTGCCTTCCCAGAAGAACTGGTCGATCAGATAGCCGTGGGCGCCGTGCAGTTCGACGGCGTCGAAGCCCAATTGCTGGGCGCTGGCCGCGGCGCTGGCGAAGGCGGAGATGGCGTCGGCGATGTCGGCGTCGCTCATGCCCTCGCCGAACTTGTGGCCGGGGCTGGAGAGGCCCGAGGGGCTGTCGTAATCGCCGGGAGGCGCCCAGTCCTGGCGGCGGCTGCGCACCGCGCCGACGTGCCAGAGCTGTGGGGCCATCAGGCCACCTTCGGCGTGTACCGCGTCGATCACGCGTTTCCAGGCGGCGAGTTCGTCGTCGCCGTGGAAGCGGGGGATGTTCGGGTCGTTGAGGGATGCGGGCCGGGCGACGCCCGTGCCCTCGGAGACGATGAGGCCCACTTCGGCGGCGGCGCGGCGGGCGTAGTAATCGGCGACCTCTTGGGTCGCCACTCCGCCTGGCGATTGCGAGCGGGTCATCGGCGCCATGACGACGCGGTTGGGGAGGTTCAGGCCCTTGAACGAGAAGGGCTGGAAGAGGGCGTCGGCGGACATCGGGGCTCCAGCGTGGCGGTGGAGCCGATGTAGCGGCAGGTCCGGCCCGCGCCAGCAAGAAATTCTTGGGCGCGGGCCGGTTTCTCTACGGCTTGGTCAGGTTGTTATTGGCCGGACGGCTGGGTCGATGGGGTCGAGTCGGGGCTTTGCGACATCCCGCCGGCAGGGGCCGTCGTGCCGGTGGCCGGCGAGTTCTGGTCGGGCGAGGTCTGCGCCGGCGCGGCGGGCTGACTGCTCTGTGCGGGCGGCGCCGGCATCGGGCTGGCGGCGGCGCCACTCGTGTCGGTCCCGGCGCTGCTGTCGGGTGCGGACGACGGCGCTGCCCCCGATTGCGGCATCATGCCGGATTGGGGCTGGCTCTCTTGGGGCATGGCGCCGGGTTGCGGCGCGGTCGCCGAGGTGTTGGCGGCGGCGCCGATCGGGGCCGCGGCGGCGCTGGTGGAGTCGAGGCCCCAATCGCCGGTCGCCTTCTTATGCGGCGACGCCTTCAAGTAGGAGTCGAGCTTGGAATAAGCGACAGGTTGTGATGGCGGCGCGAACGCCCCGCTGCTTTTGGTGGCGGCCGAGGCGGATCCGCCCGCGATTAGTGCGAGGACCGCGGCCCCCGCTAGAACTTGCAACTTCATGGTTTCAGTCTCCGGTGAGGTCGCGGCCTGACGGCCACTTGCCTTGTCCTAACCCCTGGCTTCGGTATCGGTTGCGCTCGGCCTTCCGGCGTTTCGCGGGGTCGCGGCGGGGAGCTGAGCTGTGCGGAAGGTCTGGCCAAGTCGCGTCGCTCGGGGCAATGTCGCGCCGCGAGACCGCCATGTCCGACAAGCCCGCCATACTCATCGTCCAGCCGCATCTGGCCCCGATCGGGACCATGCTGGAGGCCGACTTCACGGTCTGGCGGCTGTGGCAGGGGCCACCGCTGGAGGCGAGTCATACCATCGGTGCCCTCGTCGTCGCGGGCGAGTTCCCGGTCGACCGGGCGCTGGTCGAGGGGTTGCCGAAGCTGGGCCTGATCGCCTGCTTCACCGCCGGCTATGACGGCGTCGACCTGGCCTGGGCCAGCGAGCGCGGGCTGAAGGTGAGCCACTCGCCTGGCGTCAATCACGAGGACGTCGCCGACCAGGCGATCGGCCTGATGCTCGCGGCTTGGCGCGGCCTGATCGAGGGGCACGCGATCGTTCTTGAAGGCCGCTGGCGGCCGACCGAGAAGCGGATCACCCCTTCGCTGGCCGGCAAGCGGTTGGGGATCGTGGGGCTGGGCGCGATCGGCGAGGCGGTGGCCCGGCGCGCCGAGACCTTTGGGCTGAAGATCGCCTGGTGGGGGCCGAACCAGAAGCCGGATGTGCGCTGGCCGCGGACGGACAGCCTGATGGCGCTTGCCGAGGCGAGTGATATCCTGATCGTGGCGGCCCGCGCCAGCGAGGCCAATCGCAACCTGATCGACGCGGCGGTGATCGACGCGCTCGGGCCAACCGGCCTCTTGATCAACGTCAGCCGGGGTCAGCTGGTGGACGAGGACGCTTTGATCGCCGCGCTCAAGGCAGAGCGGCTGGGGATGGCGGCGCTCGACGTGTTCCAGAACGAGCCGACGCCGGCCGAGCGCTGGGCCGACGTGCCTAATGTGTTGCTCTCGCCGCATACCGGCGGCGCGACATCGACGGCCTTGCCGAAAATGGTGGCGCTGACCCGCGAGAATCTGCGCCGGTTCTTCGCCGGCGAGGCGCTGGCGAACGCTGTGGTGGAATAGGACGGCCTAGCGCGCCGACCCGAGCTGACCCCGAGTCGGCGCGCCGCCGACGGTTAGGCGGTAAGCGAGGGTTGCAGGGTCGCGACGGCCGCCAGAATGGGCGTGCTCATCGCCAAGGTGATCGTGATCGTCGCCTCGATCGGTTCTCGATGGAGGCGGATCCAACGCGCGGCCTCGGCCAGGCCCACCAAATGCGGGTGGGGTGCGGAAGCTTCAGAAAACTGGTTGTTGCAGGCAATGTCGACTTGGCCGGTATGGCTCATGAACGTCCTTTGGATGGTTGAAAAAAGTAGACGCGCGCACAGCGCTCCGGCCTCCAAGCGGAGTCGGGTCAGGGGCTGAAAAAGTGGGTTTACGGCAGGCGGAGAATACGCCTGCAAGGCGCAGCTTGCCAATTCTTGAACTGAACTAATTCGGCGCCATATGCACTGGGTCGGGTGCTTCGATCCGGGCTTTGCCCAGGATACTTCAGCGGCCTCCAGCCCATAAGCTCAATTCGTCACCTGCCGCTACGACGTCGTGCGCGTCTTGACATTGAAGACATAAAGATATCTTTATATCTCATGTCGATCACGTCGGATCAGGCTGTGGAGGTGTTGCGTGCGGCCGGCGAGGCGACGCGGCTGCGCGTTCTGGCGCTGCTGGCCCGCGAGGAGTTGGCGGTGCTGGAGCTGACGCGGATCCTCGGCCAGAGCCAGCCGCGCGTCTCACGGCATCTGAAGGTGCTGGCCGAGGCGGGGCTGGTCGAGCGCTTTCCGGATGGGGCGTGGGTGTTCTACCGCCTGGCGGGGGTGGGGCCGACGCGCGACCTGCTCGACACCGCGCTTTCGCTGATTTCGCCGAGCGACGCGACCCTGCTGCGCGACGCCGAGCGACTGGAGGGTGTCGCCGCCGAACGGGCGAGCCAGGCGGCGTCCTATTTCGCCGACAACGCCGGGCGCTGGGATGAGATGCGCTCGCTCTACGTCTCCGAAGCCGCGGTGGAGGCCGCTGTGCTGGACGCGGCGGGCGAGGGGCCGTTCCGCCGGCTGGTCGATCTTGGCACCGGCACCGGTCGCATGCTTACCCTGCTGGGCGCTCGGGCCAAGAGCGCGGTCGGCCTCGATCTGTCGCGGCAGATGCTGAATGTCGCCCGCACCAACGTCGCCGGCGCCGGGCTGGCCGCCTGCGAACTGCGCCATGGCGACATCCTCAAGGTGGGCCTGGCAGACGGTGAGGCCGACCTCGTGGTCGCCCATCAGGTGCTGCATTATCTCGGCGAGCCGGCCGCGGCGGTGGCCGAAGCCGCACGCCTGGTCGCGCCTGGCGGGCGGCTGCTGATCGTCGACTTCGCCCCGCACGACCTCGAATTCCTGCGCGCCGAGCACCGGCATCGCCGGCTGGGCTTCTTCGACAATGAGATCGAGCGCTGGGCCGCCGCCGCGGGCCTGCCACATGTCTCGGCCATCACCCTGCCGCCGTCCGGGCCCGGGGGCCTGACGGTGAAGGTCTGGGTGGCGACTCATGCCAACGAACGCCTCCGGAGGGTCGCATGAACGCTCCCGTACCGACAGCTGGCCAGGGCCCGGTCGCCCGCGCCGGCGGCCGCGACCGCGGCAAGCTGAACATCTCGTTCGAGTTCTCGCCGCCGAAGACGCCGGAAGCCGAGGAACTGCTCTGGAAGGCGATCCGCCGGCTTGAACCGCTGAATCCAGGCTTCATCTCGGTCACCTACGGGGCCGGCGGCTCGACCCGCGACCGGACCCACCGCACCGTCGTTCGGGTGCTGGGCGAGACCAGCCTTACGCCGGCCGCGCACCTCACCTGCGTCAACGCCTCGCGCGCCGAAGTGGACGAGGTAATCCGCGGCTATTGGGCGGCGGGCGTGCGCCACATCGTGGCCCTGCGCGGCGATCCGCCCGGCCAGATCGGCGGCGCCTATCAGCCGCCGGCCGATGGCTACGCCAACGCGACCGAACTCACCGCCGGCATCCTCGCGATCGCGCCGTTCGAGGTTTCGGTCGGGGCCTATCCACAGGTGCACCCCGAGGTGGGCTCGCTGGCCCGCGACCTCGACGTGTTGAAGGCCAAGGTGGACGCCGGCGCGACGCGGGCGATCACCCAGTTCTTCTTCGACGTCGATGACTTCCTGCGGTTCGCCGAGGCGGTGGACAAGGCGGGGATCGGCATCCCTCTGGTGCCGGGCATCATGCCGGTACGGAATTTCGCCGGGCTGGAGCGCATGTCCATTTCCAGCGGCATCGCCGTGCCGGCGTGGCTGGGCAATCTGTTCCAGGGGCTCGACGACGATCCGGCCACCCGCCGCCTGGTCGCCGCCTCGGTCGCGGCCGAGCTGTGCGCCAGGCTGGAGGAAGAAGGTTTTTCCCATTTCCATTTCTACACCTCCAACCACGCTGAACTGACCGTCGCGGTCTGCCGCGTGCTTGGGGTGAAGACCGAGGTCGCCGCCCATGACTGACACCGCCCGCGCCGGCCGCATCGCCGCCCTGAAGGCTGCCGCCAAGGAGCGCATCCTGATCCTCGACGGGTCGTGGGGCGTGATGATCCAGCGCCGGGGTCTTGCCGAAGCCGACTATCGCGGCGACCGGTTCGCCGACTCGAAGGTGCTGCTGAAGGGCGACAACGACCTGCTGTGCCTGACCCGGCCGGACATCATCGCCGATCTGCACGACCAGTATTACGCCGCCGGCGCCGACATCAGCGAGACCAACACCTTTTCGGCCACCTGGATCGCCCAGGCCGACTACGCGCTGCAGGGCGCGGTGCGCGACATCAACCTCGCCGGCGCGCGGATCGCCCGGGAAGCCGCCGACCGCTGGACGGCGAAGGCGCCGCACAAGCCGCGTTTCGTCGCCGGCTCGATCGGGCCGCTCAACGTGATGCTGTCGATGTCGTCGGACGTGAACGATCCCGGCGCACGCAAGGTGACGTTCGACCAGGTCTACGCCGCCTATCGCGAGCAGGTTCAGGCGTTGCACGAGGGCGGGGTCGACCTGTTCCTGATCGAAACCATCACCGACACGCTGAACTGCAAGGCCTGCATCAAGGCGATCCTCGACTTGCAGGACGAGGGCTACGAGCCGCTGCCGATCTGGATTTCCGGCACCATCACCGACCGCTCGGGCCGCACCCTGTCGGGCCAGACGGTCGAGGCGTTCTGGAACTCGGTGCGCCACTGCAAGCCGTTCGCGATCGGGCTGAACTGTGCGCTGGGCGCGGATCTGATGCGGCCGCACATCGCCGAGTTGTCGCGCATCGCCGACACCCTGGTCGCGGCCTATCCCAACGCCGGCCTGCCCAACGCCATGGGCGAGTACGACGAGGGGCCGCACGAGACCGCCTGCGCGCTGGAAGAATGGGCCAAGAGCGGCATCGTCAACATCCTCGGCGGATGCTGCGGCACGACGCCGGACCACATCCACCATGTCGCGGAGTCGGTTGCGGGCATGACACCTCGTCCGATCCCGGAGCGCGCGCCGGCTATGCGCCTGGCCGGGCTGGAGGCCTTTGAACTCGCGTGAGGGGGGCCCCATGGGTAGTGGCGTGGGTATACAGGGGTTATTGACGCAACCCGCCGGCGCCCCTAAATTCGCGGTTCCGACCGGGAGCCACACCGATGGCGAGTACGACCGTTTCCGACTACGTGATCTGGGCCAAGCACATCCACGACGACCCGGAGCTGGTCCAGCGCGTCCTAGTAATGTGGGCGGGCGAGACGATCCAGCTCGAGGTGGACGGCGTACGCGGAACCTGGCGCAAGATGGACGACGGCAGCGACGGTCGCCCGACGCCCGGCATCCGGCCCATCGGCGCGGCGCAGGAGGTCTGGCGCTATCTCTACAAGCGCCGGCGCGGCGAGCTTGTGTCCCTGAAGGTGGTCGAGCCCAATCAGGGTGTCGCCGAAGCCTCAGAGCCGGAGCGGCGGGAGAAACTGATCTTCCCGCCTCTCGGCAAGACACAGGAAGAGCGGGACGCTGCGCTCGCCGCCCTGCTCGATGGCTGGCGACTGGGGTACAGCTCCGAGGGGCGCACCATGACCCGCGAGGAGATGCACGAGCGGTGATCACCGCTGACACCAACGTGCTGATCTATCTCTGGGACAACCACGCCGCGGACAAGATGGGCGTGGCGCAGCTGGTGGTGAGGGCGCTGATTGAGCGCTCGGGGCCGCTAGGATTGCAGGTGATCGGCGAGACCCAGAACGTGCTTAGCCGCAAGCTGCGCCAGCCAGCTTGGCAGGCGGCCCAGAATGCGCGCTACCTGCTCAGCGCGTTCGCCATCTTTCGGGGTTCGGAAGACAACGCCAGCGAGTCCCTCACCCTGATGGCCGCCGGCCGCATGAGCTATTGGGACGGCATGCTGGTGACCGCCGCCCGCGACGCCGGCTGCCATGTGATGCTGTCCGAGGACATGCACGACGGCGCACGTTTCGGCGATCTTGAAATCCTCAACCCGTTCGGCGCCCGCGGGCCTAGCGAGCGGCTGAAAGCGCTGTTGTCCCTATGACCCGTCCCCTTTTCGTCAATATCGGTGAACGCACCAACGTCACCGGTTCCGCCCGATTCAGGAAGCTGATCGCCAACGGCGACTATACCGCCGCCCTGACGGTGGCGCGCCAGCAGGTCGAGGCCGGCGCGCAGGTGCTGGACGTGAACATGGACGAGGGCCTGCTCGACAGCCCCAAGGCCATGACCACCTTTCTCAACCTGATCGCCGCCGAGCCCGATATCGCCCGCGTGCCGATCATGATCGACAGCTCCAAATGGGAGGTGATCGAGGCCGGGCTGAAGTGCGCGCAAGGCAAGTCGATCGTCAATTCGATCTCCATGAAGGAGGGCGAGGCGAAGTTCTTCGAGCAGGCGACCAAGTGCCTGCGCTACGGCGCGGCCGTGGTGGTGATGGCGTTCGACGAAGTGGGCCAGGCCGACACCCGCGATCGCAAGGTCGCGATCTGCGAGCGCGCTTACCGCCTGCTGACCGAACAGCTCGGCTTCCCGCCCGAGGACATCATCTTCGACCCCAACATCTTCGCCGTGGCGACGGGGCTGGAAGAGCACAACAACTACGCGGTCGACTTCATCGAGGCGACGCAGGCGATCAAGCAACTGCTGCCCTACGCCCGCATCTCCGGCGGGGTCTCCAACATCTCGTTCGGCTTCCGCGGCAACGAGCCGGTGCGCCGGGCGATGCATTCGGTGTTCCTCTACCACGCCATCGCCGCCGGCATGGACATGGGCATCGTCAACGCCGGCGAGCTGCCGGTCTACGACGAGATCGATCCGGCGCTGCGCGAAGCCGTCGAGGACGTGATCCTCAACCGCCGCGCCGACGGCACCGAGCGGCTGGTCGACATGGCGCCCAGCTACAAGGGCGGCCCGGCGGTGGAGAAGACCGTCGACCTCGCCTGGCGGGGCGCCTCGGTGACCGAACGCCTGACCCACGCCCTGGTGCGCGGCATCGGCGACTACATCGAGACCGACGTCGAGGAGGCGCGGCTCGCGGCCGGCCGTCCGCTCGAGGTGATCGAAGGCCCGCTGATGACCGGCATGAATGTGGTCGGCGACCTGTTCGGCGCCGGCAAGATGTTCCTGCCGCAGGTGGTCAAGTCGGCGCGGGTGATGAAGCAGGCGGTGGCCTATCTGATGCCGTTCATGGAAGCCGAGGGCGACGGCTCGCCGCGCAAGGCGGCCGGCCGGGTGCTGATGGCCACCGTGAAGGGCGACGTGCACGACATCGGCAAGAACATCGTCGGCGTCGTCTTGCAGTGTAACGACTACGAGGTGATCGACCTCGGGGTGATGGTGCCGGCCGACCGCATCCTCGACGAAGCGATCAAGCTCAAGGTGGACATCGTCGGCCTCTCCGGCCTGATCACGCCGTCGCTGGACGAGATGGTGTTCGTCGCCGGCGAGATGGAGCGGCGCGGCTTCTCGATCCCGCTGCTGATCGGCGGCGCCACCACCAGCCGCACTCATACGGCGGTGAAGATCGAGCCGGCTTACGCTCGCGGCTCGACCACCTATGTCACCGACGCCAGCCGCGCCGTCGGCGTGGTCTCGGGGCTGATGTCGCCGGTCGAGCGGCCCAAGGCCGAGGCCGAGACCCGCAGCGAGTACATCCGCATCCGCGAGCAGTTCGTCCGCAGCCAGGAGGCCAAGGTGCGCACGCCGCTGGCCGCTGCCCGGGCCAAACGGTTCAGCGCCGACTGGCAACTCTACACGCCGCCGAAGCCGTCGTTCCTCGGGACCCGCAGCTTCGTCCAGTACGACCTCGCCGAACTCGCCCGCTACATCGACTGGACCCCGTTCTTCCAGACCTGGGAGCTGGCCGGCCACTACCCGATGATCCTGGAGGACGACGTCGTCGGCGAGGCGGCGCGCTCGCTGTTCGCCGACGGCCAGGCGATGCTGAAGCAGATCATCGCCGAGCGCTGGTTCGAGGCGCGCGGCGTCGCCGGCTTCTGGCCCGCCAACGCGGACGGCGACGACATCGTGATCTGGACCGACGAGACCCGCACCGCCGAACGCGCGCGGCTCTTCACCCTGCGCCAGCAGATGTCCAAGGCGGAGGGCCGGCCGAACCTGGCGCTGGCCGACTTCATCGCCCCGATCGGCGGCCCGCTCGACTATATCGGCGGCTTCGCGGTGACCGCCGGACACGGCGAGGTGGCCGTCGCCGAGAAGTTCAAGGCCGCGGGGGACGACTACAACGCCATTCTCTCCACCTCCCTGGCCGACCGCCTGGCCGAGGCGTTCGCCGAGGCGCTGCACCACAAGGTGCGCGCCGAGCTGTGGGGCTATGCGCCGCACGAGCCCTTCGACATCGACGGCCTGATCGGCGAGAAATATCGCGGCATCCGCCCCGCGCCCGGCTATCCGTCGCAGCCGGATCACACCGAGAAGGCGACGCTGTTCCAGCTGCTGGACGCCACACCGGCGACCGGCATCGAACTCACCGAGAGCTTCGCCATGAGCCCGGCGGCGGCGGTTTCCGGCCTCTACTTCGCTAACCCCGAGGCGCACTATTTCGGCGTCGGCAAGATCGAGCGCGACCAGGCCGAAGACTACGCCCGCCGCAAAGGCTGGACCGTCGCCCACGCCGAACGCTGGCTGGCCCCGATCCTCAACTACGAGCCGAAGCGGCCGGTCGCGGCATAAGGCGCCCTTGCGTGATCTGGCGCGCCGCCCGCCATTCGTACTAGGGGTGGAGGCAACGACATAACAGGGAGACGCGCCATGGCTCGCGATATCGCGGACGGCTTCGTGCAGGACAAGTTCGCCGGGGCTAAGGCCGCGTTCGAGGCCAACTTCGAGAGCGGCGCCGATGTCGGCGCCTCGTTCTGCGCCACCAAGGACGGCGAGACCGTTGTCGATCTCTGGGGCGGCTGGGCCGACGCGGAAAAGACCCGGCCCTGGACCCGCGACACCATCGTCAACGTCTACTCCACCACCAAGACCATGACCTTCCTCAGCGCCCTGATCGTCGCCGATCGCGGCGAGCTCGATTTCGACGCGCCGGTGGCCAAGTATTGGCCGGAGTTCGCCGCCAACGGCAAGGCGGAGATCAAGGTCAGCCAGCTGATGGCCCACTCCGCCGGCCTGTCGGGTTGGAAGGAGAAGATCACCAAGGAGACGCTCTACGACTGGGAAAAGGCCGTCAGCCTGCTGGCCGCCCAGGCGCCGCTGTGGCCGCCGGGGACTCAGAGCGGCTACCACGCCCTCACCCAGGGCTATCTGATCGGCGAAGTGATCCGCCGCATCACCGGCAGGACCATCGGGACCTTCTTTCGCGAGGAGATCGCCGAGCCGCTGGGCGCCGACTTCTGGATCGGCCTGCCGGCGTCGGAAGACGGCCGCGTCGCCGACCTGATCCCGCCCCCGCCCGGCGGCGCGATCGGCGACAACATCCAGACCGAGCTGCAGGCGATCACCTTCAACAACCCCGGCGTCGACGTCTCCGAGACCCGCACCCGCGCCTGGCGCGGCGCCGAGATCCCGGCCGGCGGGGGCACGGGCAACGCCCGCTCGGTCGCGGAAATCCATGCCATCCTGGCCAACGGCGGCGTCGCCATGGGCAAGCGGTTCCTCTCCGAAGCCGGCTGCCGCAAAGCGCTGGAAGTGCAGATCGACGGCACGGACCTCGTGCTCGGCCTTCCGGCCAGGTTCGGCATGGGCTTCGGCCTGCCGAGCGCCACGGTGCCGCTGCCGAACCCGAACACGATCTACTGGGGCGGCTACGGCGGCTCGCTGATCGTGATCGACCTGGATGCCCACACCACCTTCGCCTACGTGATGAACAAGATGGGCAACGGCACCTTGGGCGACACCCGCGCCTTCGGCATCATGGGCGCCATGTGGGCGGCGCTCGCTACCTAATTCCCTCCCCCCTGCGGGGAGCGGTCAGGGGTGGGGGTGCGAACTGGGGCGCCTGCCGTCGAAGCTCGGAAGACCGCCAAGCCGTCCTATACCGAGCTGACACCCCCATCCCCGACCCTTCCCCGCAAGGGGGAAGGGAGTTCGCAACGAGACAACCAAGGGAGCACGTCACATGAAGGACTTCAGCGGCAAGATCGCGGTGATCACCGGCGGGGGCACGGGCATGGGGCGCGAGCTCGCGCGGCAGCTCGTGGCCGAGGGTTGCAGCGTCGCCATGTGCGACCTCTCCGAGGCCAACATGGCCGAGACCGCCCGGCTCTGCCGCCAGGAAGCCGCCCAGGGCGCCAAGGTCACCACCCACCTCGCCGACGTCTCGATCGAGGAGCATATCAACCGCTTCCAGGGCGAGGTCGCCGCCGACCAGGAGACCGACAAGATCCACCTCCTCTTCAACAACGCCGGCATCGGCGGCGGCGGCAGCTTCGTCAATTCGCCCCGCGCCGAGTGGGAGAAGACCTTCAATGTCTGCTGGGGCGGGGTCTACTACGGCTGCCGCGCCTTCCTGCCGATGCTGCGCCGCGCCGACGAGGCGCACATCGTCAACACCTCCAGCGTCAACGGCTTCTGGGCCTCGCTCGGGCCGCAAACCGCCCATACCGCCTACAGCGCCGCCAAGTTCGCGGTGAAGGGCTTCACCGAGGCCCTGGTCAACGACCTCAGGCTCAACGCCCCGCACATCAAGTGCTCGGTGGTGATGCCCGGCCACATCGGCACCGACATCGCCATCAACTCGCGCAAGGTGCTGACCGGCGAGGATGAGATCAACGCCGAGTCCCTGGCCGCCGCGCGCCGGCAGATGGCGCGGATGGGCGTCGCGGTCGATCAGCTCACCGACGCTCAGATCACGGCGCTGATCGACGAGCAAGGCCGCCGCTTCCGCGACGACGCCCCCACCACCGCCGCCCAGGCCGCCAGGATCATGCTCGACGGCGTCAAGGCCGAAACCTGGCGCATCCTGGTCGGCGAAGACGCCCACCGCATGGACGAAATGGTCCGCGCCGACCCGATCCACGCCTACGAGCCAGGGTTCTTCGAGCGCATGGCGGGGGACACCGGCTGGCGCCTCGGCGGCGGCCGCAGCTAGTCACGCCTTGCCCTCTCCCATCGCGGGAGAAGGGTTTCGGGCGAAGCCCGACGGATGAGGGGGTCGCGCCGCATTCCGAGACGGCTGCGGCTATCCGCGCAACCTCCGCCCCCACCTCGACCGAGCTGTTAGTTTTCCTGGCGATTTCACGCACTACCGTCGCCGCAATGTTGCACGTGAAGCCGTAAATCGCGCTAAACTACGGTGACCAAATTGTGGCGACGCAAAAGGGCGCCCCAGATTTTCTACGTCTTCACAGTGTCAAAGACCCGGCGCCCAGCCAGCGCCGCCCTCTAACACCCACGCAGGCGAATCGCCGTCAAGCCTTGCAGCGGGCGGAGCCGCGCCGAGCCGGAGCCTCGCACCATCGCGCCGCGGCCCGCGCCTAGATCGACTGCCCGCCTGACACCTCGATGCGCTGGGCGTTGACCCAGCGGTTGTCGTCGGAGAGCAGGGCGGCAATCATCGGGCCGATGTCGTCGGGCAGGCCGACGCGGCCGAGCGCGGTCAGGTTGGCGACGTGCTGGTTGATCCCGGGATTGTCGCGTACCATGCCGCCGCTGAAGTCGGTCTCGATGGCCCCCGGCGCGACCACGTTGACGGCGATCCGGCGCGGCCCCAGCTCCTTGGCCATGTACTTGGTGAGCACCTCGACCGCGCCCTTCATCGCGCCATAGGGCGCGCTGCCGGGCATGATGATCCGGGTGAGGCCGGTCGACACGTTGACGATCCGCCCGCCGTCGTTGATCAGCGGCAGCAGCTTCTGGGTCAGGAAGAACACGCCCTTGAAGTGGACGTTGTAGACGGCGTCCAGCTCGGCCTCGGTGGTGCTCTCGATCGAGTTATGGTGCGAGATGCCGGCGTTGTTGACCAGATAGTCGAACCGCTCGGCGCCCCAGCCGGCCAGAGTCTGCCGCACCCGCCCGGCGAAGGCGTCGAACGCGCCGACGTCGCCGGTGTCGAGCTGCACGGCAAGCGTCCGCCGCCCCGCTTCCTCGACCAGGCCGGCCACCTCGTCGGCCGCGGCCTTGTTGGCGTTGTAGGTGAAGATCGCATCCACGCCGCGCCGGGCCAGGTTCAGCACCGTGTTGCGGCCCAGCCCCCGGCTGCCGCCGGTGACGATGGCGATCTTGGG
>Ga0302314_10002158_pt1 | contig 36781 bp, 36 predicted proteins | sample III_Palsa_N2_3_FD_200533 | JGI IMG/M metagenome (GOLD analysis project Ga0302314, IMG submission 200533) | Peat permafrost microbial communities from Stordalen Mire near Abisko, Sweden - III_Palsa_N2_3 | ecosystem: Environmental > Terrestrial > Soil > Palsa > Peat permafrost | place: Sweden...
CCATGGGCGGGATGGCGGCGCAGATCCCGGTGCGCGGCGATCCGGCGGTGAACGAGGCCGCCTTCGCCAAGGTGCGCGCCGACAAGGAGCGCGAGGCGACCAACGGCCACGACGGCACCTGGGTCGCCCACCCCGACCTCGTGCCCGTCGCCATGGAAGTGTTCGACCGGCTAATGCCGGGCCCGAACCAGCTCGGCAAGCTGCGCGAGGACGTCGCCATCAGCCGCGCTGAGATGCTGAAGGTCCACGACGGCGAGCGCACCGAGCAGGGCCTGCGCGAGAACATCCGCGTCGGGGTGCAGTACATCGAAGCGTGGCTGCGCGGCCGCGGCGCGGTGCCGCTCTACAATCTGATGGAGGACGCGGCGACCGCCGAGATCAGCCGCACCCAGATCTGGCAATGGGTGGCGCAGGGCGCGAAGCTCAATGACGGCCGGGTGGTGACGCCGGAACTGTTCAAGGCGCTGCTGGACGAGGAGATGACGGCGCTCAAGACCACGCTCGGCGCGCCTTACGAGACCGGCCGCTTCGCCGAGGCGATCAAACTCTTCTCCGACATGAGCCTCGCCGCCGACTGCGCGGAGTTCCTCACCCTGCCGGCCTACGAAGTGCTGGAATAGCGCTGGGGCACCGCGGCGCGCCTCAGCCGTCGTAGAAGAAGGCCGGGTGCAAGCCGACGACCCGGCGCTCGCGGTCGGTCTCGGCGCGGCGGATGGCGGACGCGGTGAGCTGATTGCTCTGCTCGGTCGGCAGCAGCCGCTGGGCGATGTCGCGGCGGCCGTAGTGGATCTGCAGGAAAAACCGGCCGTGATCGCCGCCCTGGGTCGGCATGCGGCGATGCCAGACGTCGGAGACGAAGAGGCCGGCGTCGCCGGCGCGGGTGAGTAGCGGGACGACGCCCCGCCCCTCGCATTCCAGGTCGTCATCGAAGGTGCGGTCCGCCGGCGGCGCGCGGCCGGAGAGATGGCTGCGGGGGATCACCCCGGTCGGACCATCCTTGAGCCGGCAATCCTGCAGGTAGAGGTGGACGCCGATCGCGAACACCGGATGCGGAATCCGCCTCGGCCAGCGCACCCCTTCAGGCAGCGGCACATGCGGGCCGGCGTCGATGTGCCAGGACTGGCCGCCGTGCGAGCCGGGATGGCCGGCCGGGTTGCGCCAGGCGGTGTTGGCGATCACGTGGCAGTCCTCGCCGAGCAGCGGCTCGATCACCTCCAGCAGCTTGGGGTTGGCGACGGCGCGCTGGGCCGCGGCGCAGCGGTTCAGCATGGCGTAGCGAAACATCGCCGCGTCCTCCTGGCCGCGCCGGCCACGGGCGTCGGGCGGATCGCGCTCGAAAATGGCGGCGACCTCGCCCCGCAGCTCCGCGAGCTCGTCCTCGGCGAGCACGTTGCGGACGACGGCGTAGCCGTCGCGTTCGAGCTTGGCGGTCTCTTTGCTGGCGGGCTCGCCGCGGGCTTCGAGGTAGACGCGGCCGCGTCGGATCATGTCACGCTCCCATCACACCGCGTGCGGCCGGCGCGGAAGCCAGCGCCATCACGCGGTGGGCTCTTGTTTTGGCCTTGAGCTTATCCAGGTCAGGCCGCCGTGGGCAAGAACCAGGTCCCGGACCGGTGGACATTCTGGCCATCGTCTAGCTATAATTCAGCATGGCCAGCCACAGCGTCGCCGAAGCCAAGAACCACCTCTCCCAGCTGATCGACCGTGCGATCGGCGGTGAGGAAGTCGTAATCACGCGTCACGGCACGCCGGTGGTCACACTGAAAGCGGTGGCGAGCAAAGCGGGACCTGTCACAGACGACGAAATCGAGTGGCTGAGACGCCATCGCGTCGATGGCCCCATGCCCAAGGAGGACGCCGGAACCTTGGTGAGCCGCATGCGGGACGAAGACTGGCGGTGAGCGTCTACGCAGACGCCAGTCTTCTGGTGGCCGTCATCGTGCCGGACGCTTTCAGTGCTCGAGCGCGAAGCTTCGTCGACGGCCAGCGGCCTACGCTCCTTATCAGCGACTTCGGGGCCGCGGAGTTTGCTTCGGCGCTCGCCCGCCGGGTTCGGACGAGAGAGCTGACAGCGGATCAGGCCAACGAAGCGTTCGCCACCTTTGACGCCTGGGCCGCGTTCCGCGGGCCGCGCCTCGAAGTCACGACCACCGACGTCGTCCGCGCCGAGTCATTCATCCGGCGACTCGACCTGAATTTGCGCACGCCTGACGCCCTTCACATCGCCATCGCCCAGCGCCACGGCGCGGCTCTGGCGACGTTTGACGGCCGCATGGCCGACGCCGCGAAGGCCCTCGGCCTCGAGATTGCACCCGCATGACGCACGCGCCTTAGGCGGCCGGATCGTTTCTGCGCCGCGCGGTTGCCAAGCGCGCCGCACTCCGCGACGGTGGCGGCCGGAAATCGGGGTCGGAGCGCGAATGACAGGCGAAGTGGTGATGCTCGAAGAGGCGGCGGTCCTGCCGGCGGCCGCGACGCCCCTGGTCACCGACCCGCGCCGGCTCGGGCTCTATCTCTTCGGCGGCCTCTTGATGCTGATGCTCAACGTCGGCGATCCGGCGCTGGGGCTTATCAACATCCCGGCCAGCTTCTTCCTGAAGAACCGGCTGCACCTGGCGGCCGACCAGCAGGCGATCTTCCGCCTCTGCACCGGCATACCGCTCTACCTGTCGCTGATCTTCGGCTTTCTGCGCGACCGCTGGAGCCCGTTCGGGCGCGGCGACGCCGGTCACCTGGTCGTATTCGGCCTCGCCACCGCCGTCGCCTACGCCGTGGTCGCCTTCCTGCCCCCAACCTATGCGGTCTGGATGGCCGGGATCATCCTGGCCACCTCGATTTTCCAGGTCGTCTCGGGCGCCGGCGCGGGGCTGCTCTCCACGGTCGGCCAGCAGCGGGCGATGGCGGGGCGGATGAGCGTGCTGCTCGGGATCGCGGCCACCGCGCCGCCGATCCTGTCCAACCTCGCCGGCGGCGCGCTCAGCGACGTTCTCGAAGGCAAGGGTGCGCTCACCGCCGCGCGCACGCTGTATCTGATCGCGGCCGCGGTGATGGTGGGCATCGCCTTGCTCGGGCTCATCCGGCCGCGCTCGCTGTTCGACGCGGCGGTGATCGAAAAGCCGACCGACCACATCTGGGCCGACATCAAGCGCTTGGCCCGGCACTGGCCGATCTATCCGGTGGTGATCATCCAACTGCTCTGGCAGTTCGCGCCCGGCACCGGCCTGGTGTTGCAGTACTATATGTCCGACCACCTGCACGGCACCGACTTCCAATGGGGGGTCTGGAACGCGGTCTTCCTCGGCTCGTTCGTGCCGGTGTTCGTGCTCTACGGCTTTCTCTGCCAGCGCTTCGAGCTTTCCAAGCTGCTCTGGGTCGGCTTCGGCGTGGCGGTGTTCCAGATGGTCCCGATGCTGTTCGCCACCACGGCGGTGCAGGCGATCTACGCGGCCTGCGCCATGGGCCTGATCGGCGGCCTCGCCCAGGCCGCGCTCACCGACCTGGCGATCCGCGCCTGTCCGGCGCGCCTCCAGGGCACGATGATGCTGCTCTTCGCCACCTCGGTGTACTGGATCGCGGTGCGCTTCGGCGACGTACTCGGCGCACAAATTTACGCCCACTGGGGCGGGTTCTATGTGGCTGTGGCGGTGACCATCGCCATCTACGCCCTGATCCTGCCGGTGATCCTGCTGGTCCCGAAACGCCTGCTCGCCACCCGCGACGGCGAGGCGCTGGAAGGAAGCTCATGACCAACCCCCGCGTCTGGACCGCCCTGGCGCTTGCCTGCGTCGCCGCGGGATCGGCCCTGGCGGCCGGCACGAACCCTGTCACCGCGCCGGGCTGGGATCGCCAGGCCGCCGCGCGCTACCTGGATAGCCGCGAAGTGTGGTGGCAGTCGTGGGATCGTCCGCACAAGGACCGCGATACGCTCTGCGTCTCCTGCCACACCCAGGCGACCTATGGGATGGCGCGGCCGGTGCTGCGCCAGGATCTGGGCGAGCCGCCGCCGACGGGGGCCGAACAGGTGATGCTGGCCAGCGTCGAGAAGCGCGTCAGCCAATGGAGCCTGATGCAGCCGTTCTACAGCGACATCCCCTCCGGCCCTGGCAAGGAGATCGAGTCGCATAACGCCGAGGCGGTGCTGAACGCGGTGATCCTAACCGGCTATGACGCACGCCAGGGCCATCTGCGCGACATCACCCGCACCGCCTTCGACAACGCCTGGGCGCTGCAGACCAAGGATGGGCCGGACGCCGGCGCCTGGGTCTGGCAGAACTTCGGCCTAGCGCCCTGGGAATCGAAGGAATCGCAGTTCCACTGGGCCGCGCTGATGGCGGTGACCGTCGCCAAGGCGCCCGACCACTATCGCGACGATCCCAAGATCGCGGCGAACCTGGCGGCGCTGACTGGCTACCTGCACGGCCACTATGAGACCCAGCCGGTGCTCAACAAGGTCGTCGCTCTGTGGGCCTCGGCGTCCTATCCCGAGGTGCTAAGCGTCGCCCAGCGCGGCGCTCTGATCGCCGACCTAGGCCGGCTGCAACATCCCGACGGCGGCTGGAGCCTCACCGATCTCGGGCCGTGGACACGGGTCGACAAGTCACCGGCGCCGACCGGCTCGGACGGCTACGCGACCGCTGTCACCGTGCTGGTGCTGGAGGAGATCGGCCTACGCGCCGATCCGCACGTGGCGCGCGGCCTCGCCTGGCTGGAGGCCAACCAGGACCGGACCACCGGCGCCTGGACTTCGCTCTCGGTCAACAAGGCGCGCGATCCCGCCTCGCCCGCCCGCCCATTCATGACCGACGCCGCCACCAGCTATGCGGTGCTGGCGCTGGAGGACCGGCGGTAGGGTCGACCGGTTGGGATGAGGCGCGACAGCCGCCCTGACCGCGCCGCCGCGCGGTGCTATCAAGTGGGTCCCATGGGCCTAGACGTGGAATCCTACCAGGGTATGGCCGGCTTTCGGCTGGCGTTGCGGCGGTTCATGGCCGCAGCCGAGGCCATCTCCAAGACGGCGGGGGTGACTCAGCAGCAGTACCAGGCGCTGCTGGCGATCAAGACTTGGCCGTCGCAGTCGATGACCATGGGCGACCTCGCCGAGCAGCTGATGCTGACCCACCACGCGGCCGTGCAGCTGGTGAACCGGATGACCAAGGCCGGCGTCGCCGAGCGGGCGGCCTCCAGCACCGACCGGCGCAGCGTGCTGCTGCGGCTGACGCCGGCGGGCGAAGACCTGATCGATCGGCTGGCGAGCCTGCATCTGGGCGAGATCCTGCGTCAGGAACCGCAGATCACCCGCTCGCTCAGGCGCCTGCGGCGGGTCTCGGCCGAACCGGGCGCCGACAATTCGTAGCGCCGCCCGCATTGACGGCGGCGATGCGCTTGGGGCCTATACAGCCGTTTGAATTCCAGGCCCGGCCCCAGCGCCGCCGCCGTCGCGACAAGAGCTTCGAGGAAAACGCCATGACCGCCATCAACGCCGTGACCGACTACGCCCTGGACGGCGACGTCGGCGTGATCACGCTGAATTCGCCGCCGGTGAACGCCCTGTCGTTCAATGTCCGCGACGGCCTCGCCGGCGGCATGAAGGCGGCGCTGGCCGACACGGGCGCCAAGGCGATCGTGATCATCTGCGAGGGCCGCACCTTCATCGCCGGCGCCGACATCACCGAGTTCGGTGGGCCGCAGAAGGGCGCGAGCCTCTATGATGTGCAGGACGCCATGGAGGGCTCGACTAAGCCGGTGGTGGCCGCGATCCACGGCACCGCCCTGGGCGGTGGCCTGGAGGTGGCGCTGTGCGCCCACTATCGCGTCGCCGTGCCCTCGGCGCGCTGCGGCTTGCCGGAGGTGAACCTCGGCCTCTTGCCAGGCGCCGGCGGCACCCAGCGGCTGCCGCGCATCGTCGGGGCCGAGAAGGCGCTGGAGATGATGACGTCCGGTCAACACGTGCCGGCCAAGGCCTGCTTGGAGATGGGACTGGTCGACGAGATCGTAGAGGAAGGCAAGCTGCGCGAAGGCGCGGTGGCCTTCGCCCACAAGATCGCGGCGGAGGGCAAGCCGCTGAAGAAGGTGCGGGACTCGAACGACAAGGTCGAGGCCGCGCGCGGCCATCCCGAGATATTCGAGAATTTCCGCAAGGCCAACGCGCGCAAGTTCCGCGGCTTCCTGGCCCCCGAATACAACATCCGCTGCGTCGAGGCGGCGGTGAACCAGCCGTTCGAGGAGGGGCTGAAGACCGAGCGCAAGCTGTTTGGCGAGCTGATGAGCGGCTCGCAGTCGGCGGCGCAGCGCTACGCCTTCTTCGCCGAGCGGCAGGCCAACAAGATACCCGACGTGCCGGACGACACCCCGGTCATCCCGGTGAACAAGGTGGGCATCATCGGCGCCGGCACCATGGGCGGCGGCATCGCGATGAACTTCATGAACGCCGGCATTGCGGTCACCATCGTCGAGGTGAAGCAGGACGCGCTCGACCGCGGCATATCGACGGTGCGCCGCAACTACGAGCGCTCGCGCACCGCCAAGCCGGAGGAGACCGAGGCGCGCATGAGCCGGCTATCGGGCTCGCTCGACATGAGCGCCCTGGCCGACTGCGACCTGATCATCGAGGCCGTGTTCGAGCGCATGGACATCAAGAAAGACATCTTCACCAAGCTCGACGCCATCTGCAAACCGGGCGCGATCCTGGCCACCAACACCTCGGGCCTCAACATCGACGAGATCGCGTCGGTGACCAAGCGGCCGGAGGCGGTGATCGGCCTGCACTTCTTCTCGCCGGCCAATGTGATGAAGCTGCTGGAAGTGGTCCGCGCCGACCACACCTCGAAGGAAGTAATCGCCACCTCGATGAAGCTGGCGCGCAAGATCGGCAAGATCGCGGTGCTGGTCGGCGTCTGCCCCGGCTTCGTCGGCAACCGCATCCTGGGCGCCCGCCAGCGCGAGGCCAACAAGCTGATCATGGAAGGCGCGATGCCCTGGGACATCGATCGGGTGCTCTATGACTTCGGCTTCCCGATGGGGCCGTTCGCCATGAGCGACCTCGCCGGTCTCGACATCGGCTGGGTGAAGGAGCGCTCGAAGGGCGAGACCATCCGCGACGTGCTCTGCGAGATGGACCGCCGCGGCCAGAAGACCGGCGCCGGCTGGTACGACTACGACGAGAACCGCAATGCCAAGCCCTCGCCGGTGACCGAGAAGATCCTGCACGACTTCATCGTCAAGTCGGGCGCCAATCCGCGCAAGATCTCCGACGACGAGATCCTGGAGCGCTGCGTTTATCCGATGATCAACGAGGGGGCGAAAATCCTCGAGGAGAAGAAGGCGATCCGCGCCTCCGACATCGATGTGGTCTGGGAGAATGGCTACGGCTGGCCGGTCTATCGCGGCGGTCCGATGTGGTACGGCGACCATGTCGGCCTGCCCAAGGTGCTGGCTAAGATGCAGGCGTTCGAAGCGCAGATGGGCGAGGCGTTCAAGCCCGCGCCACTGCTCGAAAAACTGGTCGCCGAAGGCAGGGGCTTCGCCGGCGCCTGAGCCGCGGGGTCAGTGGAAGTCCCGGCTGCGCTGCAGCCGGGGGCCCGGCGTGTGAGACGCCTGGATGGCGGCCTCGGGGTCCTTGAGCTGCGCCAGACGCGGTGAGAGGTCGATGAACCGTTCGGCCACCACATGGATCACGTCAGAGGCCCGCTGCAGGCGTCCGCGGATGACGAGGAAGGACGAACTCATCACGATGCGGCGGTTGGCGGCGAACACGTCCGCCCAGACCACCGCATTGGCGATGCCGGTCTCATCCTCCAGGGTGGCGAAGATCACCCCCTTGGCGGTGCCGGGGCGCTGGCGGATCAGCACCAGGCCGCCGACGGTGACGCGGGCGCCGTCGGCCATTGAGCGCAGCGCCTCGGTGGGAACCGCGCCCAGGGAGGTGAGCAGCGGCCGGAAGAAGCGGCAAGGGTGGGCCTTCAGCGACAGGCCGGTGGTGCGATAGTCCTCCGCCACATGCGCGGGCAGCTTCATCCGCGGCAGCGCCGCCGGCGCCTCCTCGAGCCCGAGCCCGGCCAGCAGCGGCGCCGCCTCGCTCGCCTTCACCTCCGGCGCCAGCGCCTTCACCGCCCAGAGCGCCTCGCGCCGGTCCATCCCCAGCGACCGGAAGGCATCCGCCTCGGCGAGCAGCTCCATCGCCCGCCGCGAAAGGTGGGCGCGGCGCGCGAGATCTTCCAGGCTGGCCGCCCCTGCCTCGCGCGCGGCGACGAGCGCCTCGACATCGCCTTCCTTCAGCCCACGGATTTGATCGAGGCCGAGACGGACGGGCAAAAGCCCCGCCCGTCGGCGGAGGGGAGGGGGTTCCAGCTTCGACGCCCAGTCGCTCAGCATCACGTCGGGGCCGCGCACCTCGACGCCGTGTTCGCGCGCGTCACGCACCAGCTGCGCCGGCTGATAGAAGCCCATCGGCTGGCTGTTGAGCAGGGCGGCGCAGAAGACGTCCGGGTAATGACATTTGATCCAGGCCGAGACCCAGACCAGCTTGGCGAAGCTCACCGCGTGGCTCTCGGGAAAGCCGTAGGAACCGAAGCCCTCGATCTGCTTGAAGCAGCGCTCGGCGAAGTCCGGGTCGTAGCCGCGCCGCACCATGCCCTGGGTGAACTTGATCCCGTATTCGCCGACCGTGCCCAGGTTTCGGAACGTCGCCATCGATCGGCGCAGGCCGTTGGCGTCCTCCGGGGTGAACTTGGCGGCGACCATGGCCAGCTTCATCGCCTGCTCCTGGAACAGCGGCACGCCGAGCGTCTTGCCGAGGATGGAGTCGAGCTCGTTGGATGGACCGTGCTCGGGGGCTGGTTTCGGAAAATCGACCGGCTCCAGCCCGTCGCGGCGGCGCAGATAGGGATGCACCATGTCGCCCTGGATCGGGCCGGGACGGACGATCGCTACCTCGATGACGAGGTCGTAGAAGATGCGCGGCTTCAGGCGCGGCAACATCGACATCTGGGCGCGGCTTTCCACCTGGAAGACCCCGACCGAGTCGGCCTTGCAGAGCATGTCGTAGACGGCCGAATCGTCCTCGGGGATGTCGGCCATGTCGTGGATCAGCCGGCCGTGGTCCTCGCCCAGCATCGTCATCGCCCGCTTGATCGCGGTGAGCATGCCCAGCGCCAGCACATCGACCTTCATCAGGCCGAGTGTGTCGATGTCATCCTTGTCCCACTCGATGAAGGTGCGTTCCTTCATCGCTGCGTTGCCGATCGGCACGGTCTCGTCGAGCCGGCGCTTGGTCAGCACGAAGCCGCCGACGTGCTGGGAGAGATGGCGCGGGAAGCCGAGTAGCTCCGTCGCCAGGTCGACGGCGCGGCGGATCTCGGGATTGGTCGGATCGAGCCCGGCTTGGCGGATGTGGGCGTCGGGCATCTCGTCGCCCCAACTGCCCCAGACCGTGTTCGCCAGGGCGGCGGTGATGTCCTCGGTGAGCCCCAGCGCCTTGCCGACGTCACGAATGGCGCTGCGCGGCCGGTAGTGGATGACGGTGGCGCAGATGGCGGCGCGGTGGCGGCCATATCGTCTGTAGACGTACTGCATCACCTCCTCGCGCCGCTCGTGCTCGAAATCGACGTCGATGTCAGGCGGCTCGTCGCGCTCCCTGGAGATGAAGCGCTCGAAGAGGACGTCGTGGTGCTCCTTACAGGGATCGACTGCGGTAACCCCAAGACAGAAGCATACGGAGGAGTTCGCCGCCGAGCCGCGCCCCTGGCAGAGGATGTCCTGGCTCCTGGCCCATTGGACGATATCGTGGACGGTGATGAAGTAGTTCGGGTAGCCGAGCTCCTCGATCAGGGCGAGTTCCTTGTGGAGTAGGTCCACCACCTTCTGGGGGATGATCTCGCCGTAGCGCCACGTGGCGCCGGCCCAGGCCAGGTCGGTCAGGTGCTGCATCGCGGTCTTGCCCGGCGGCACCGGCTCGTCCGGATATTCGTATTTTAGCTCACTGAGGGAAAACCGGCAGCGCTCGGCGATCTCCAGGCTGTAGGCGACCGCCTCGGGCCAGGGCTTGAACAGCCGCGCCATCTCGTCCGGCGATTTCAGATGCCGCTCGGCGTTGGCTTCGAGCCGCAGGCCGGCGGTCTGGATCGTGCAGCCTTCGCGGATGCAGGTCAGCACGTCCTGCAGCGGGCGGCGCCTGGGGTCGTGGTAGAGCACGTCGCCGGTGGCGACGATCGGGGCGCCGGCGGCGCAGCCGAGGACATCGAGGGTGGCGATGCGCTTCAGGTCCTGGGCGGCATAGGCGCGCGAGGCGGCAAGCCAGACCCGGCCGGAGAAGTCGCGGCCGGCCCGCCGCAGCGCCTGGGCAAAGGCGTCGTCCAGGTCTTCGGGCGGGACGACGATCAGCAGCTGCCCCTCTCCATGGGCGACGAGGTCGCTCCAGACCAGCTCGCACGCGCCCTTTTTCGCGCGCCTCTGGCCGACGGTGAGCAGCTTGGTCAGCCGCCCATAGGCCTCACGGTCGGTCGGGTAGCAGAGCACGCTGGGAGAACCGTCGGCGAAGTCGAGCCGGCAGCCGACGATGAACGTGAACCCGCGCTTCCTGGCTTCGGCATAGGCCCGCACGACCCCGGCCAGGCTGTTGCGGTCGCAGACGGCGATGGCCTCCAGCCCCAGCGCCTGGGCGGTCGCCACCAGATCTTCCGGATCCGACGCCCCGCGCAGGAAGCCATAGTTGGTGGCGACCTGCAGTTCGGCATAACTGACGGCCCTCTCTCCCCTTTCATCCCAGCCCATGCAGCCACCATTTCGGAGGCTCGTCGCCACCGTAGAGGCCGGCGCGGAAGAGCCAGTAGCGGGCGCCGGTGTCGTCCTCGACTCTGTAGTAGTCGCGCACGTGGGCCGGGGTGGTCTCACCGGGAGGGCGGCGCCACCATTCCTCGGCGAGGCGTTCGGGCCCCTCGGCCCTGCGCACGCGCCGAAGCAAGCCGCGCCATTGGAAGAGCTTCGGCGGGTCGTCGGGAACTTGAGCCAGGGGAATGTGAATAGGCTCGGGGCGGGCGAAGAGCCGCACCGGACGCGGCCGTTTGGCGTCCCAAGGCTCGCCGGTGCTCGCCGCCAGCGGCGGCCGACGCACGACCGCGCGCTCGGGGACGTGGCTGGGATAGGCCTCGGCGCACCAGACGCGGCCCTCGCCCAGGCGGTTGGCGAGCCGATCGACCAGGGGCGCGATCCCATCCTCCCGGGCGATCTCGCCGATCGCGGCCAGGCTGATCTGGCGTTCGGCCACCGGCTCAACCCGCTCGGCGGCAAGGGTCACCACCTCGATTCCGAAGCCGGGATCGACGGTCTCCAACATGGGGGCGAAGAGTCGGGCGATGGCGGCGGGCGCGCGGCCGGGCAGGGAAAGGCCGATGGCGAGCCGTTCGGCGCGGCCGTCCAGCCGGTGAAAGGCGAGCTCGAAGCGGCCGGCGCCCTGGCCCTCGGCCAGCAGCCGCGCACAGAGGCGATCGGCGATATCGCGGCTGGCGCGGGCGAGGTCCTCCGGCGTGCTGATCGGCTCGGCGAAGGCGACGCGGGCGAACCAGGGTGTGGCCGGGCGGCGGAAGACCAGCGCCTCCTCGGCGCGGGCGAACGCCTGGTCGAGGCGCGTGAGCACGATCGGCCCGAACCGGCGAGCGAGCTGGTCGCGCGGCAAATCGGCAAGTTGGCCGATGCGGGCGAGGCCCAGGCGAATGAGCTGGGCGGCGGTCTCGGGCGCCAGGCGCAGCGCGGTGACCGGCAAGGGCGACAGCCACTCGGCCTCGGCGCCATCTGGAACGACGGCGCAATCCTCGCCGAACCGCGCCAGCGCCCAGGCCGCGCCAGCCGAGCCGGCGACGGCGGCCCGGGCCGGAATGTCCTGCCGCCCCAGGCGGCCCAGGATGTCGTCCAGCATCGCCCGCTCGCCGCCCCAGAGGTGGGCGACGCCGGTGATGTCGAGCAGCAGGCCGTCGGGCGCATCCGCCGCCACGGCGGGCGAGACGCGCACGCACCAGTCGACCAGAGCGTCCAGGGCCTCAAGATCACCCGCCGGATCGGCTTGCTCGATGATGAGTTCGGGAACCAGGGCCATGGCGTCGGTGGCCTTCTGGCCGGCGAAGAGCCCGAACGCCACGGCGGCCTCGCCCACGGCGTGGAGCCGCCGCACGCCCCGATCGGTGGTGATCAGGGCGAAGGGCGCGTCAACCGGCGAGCTTGAGGGGCGCTTGCGCCGCCACGTCGCGATCGCCCAGTTCGGCGACCAGACGGAAAGGATGCGCGGCATCGTCTTCCTCCCAGGCTTGCAGGATCCAGGATCCGGTGCGCCCGCCCCGGCAGCGCTCCAGGCTCACCCGCCAGCGCGGCGCGCCAAGACCGAACTCTTCCGCCGCCGGCTCGCTGGGCGAGGGCGCGAGGCTCCAGCGGGTGGCGGCGGCCGAGCTGACAGCCGCCTTGGCTGTCCCGCCGAACGGGCGGCGGCGTAGCACGAAGCCGGTGGCGGCGGCCTGCTCGCAAGCGAGCTGCAGGCGGCGGCCGGCGGTGAGATCGACCTCGCCCACCTCGCCGAACACGGCGGCGACGCCCGGGGTGCGCAGCGCGTCCTCCATCACCGCCAGCGCTTCGGCGTCGTCGCGCGCACAGACCTGGATCAGCCGGTCGGCGGGGAAGCCGACCCCCGCCAGGCCCGGCGCGTGCAGGTCGTCACGCCGCAACACCCAGACCAGCTCGCCGCGCGTCGTCAGCGGCTTGGCGAGGCGCGCGACGAAGGCGGCGCTGGCCGCGGCGGTCTCCAGCTCCAGCCCCTCGCCGACGAATTCGTGCCAATGGCCCAGCGCCAGGCCGCCGCCTGGCAACCGCCCGTCGAGGCGCACGTCCCCGAAGGCGATGACCTCGGCGTCCGCCCGCGCGCCGCCCTCCAGGGCGGCGATCTCGGCGCGCAGAGCGGCCAGGCGAGGGTTGGGCGCGGGCATATCCGTCCAGAATTATTGTTCTCTTTTTGTTCTAGACTTGGAGTCCGTAGAGTCAAGCGGCGCCGCGTCGCACGGCCCGGCTCAGGCCTCGGGCGTCATCGAGTCCGGCGCGGGATCGGTCTCGAACCGGACCGCCGCGACGTCGGCGTGGCCGAGCAGCCAGGCCTTGGCGATGCGATGACCGCCGTCCATCAGCCGCCCGTCGCTGGAAAGGATGACGGGATAGCTCAGATCGGCCGCCTGGATGCGGCGCGCGTGATCGGCGACGGCGCGGCAGGTGGGGACGTGCGCGGCGCCGAACCAGCAGTCCTGGTCGAACTCGGCGATGTCCGCGATCGCCACCCGCCGGACAGGCAGCCCTTCAGCCGCGCGCCACAGCGTCTGCGTCGACCAGAACGCGCGCCCCGCGGGCGTCGGGCGGGAATGACCATCAGCCATTCCCGCCCCCTATCAGAACGTCAGCGCGCGCGCTTCCTTGACGTGCGGGAGGGCCTTGATCCGGGCCAGCAGGTCGGCGTCCGGGGCCTGGTCGACACCGACGAGTGCGATGGCGTCCTCGCCGGCGGAGACTCGGCCGAGGTTGAAGGTGGCGATGTTGACCCCTGTCTCGCCCAGCAGCACGCCGAGGGCGCCGATGAAGCCCGGCTTGTCGAGATTGCTGACATAGAGCATCGACGGACCGAAGGCGGCGTCGAGCTCCATGCCCTTCACCTCGACGATGCGGGGCGCGCCGCCGACCACCGCGCCGGCGAAGGAGCGGCGGCCCATCTCGGTGGTGACGGTGATGCGGATCAGGCTGTCATAGATCGGCGAGGTATCCTGGCGCGACTCGGAGACGGTGATGCCGCGCTCCTTGGCGATCGCCGGGGCGGAGACCATGTTCACCGCCGACAGCATCGGGCGCAGGAAGCCGGCCAGCGCCGCCGCGGAGAGCGGCCGCACGTTGAGCGCCGCGACCTCGCCCTCATAGGCGATGTCGACGCCCTTCAGGCCCACGTCGACCATCTGGCCGGCGAAGGCGCCCAGCTTCTCTGCCAGAGCGATGAACGGCTTCAGCTTCGGGGCCTCGTCGGCGGTGACCGAGGGGCTGTTGAGCGCGTTGGTCACCGCGCCGGTGAGCAGGTAGTCGCTCATCTGCTCGGCTACCTGCAGGGCGACGTTCTCCTGCGCCTCGTTGGTGGAGGCGCCGAGGTGCGGCGTGGCGACGAAGTTGGGCGCGCCGAACAGCGGATTGGCCTTGGCCGGCTCCTCGACGAAGACGTCGAAGCCAGCGCCGCCGACCTGGCCGCTCTCCAGCGCCGCGCGCAGCGCCACCTCGTCCACCAAGCCGCCGCGGGCGCAGTTAATGATGAAGACGCCCTTCTTGGTCTGGGCGATCGCCTCGGCGGAGAGGATGCCGCGGGTCTTGTCGGTGAGCGGCGTGTGCAGGGTGATGATGTCGGCGCGGGCCAGCAGGTCGTCGAGCTCGACCTTCTCGACCCCGATCTCCACCGCCCGGTCCGGCGACAGGAACGGGTCATAGGCGATGACGTGCATCTTCAGGCCGTTGGCGCGGTCGGCGACGATCGAGCCGATATTGCCGGCGCCGATCAGGCCGAGGGTCTTGCCGTAAAGCTCGACGCCCATGAAGCGGTTCTTCTCCCACTTGCCGGCCTGGGTGGAGGCGTCGGCGGCGGGGAGCTGGCGGGCCAGGGCGAACATCATTGCGATGGCGTGCTCGGCGGTGGTGATGGAGTTGCCGAACGGGGTGTTCATCACCACGACGCCGGCGGCGGTGGCGGCGGGGATGTCGACATTGTCGACGCCGATGCCGGCGCGGCCGATCACCTTCAGGCGTTTCGCGGCGCCGAGCACATCCTTGTCCGCCTTGGTGGCGGAGCGGACGGCGAGGCCATCGTAGTCGCCGATGATTTTCAGCAGTTCGTCCTTGGGCAAGCCGGTGCGGACATCGGTCTCGACCCCGCGCAGGCGGAAGATCTCGACGGCGGCGGGGGACAGTTGGTCGGCGATGAGGACTTTGGGCATGGAATTGTCTCGATGCGATTCCCCTCCCCCTTGCGGGGAGGGGTCAGGGGTGGGGGTGAAACGCGGCGGCGGGGAGCTGACACCCCCCTTCCCGACCCTCCCCCGCAAGGGGGGAGGGAGCAGGATCACGCCGGCGAGAGTTCGGCGATGAGGGTGGCGTAGGCCCAGTCGAGCCAGGGCGTCAGAGCGGTGAGGTCGTCGGCATCGACAGTGGCGCCGCACCAGATGCGCAGGCCCGGCGGGGCGTCGCGATAGCCGCCGATGTCGAGGGCCACGCCTTCCTTCTCCAGCAGCGCCGCGAGGCGCTTGGCGAAGTCGGCCTGGGCCTCGCCCGGCAGCGCGGTGACCGCGGGGGCGACGACCTTCAGGCACACCGAGGTGTTGGAACGCACCGCCGGATCCTCGGCCAGGAAGCCGATCCAGAGGGTCTTGGCCACCCAGGTCTCCAGCACCTTGAGGTTCTCGTCGGCGCGGCGCTTCAACTCCGCCAGGCCGCCGATCGAAGCGGCCCACTTCAGGGTGTCGAGATAGTCCTCGGCGCAGAGCATCGAGGGCGTGTTGATGGTGGCGCCCTCGAAGATCTCGAGGTTCACCTTGCCGCCCTTGGTGAGGCGGAAGAGCTTCGGCATCGGCCAGGCCGGCTTGTGCGACTCAAGCCGCGCCACGGCACGCGGCGAGAGGATCAGCATGCCGTGCGCGGCCTCGCCGCCGAGCGCCTTCTGCCAGGAGAAGGTGACGACATCGAGCTTCGGCCAGTCGAGCGTCTGGGCGAAGCAGGCGCTGGTGGCGTCGCAGATGGTGATCCCTGAGCGGTCCGCGGCGATAAAGTCGCCGTTCGGCACGCGCACGCCGGAGGTGGTGCCGTTCCAGGTGAAGATCAGGTCGGCGTCTGGACGCACCTTGCTCAGATCAGGCAGGGCGCCATAGGGCGCGTCCAGCACCTCGGCCTGGAGCTTCAGCTCCTTGACCACGTCGGTGACCCAGTCCTTGCCGAAGCTCTCGAAGGCCAGCAGCTGCACCGGCTTCGGCCCCAGCAGCGACCACAGCGCCATCTCGACGGCGCCGGTGTCCGACGCCGGCACGATGCCGATCAGGTAATCGGCCGGGACCTGCAGCACTGCCCGCGTCTGGTCGATCGCCGCCTGCAGCCGTCCCTTGCCGAGCTTGGAGCGGTGCGAGCGGCCGAGGACCGCGGATCTCAGGTTTTCAGGGGTCCATCCGGGACGCTTGGCGCAGGGGCCGGACGAAAATTCAGGGCGCGCCGGCCGCATGGCCGGCTTGGCGAGGGTATCCATCGATGTCTCCCATCCTTGCAGATGGACTGCGCCCCGTTGGGAGGGCGTGGCCCGCCGCGCAAGAACTCTGGTTTGCGCGGCGGCGCAAGAGGGGAATTTCTATCGAACCCGTGAGGCGCGCTCCTGGCGCGCCGCTTCCCGATCGGCTTCTTCGCGCGCCAAGGCTGCGCGCCGGCGCATGGCGAGAACGGCGCCGACGCAGATGCTGGTCAGGATGCCCCAGTCGTCGGCATTGTTGATCCAGGCGTGCAACCGGTCGTGGGGAAGCTCCATGACCAGGTAATAGGCGTGGAGGCTGAACTGCGCGGCCTGGAAGATCATCGCCGCGCCGAGCCAGAGGTTGGCGTAGCGGACAGCCAGCAACAGGAAGGTGACGGCGCAGATGAAATCGAGCGCCAGCAGGATCGTCTCGGACGAGACGTCGCCGACCTTCGGCATGAAGACGAAGGTTGCGGTGTTCAGAATGGCGTAGGCGACGGCCGCCGCGCGGGTGGCCCAGTCGCCCTTCCAAAGCGCAAACGCCACCGTCAGCACGGTGGCGACTTGCAGCGAGACGTATAGAAGGTACAGGCCAGACATGATTGCGCCCCTAACCGAGGTTAGAGGCGCAAAAATGTTAAGTTATAGGAACCGAGCGGAAGTCTAGGCGACTTCGCGAAGCGTCCGGGCGGCGGTCGCCGGCTCGGCCTTCTCTTCGGCGCCGTCCAAACGGGTGCGGATGCCGATCCGCAGTTGGACTTCGGCCAGCTCCGCGTGAGCCGCGACCATCGAGGTGCGAGCCTCGGACAGAGCGGAAACGGCGGCGGTCATCTTGGCGATAGCGGCGTCGCCGACGTTGGCGGCCAGACCAAGTTCCTTACGCGCGCGAAGCAGTTCCGCCACCATTTCGGTGGCCCCCACCAGCGCCGCGTCGATCGAATGCTCCGCGCCCCGCAACTTGACGGCGACCCGCTTCGCAACAAACACCTTATCCACGTACAAATCTCCTCACCCCAAGGAATAATTCACCGTAAACGAAACCTTACCGTCTGTCTACGGGAAAAGGCGAAGCCTGGAAGCGAAGCGTTAGGGATGCCCAGGTATAGAGGCCGGTGGGTGCGGTAAATCAGCGCGCATTAACTATATTGGGCTCCTTGGATGAGAGACCGGAACAAGCCGCCCTTCCAGGCGCGAGTCGCCAGCGTGGCGATCATCACGACGGTCGCCGTGCTCGTGGCCGCCTGTGTTTCGTTCATGCTGCAGCAGTGGAGCGTCAGCCGCCAGCAGGCGCGCCTCGAGGAGGCGACTCTGGCCAGCGTGATCGCTGGCGCGTCCGCGCACGACATGGCCGCCCATGACCTCCGTGAGATGCAATATGACGTAGCCGGCGCCTCCGCGTCGCGCGCCTTGGTCGACGTCCGGCTGCTCGATCCGCAGGGCCGCACCGTCGCCTATTTCGCCGTGCCGGCGCGGCCGGGCGTCGAGGTCGGACCTGTCCGCGCCCAGGCTGCGCCGGTGACCTTGGCTGGGCGGACGATCGGACAGGTGGTGCTGCGCGCCCACGAGCCGACGCTGATCGCCCTGCTGCCGCGCTTCTTGGCGCTGACCGGGGCGCTGTTCTTCGGCGCCAGCGGGATCGCGCTGTTCGTCGCCCAGAGCCTGTCGCGCCGCGTCACCGCGCCGATCGAGCGGCTGTCCAAGGCGATGGCCCAGGTGGCGTCCAGCGGCGAATTCAGGCCGATCGACGCCAATGTGGCCGACGATGACGTGTTCATGCGGCTGATCACCTCCTTCAACGACCTGCTGACCCAGATCGACGCCAATCATCAGGAGCTCTGCGAGACGCTCGAGGACCTGATGGAGGCGCGCGACGCGGCCAATGCGGCCAACATCGCCAAGTCGCAGTTCCTGGCCAACATGAGCCACGAGATCCGCACGCCGCTGAACGGCGTGCTCGCGATGGCCGAGGTGATGGACCGCAGCGAGCTGTCCGATGTCCAGCGCGAGCGTCTGGCCGTCGTGCGGCAGTCCGGCGAGCAGTTGCTGGCGGTGCTCAACGACGTGCTCGACCTTTCCAAGATCGAGGCCGGCAAGCTCGAACTCGTCGACCAGGATTTCGATCTCGAGCGCGTGGCCAACTCCGTTCTCGACGGCTTCAGCGCCCTCGCGGCGGAAAAGGGCCTGGCGTTTAGCGTCAATGTCGAGGCCGGCGCGCGCGGCGCGTGGTGCGGCGATGCCGACCGGTTGCGCCAGATCGTCGCCAACCTGGTCTCGAATGCGGTCAAGTTCACCGCGAAGGGCGAGGTCATGGTCCGCTTCGAAGCCGCCGACGCCGGCGGCCTGCGGCTTTCGGTCACGGACACCGGCATCGGCATCGCGGGGGACAAGATCCTCACCCTGTTCGAGAAGTTCACCCAGGCCGACTCCTCGACCACGCGGCAGTACGGCGGCACGGGCCTGGGTCTAGCCATCTGCCGGGAACTCGCCCAGCTCATGGGCGGCCAGGTCTCGGTGCTGAGCGAGGAAGGCGAGGGCTCGACCTTCATCGTCGAGTTGCCGTTTGCGCGCGGCTCCAGCGACGCCGTGGTCGAGGCGTCGACGCCGAGCCAGGACGTCCAGCCCGGCAGCGTCCGCGTGCTGGCGGCCGAGGACAACATGGTCAATCAGAAGGTGCTGAAGGCGATCGTCGAGCCGATGGATGTCGAGCTGACCCTGGTCGGCGACGGCAAGGCGGCGGTCGAAGCGTGGCGCACCGGCGCGTTTGACGTGATCCTGATGGACATCCAGATGCCGGTGATGGACGGCATCGCCGCCTCCAAGGCGATCCGCGCCGCCGAACTCGCCGAGCGCCGTCCGCGCACGCCGATCCTGGCGCTCACCGCCAACGCGCTGGTGCATCAGGTGGAGGAATATCTCGCCGCCGGCATGGACGGCCACGTCGCCAAGCCGATCGAGATCTCCAAGCTCTACGACGCGATGAACCGCGCGCTCAGCGAAGCCGCGACCGCCGAGGCGGCCTGAAACGCCTCAGAGAGTCAGCTTGAGCCGGCTCTCGGCGACGGTGACCGCCTGCCCTTCGATCAGGACGCGCGCGCCGCGCACCTCGCAGACCAGATCGCCGCCTCGACCCGGATAGGCCTGGTGGAAGCGCAGACGCGGGCGGCCAAGCTTGTCCGCGAACAGCGGCCCCAGGATGCAATGGAGCGAGCCGGTGGTCGGATCCTCGGGAATGCCGGACCCCGGCGCGAAAAAGCGGCTAACCACATCGTACGGCGCACCGGGCGGCGCGAGGGCGCTGACGCCGACATTGCCGCGTCCGCCGATCGCCGCGGACGAGACCTTCTCCAACGCCGCGAGATCGGGCGCGAGGCCGCGCACCGCTGCTTCATTGGGCACGATGGCGGCCAGGTATTGTGCCGCCCAGACCTCGACCGGTTCGACGCCGAGGGCCTCGGCCAGTCCGACCGGCGACGCGACCCGCCGCGGCGGGCTCGAAGGGAAGTCCATCTGATAGCCGCCGTCGGCGCGCATCACCGCCAGCGGCCCGGACTGGGTGTCGAAGGTGACCTTCGGCGCGGCGAGACCTAGCTCGGCGAAGAGAACGTGCGAGCTAGCCAAGGTGGCGTGCCCGCACAGCGGCACTTCCACCGCCGGCGTGAACCAGCGCAGGCCGAAGCGCGCCGGATCGGCGGTCTTGAGCAGGAAGGCGGTTTCGGCCTGGTTGTTCTCGGCCGCCAGCGCCTGCATGCGCGCCGCCGCCGGCCAGTCGCCCATCGGCTCGACCACGCAGGCGGGATTGCCCTTGAACGGCTCGGCGGCGAAGGCGTCGATGGTCCATTGGCGCATGGCGTCAGGCTCCGGATTGGGCGGCGGCCAGCCGCGCGGTGAGGCCCTCGCGCACCGACGGCCACTCGTCGCGGATCACCGAGAAGTAGACGGAGTCGCGCAGCGAGCCGTCACGGCGGATCATGTGGGCGCGGAAGACGCCTTCGTGAGTCGCGCCCAGCTTGGCGATCGCCGCCTGGGAGCGGAGGTTGCGGTTGTCGGTCTTGAACTCGACCCGATTGAAACCGAGCGTCTCGAAGGCGTGGCGCATCAGCGCCAGCTTGCAGGCGGGATTGACGGCGCTGGCCCAGACGGCGGGCGTGTACCAGGTGTGGCCGATCTCGAGGCGTCGGTCGCGCCGCTCGATCGCCAGATAGCGGGTGCTGCCGACAAGGGCGCCGCCGGCCAGGCTGCGCACTGCCCAGATCGCCTCGCGCCCCGCCTCGGCCGAGGCCAGCGACAGCTCGAACCAAGGCTGGAACCCGGCGCCCGAGGCGTCGAGCGGCATGTGCGCCCAGATCTCGGGGAAATCGGCGGCGCGGGCCAAGCCGTCGCGGTGATCCGCCGCCAGCGGCTCCAGGCGCACGCCGGCGGTGATCAGGATCGGGCGAAAATCCAGGGTTTCAGACATGTCGGCCAGCGTCCCAGTGACAATGTCGTCATTGACTCGATACTATATTGGGAGTCAAACAGACTATTGTCTCAGTGACAATGCGGAGCGCACTTTGACGATCTGGCGACCCGAGCTCAGCAATAACGGCGCGCCGGCCTATGGGCAGATCGCCGACGCGCTCGCGGCCGACATCCGGCGCGGCGCCCTGGCGGCCGGCGCGCGGCTGCCCACCCAGCGCGCCCTCGCCGACGCGCTCGGGCTCGGGATCGGCACCGTGACGCGGGCCTATGCGGAGGCCGAGAGCCGCGGGCTGATCGGGGCGGTGGTGGGGCGAGGCAGTTTCGTCGCCGGCGTGGCGCTGGCGACCTCAAGCGAGGGCGTGGTCGACCTCAGCCGCAACGTCTCGCCATTCGGGCCGGCCGCAGCCGCCATTCGAAGCGCCGTGGCCGCAATCGCCCGCCGCGCCGACCTCGCGCAGCGGGTCGACTATGCGCCGGATGCGGGCTTCGAAGCCGACCGCGCGGCGGGCGCCGAGTGGCTGCGGCAAGCGGCGAACTTTCCCGGCGCGGACGCTCGCCGACTGATCGTCACCGCGGGCGCGCAGCAGGCGATCGTGGCGGCGCTCTCGGCCATCTGCCGGCCGGGCGACGCCCTGATCGTCGAGGAGGCCACGTTCAACGGGATCAAGCTCGCCGCGGACCACCTGGGCCTGCGCCTCATCCCGGCGGCGATGGACGCCGAGGGCCTCACCTCCGAGGCCCTCGGCCGGGCGGCGGCCGAGAGCGGCGCGCGGGCGGCCTATGTGCAGCCGTTCCAGAACCCGACCGCGCGGGTGATGAGCCTTTCCCGCCGCCAGGAGATTGTCCAGGTCGCTGAGCGGCGGGGGATCGTGCTGATCGAGGACGACCTCTACGGCCCGACGATCGCCGACCTTGGCCTGCCGCCCTTGGCCGAGCTCGCGCCGGACCAGGTCGCCTATGTGTCGGGCCTCGGCAAGAGCCTCGCGCCCGGCCTGCGCACCGGCTTCCTGATCCCGCCGGATCGGCTGCGCGCCGGGAGCCTGGAAGCGTTGCGGGCGGTGGCCTTCGGCCCACCCACGCTCGGCGTCGCCATCGGCACACACTGGATCGAGCGTGGAACCGCCTTAGAGATCCTGGACGCGGTGCGGCGGGAGCTGGCCGAGCGGATGACGCTGGCGACCGCGCTGCTGGGCCCGCTGGTCGAGCCGGTGCGGCAACGATGCGGCCCCCACCTCTGGGCGCCGCTGGGCGAGCTGGAAGCCGAGCAGGTCGCCGGCCAGGCCCTGCGCGCCGGCGCCCGGGTGACGCCGCCACGCGCGCCCTTCGTGACCGGCGCGCCGGTCAGCGGCCTGCGCATCTGCCTGGGCTCGGCCGAGGATCTGGCGTCGTTGCGGCTCGGCCTGGAGCGGCTGAAGGGCGCGCTGGCGCCGGGGCGGGTGGTTTCCGAGAACGTGGTCTGAAGATGCCTTTTGAAACCACTCACGCCGAGTTCACCCTCACGGACGCCGAGGATCGGTTCGATATCCGGCAGGCGCACCAATGGATCAGTCGCGACAGCTATTGGGCGGCTTCGATCCCGTTCGCCGTATTCGAACGCGCGGTCCGGGGTAGCCTGACCGTCGGCGCCTACGCGTCATCGGGCGACTTGGCGGCCATGGCGCGCGTGGTGACCGACCGGGCGACGTTCGGCTGGATTTGCGACGTGTTCGTCGGCGCTCCGTTTCGCGGACGGGGCCTCGGCAAGGCGTTGACGGCGTATATTCGCGTCCATCCCGACCTGCAGGGCCTGCGCCGCCTGCATCTGGCGACCCGGGACGCCCATGGTCTCTATGCTCAGTTCGGTTTTAGCCCTTTGACCGGCGCGGATCGATGGATGGAGATCCGAGACCCGAACGTCTACCGCCGCTAGTCCGGCTCGATCCTGACCTCCGGCCAGCGCGCCATCAGGCTCTCGGCGGTGCGCGCGAAGCCGTTGGTTTTCCGACGCGGATTGGGGCGCATGCGCATCGCGAACAGGTCGTCCAGGCCGAACGGCGCCATCAGGGCCAGCCGGTCGTCGGGCTCGAGCCGCGCGGCGACGGCGAAGATCGGGCTGACGAACCGCTCCAGCGCCTCGGCGCTCGACGCGAGGGGCGCATAGGGCTCGCCGAACTTGGCCTCGAACCAGAGATGCACGCGGGCTTGGTTGCGCACCTCGACGAGTTCGCGCAGCGGCGGCTCGAACGCCGCAGCGGCGCGCCGGATCGCCACATCCTCGGCCTCGTAGGAGATGTCCGACGGATCGAAATAGACGAGGTCGTAGTCCTTGATCCCATAGTCGGGGTCTCGGCCGGTGAGATGGTTGAAGACCCGCTGGTAGACGGCGCCGGAAACGATCAGCCACTCGGGGAGATCGAGCGCGCGGGCGGTTCGGAGCACCTCCATCAGGCTCGGCGCGGCGCGGAGGATGGCCTCCAGCCGCGCCTCGAGCCCACTCAACGGTCCCTCAGCGGCCAGGCGTGGTCGAGCGGACCCGCGCCGGCGCCGAAGCCGGGGGCGCGGCGGATGGCCTCGGCAGTGTAGGCCCACGCCCTCGCGACCGCGTCGCGGAGCGTCAGCCCCTGGGCGAGGCCGGCGGCGCAGGCGCTGGCCAGGGTGCAGCCGGTGCCATGGGTGTGGCGCGTGTCGATGCGCGGGCCTTCGAGCATGGTTTCACCGTCCGGGGTCATCAGCAGATCGATGACCGATTCGCCGGACACGTGGCCACCCTTCATCAAGACGGCCCTGACACCGCCTGTCAGCAGCCGCTCGCCGGCGCGGCGCAGATCGTCGGTGCTGGCGATGGCGACGCCGGTGAGCGCCTCGGCCTCGGGTGCGTTGGGCGTGACCAGGCTGGCGCGGGCGATCAGCCGGCGCAGCGGGTCCAGCGCGCCATCGGCCAGCAGCGAGGCGCCGCCCTTGGCCACCATGACCGGGTCGACCACCAGCGGGATGTCCGGATAGTCCGCCAGGGCCAGAGTCACCGCCTCGATGGCGGCGGCATCGCCCAGCATGCCGGTCTTGATGGCGTCCGCGCCGATATCGCTGAGCATGGCGCGGATCTGGGCGGCGATGATCGGCGGCGGGATCAGGTGGATGGCCTCGACGCCGAGGGTGTTCTGCACGGTCACCGCGGTGATGGCGCTGGCCGCATAGCCACCGAGCGCGGTGATGGTCTTGATGTCGGCCTGCACCCCCGCACCGCCGCCCGAATCCGAGCCGGCGATGGCCAGCACCCGGCCCTTGAACGCGCTCATGCCGGCGTAGCCTCATCGATGGCGCCGGCCACGGCGAGCGCCTGCACGGTCTCGGCGACATCGTGGACGCGCACCGCCGCCGCGCCGGCGTGGACGGCGGCCAGGGCCGCGGCGATCGAGCCGCCCAGCCGCTGGTCTTCGCGGGAGGCGTCGCCGGCGACACGGGCGATCCAGCTCTTGCGGCTGACGCCGACCAGCACTGGAAAACCCAGGCCGACGATGCGGCCCAGATTCCCGAGCAAGGCGATGTCGTGTTTCGAGCGCTTGCCGAAGCCGACGCCCGGATCGAGCCAGATATTCTCGCGCGCCACGCCGGCGGCGATGGCGACGGCCGCGCGGGCCTCGAGAAGTGCGCTGACCTCGGCGACCGCGTCGTCGTAGCGCGGCGCGGCCTGCATGGTGCGCGGCTCGCCCTGCATGTGCATCAGCACCACCTCGCAGCCGAGCGCGGCGGCGGTGGCGGGACTGTCCGGCGACCAGGCGAGGGCGGTGATGTCGTTCCACATCGTGGCCCCGGCGCCGACGGCGGCGCGCGCCACAGCGGGCTTCATGGTGTCGATCGAGATCGGGATGGCGCTCTCGCGGCGGATCGCCTCGATCACGGGGACGACACGGGCGATCTCGTCGGCTTCGGCCACCGGCTGAGCGCCGGGGCGGGTGGACTCGCCGCCGATATCCAGAATGCCCGCGCCCTCAGCGATAAGCCTGAGCGCGTGGCGGGTCGCGGCGGGGGTATCGATGAAGCGGCCGCCATCGGAGAAGCTGTCCGGCGTGACGTTGACGATGCCCATGATCACGGCGCGCTTCGCGGCCACTCTCCCCTCCGCCGACCGGAGGGTGCGCGTCAAGCCGGCTCTGGCGCGGCGCCCGGCGGCAGGCCGATGGGGGCGGTCGCGGGGCGAGGCGCGAGCGGGACCGAGGAGCGCGGTCCCGGCGGGGCCATCGCTTCCGGCTCGTCGCGACGCGGCGGAATGCCCTTCAGCACGGCTTTGATCTCCTCGCCGCTCAGGGTCTCGTACTCGAGCAGAGCCTTGGCCACCGTGTGCAGATCCTCGATCTTCTCGGTCATGATCCGCTTGGCTTCCGCATAGCCACCGTGGGTCAGGCGCTTGACCTCCGCGTCGATGATCCTGGCGGTGTCTTCCGAGACGTTCTGGTTGCGCGCCACCGAATGACCCAGGAACACCTCTTCCTGGTTCTCGCCATATTCGACGATGCCGAGCGCCTCGGAGTAGCCCCACTTGGTGACCATGGCGCGGGCGAGCTTGGTGGCCTGACTGATGTCGTTGCTGGCGCCCGAGCTGACCTTCTCCTTGCCGAAGATCAGCTCCTCGGCCACGCGCCCGCCGTAGAGTATGGCGAGCCGCGAGGTCATCTGCTCGTAGTCCATCGAATAGCGGTCGCGCTCGGGGAGCTGCATGGTCAGGCCGAGCGCCCGGCCCCTCGGGATGATCGTCACCTTGTGCAGAGGGTCGGCGGCCGGCACGTTCAGCGTCACCAGGGCGTGGCCGCCCTCATGGTAGGCGGTCATCCGCTTTTCCTCGTCGGTCATGACCATGGACTTGCGCTCGGCGCCCATCATCACCTTGTCCTTGGCCTCCTCGAAGTCCGGTTGGGTGACCATGCGGCGGTTCTTCCGCGCGGCCATCAGGGCGGCTTCGTTGACCAGGTTGGCGAGGTCGGCGCCGGAGAAGCCCGGCGTGCCGCGCGCGATCACCTTGACGTCGACGTCGGCGGCGAGCGGCACGTTGCGCATGTGGACCCTCAGGATCCGTTCGCGGCCGACGATGTCGGGATTGGGCACCACCACCTGGCGGTCGAAGCGGCCTGGTCTCAGCAGCGCCGGGTCGAGCACATCGGGGCGGTTGGTCGAGGCGATGACGATGATGCCTTCGTTGGGATCGAAGCCGTCCATCTCGACCAGCAGCTGGTTTAGGGTCTGCTCGCGCTCGTCATTGCCGCCGCCTAGGCCGGCGCCGCGGTGACGACCGACGGCGTCGATCTCATCGATGAAGATGATGCAGGGGCTGTTCTTCTTCGCCTGCTCGAACATGTCGCGCACCCGGCTGGCGCCGACGCCGACGAACATCTCGACGAAGTCCGAGCCCGAGATGAAGAAGAACGGCACGCCCGCCTCGCCGGCGACGGCGCGGCCGAGCAGGGTCTTGCCGGTGCCGGGGGGGCCGACCATCAGCGCACCCTTCGGGATCTTGCCGCCCAGGCGCTGGAACTTGGCCGGGTCCTTCAGGAAGTCGACGATCTCGGTCAGGTCTTCCTTGGCCTCATCGACGCCGGCGACATCCTCGAAGGTGACGCGGTTCTTGTTCTCGGTGAGCAGCCGCGCCTTCGACTTGCCGAAGCCCATGGCGCCGCGCGCGCCGCCCTGCATCTGGCGCATGAACAGCAGCGTCACGCCGAACAGCAGCAGCAGCGGCGCCATGTTCAGCAGCAGCTGCACCAGCAAGTTCGGGCCGGGGCGCTGGTAGGTGAGGACGACGTCCTTGTGCGCCTCCAGCTGCTGTTGCAGCACCGGGTCGGTGTCGGCGGGACCGATGGCGCGGAAGTCGTGGCCGGTCTTGTCCTTAAGATCGATGGTCGAGCCGCTGATATTCACGCTCACCGCGTCGCCCTGGTCGATCTTGGCGATCAGGCCCGAATAGGGGATATCGGCGGGCGCCGCGCCGCCACGGGTCTGCCCCTGCATGACGCCATAGATCAGCACCGCAGCAACGAGGATCGCGCCCCAGATCGCCAGATTACGGAGGTTCATGCCATTGGCCTCAAGTACGCTCAGTCTTCCAATTTAGGCGCCCATGCCCGTTTCCGCTACGCGCCACAACGCCGCCTCGCCCTGAACATCGCCAAGTGTGGCGCAAAATCGTTGACGAGTCAGTGAGCGGGCGGTCGCCGCGCCGGACCGGCTCAGAGCCGGGCAGGCCGCCTCGCCAGCCGGCGAAATGACGGCCGGCAGCGCGCCGCGCGCCGCCGGCGGGACCTGGCCAAGCCGCGCCCGCTCGTCGGCCGGCAGCCGCGCCGCATGGCCGCGCAGGCCGTCGATGCTATAGCCGTCCGCCCTCGCGCACAGCTCGAAACGGCCGTCGAAGACGCTTTCGCCAAGCGGCAGCGGCACGACCCGCAGATCACGGCGCGTCCGCTCGCCGGCTTCGCGGCAGAACAGCACGGCCTCGCCCAAGGCCTCGATCCGGGCGCCGGCCAAGCTGGCGGTGAAGCGCTCGCCCTGGCGCAACCGCCGGATGATCCGGTCCAGCGACGCGGCGGCCGGCGGCCGCGTGGTCCCGGCGGCGCAGAGCGCCAGGGCGCCGATCACGGCGTGCGCGTCAGACGGTCCGGCGGCGACCAGCACGGCCCTGGGCGCGGTCAACTCACCGCCGACCCCCTCGCGAACGGAGTCCAGGCCCGGCCAGCGCGGCCGGGCGTCCACCACTGGCGGCGGCGTGCCGGGGCTGCGGCTGAGGCGTCGGCGAGCGAGCGTGCGAGCGAAGCGCGGGTCGTCGTTGGCGGGATCCTCGATCCAGGTCTCACCGATGTCCGCGAGCCAGGCGCGCAGTTCGGCGCGGCGATGGCCCAGCAGCGGACGCAGCAGGAAGACGCCACGCCCCTCCGGCCACGCCGGCGACGGCGACCAGGTGCGCGGCGACGGGGCGTTGGCGCCGGCGGCGCGCATCGCCTCGGCCTCCAGCAGGTCGTCGGCGGTATGGCCGAGCAGGATCACCCGAGCGCCGGTGGCCCGCGCCGCATCCGCCAGCAGGGCGTGCCGCGCGGCCCGCGCCGCGGCGGGCAGGCCGCGCTCGGGCTTGTCGCCGAGCCAGGGCAGCACCCGATGCGGGACGCCCAGCCGCGCGGCGCGCTCGGCGGCGAAGCGGTTCCAGTCTTGGCTTGCCGACTGCAGGCCGTGGTCGACGGTGAGAGCGACGAGTTGGCGGCCGGCGCGGTCGGCCCAGGCCTTGGCCAGGTGCAGCAGCGCCAGCGAGTCGCCGCCGCCCGACAGCGCCACCACGAGCGGCGCGCCGGCGGGTCCGTTCAGCTGGCGACCGAAGGCCGGGGGCGAGGCCAGCGTCGTCGGAGCGGCGGCGCTCAGCCGGCAGCGCAACCCGCCTCGCTTCGCACCTGGTCCGCGCCAGTGTGAACCTGGGCGCTGGCCTTGGGATAGTGGCTATCGATCTCGGTGAGCACGCCGCAGGCCTCGCGCGCCTCCTTCATGCCGACCATGGCGCGGGCCAGGTCGAGCGCCGCGTCCGGGGCCCAGGGCGTGTCGGGCCACTGGCGCACCACCGCCAGGTCGGTGGCGGCGGCGTCTGAGTAGGCCTCGCGCTTCAACTGAATCTTAGCGAGGAAGTAACGCGCCTCCAGCCCCCGCGGCGTATCGCCGAAGCGGTCGATGACATCGTGGAAGCCAGTCTCGGCGGCGGCGTAGTCGCCGGCGTTGTAGGCCTGGCGCGCCGCGGTCAGGGCGGCCGGCGCATCGAGTTGCGGCGGGGGCGGCGGCGCCTGCGCCGATGGGACCGCCTGCAGCGTCGATTCCGGCGGCGCGGGCGCCGTCTGCGCCAGTTTCTGCTCCAGGGCGGAGACTCGCGCCGTCAGGGCCCCGTTCTCCTCGCGCAGGGCGTCGGTCTCATGCCGCGCCTGGTCGACGTCATGGCCCGCCGCCTCGAGCTGGCCGGTGAGGCGGGTGATGGCCTGCTGCAGGTCGTCGATCTTCTGCGACAGCGCGGACATCTGCGCGTCGGTGTCGGCCGGTTCCACGATCACCGGCTTTCCGGTCTCGCGGCCCTGGAAGACGATGGCGCGGATTTCGCGCAGCACCTGCTCCATGTGGTCGAGCCGCTTGACGGAGTGGTCATCGAGCGGATCGAGCGGGGTCTGGGCGAAGGCCGGCGCCGCAACGCCGAGCGCGGCTGCGAGGACGAGGCAACGAAAGCTGTTCATCGCCCGCATCCTCTAGGCTCGCACGGCGGAATTGCGGCGCCGCCTGGCCTCAACGCGCGCCCTCGGTGATCGCCGTGTGGCTGTTGCGGTCCTTCGCCCAGGCCCCCTCGTCATGGCCTGGATCCAGCGGCTGCTCCTTGCCGTAGGAGATCGTGGTGATCCGGCCGGGGGCGACCCCGTGCGAGACCAGATAGGCGCGCACCGAGTCGGCGCGCCGGGCGCCGAGGGCGAAATTGTACTCGCGCGTGCCGCGCTCGTCGCAATTGCCTTCGATACGCACCCGCACGCTCGGATAGCGGCGCAGCCAAGCCGACTGACCGTCCAGAATCGGACCCGCGTCGGCGCGAACTTCCGTGGCGTTGAAGTCGAAGTAGACGCGGTCGCCGACGTTGACGACGAAGTCTCGCTCCGAGCCGGGAATCGGCCCGCTGGCCTCGGGCGGCGGCGGCGCTTCGCCCGGGGGCGGCGGCGGCGCTTCCTGCGGCGGCGGCGGGATCGGCGCAGCCGGCGGCGGCGGCGGATGCGAGGCGCACGCGGCGAGCGCCGCGGCAGCCAGTCCGGCGAGCGCCAGATCAGCCAGGAGTTTCGAGCCGAACTTCATGAAGGGTCTCCTTAGATCGCAGGCACAGGATGGCGAACGTCGTCCGATTACAAAAGCCGCAACGCTCCGAAGATCAAGACTGGTCGGGCGCCTGTTCTGTTCCCTGCCGCTTCGTGCGGCGCCTGTATTGGTCATTAGTGCAGCAGCGGCGACCAGGCGGGGTCCGAGCCGGACACCGGATAGGGCGCCTCTTTCTGGATGTGGCCGGTGACGTCGACGGTCCACAGTCGTGAGGCGCCGTCGCCGAGTTTGCGCTCGAACATGATCACCCGCCCGTTCGGCGCCCAGGTGGGCTCGTCGGCGAAGTAGCTGGTGGTGAGGATGCGTTCACCCGAGCCGTCCGGGCCCATCACTCCGATCGAGAACTCCTGGCCCTGCTGCCGGACGAAGGCGATCAGCTTGCCGTCCGGGCTCCAGACCGGCGCGGTATAGCGCCCGGCCCCGAACGAGATGCGGTGCATGTCACCGCCGCCGGCGCTCATCACATAGAGCTCGGGCGAGCCGCCTCGGTCGGAGTTGAACACGATCTGGCCGCCGTCGGGCGAGAACGAGGGCGAGGTGTCGATGGTCAGGCCGGAGGTCAAGCGATGCAGGGCGTGGCTGGCCAGGTCCATGACGTAGATGTTGCTGGCGCCGGACGCCTCGGCGGCGAAGGCGACCTTGCTGTCGTCCGGCGAGAAGCGCGGCGCCATGGTCATGGTCATGTTGGGGAAGCGGCCCAGCACCTCCTCGCGGCCGGTGTCGAGGTTCTTCAGATAGATGCTCGCGCCGGTGGGCCTCAGCACCATGTAGGTGATCTCCTGGCGCCGGGTGGAGAAGCGGGGCGCGAAGACCAGGGCCGAGCCGTCGGTGAGGTAGCTGGGGTTGGCGCCGTCCTGGTCCATGATCTCCAGGCGGGTGACCTTGTGGCTCTTCGGGCCGCTCTCGGCGACGAACACCACGCGGGTGTCGAAATAGCCCTTCTCGCCGGTGAGCTTTTCATAGACCGCGTCGGCGATCTGGTGGGCGATGGTGCGCCAGGAGTCCGGCGTCGCGGTCAGCCGGGTGCCGACGAGCTGGTCGCCGGCGTAAACGTCCCAAAGGCGGAAATCGACGCTGAGGCGGCCATCCGCGCCGCTGGAGACCGAGCCCACCAGCAGCGCCTGGGCGCTGATCGACTTCCAGGAGTCGAAGCTGGGGGTGACGCCGACGTCGGGCTGCTCGTGGAACAGCGCCGGGTCGAGCGGCCGGAACAGGCCGGAGCGCTCGAGGTCGGCGGTGACCACGCTGGAGATCTGCGCCCCCACCGGCAGGCCGCCGAACGAAGTGATCGCGATCGGCAGCGGCTGCACCGCCGCCTGGTCGACGTTGACCACGATGTCGGCCAGCGCCGGACCCGCGCCGAAAGCCGCGACGGCGGCGAGCGCGAGCGCGGCGAGCCACGTCGGAAATCTCATCTTCATCGCTTGGCGCACGCCTCCTTGGCGTCGAAGTTCACGACAATGGCTTGTCCGTAGTAGGGCGGCGCGTAGGGCGCGGCCTGCTGCACCGCGTCCAGCGCCCGGCGCGCGGCGGCCGAGACCACCGGATCCGGCGAATGCTCCGCGCCGCCGGCGCTGGGTCGGCCGAGCAGGCCGCCGCTGAGGTCGACGGTGAACTTCACCTGCAGCTTCACCGAAGAGCCGCCGACGACATCGCAGTTGGGGTTCCACAGCCGCTCCAGCAGCTGCTCCAGGCCGACGAGGTCGCTCTGCGACAGGCCATGGCCGGCGTCCGGCCGCGCCTGGGGCGCCGTCTCGGCCCGCGCCGGGCCGTGCACGGCGCTGGAGGTCGGCGCGCCGGAGGTGCGGCGGGCGTTCTCGATGATCTGCTGCATATGGTTGAAGTCGAACGGCTTGGCGGCCGGGGCGGCGGCGCGCAGCGACGGCTGCGGCGGCGGAACCGGGCGCTGGACCTTGGGCTGCTGGGTGACGGCCTGGGTGAAGGCCGGCGGCGCGACCTGCGGCGCGGGCGGCTGCGGCGCCGCCTGGGGGACGGGCTCCGGCGCGGCCGCGGCCTGGGTCTGCGGCGCCTGGACCGCCGGCCGCGTGTCGGTGAACTGGGCCGAGGAGACGATGTTGATCGGCACCGACGAGCCCACCGGCGGCGGCAGATGGCTGGGCGTGAACAGCACCAGGGCGAGCACCCCGGCGTGCAGGGCGATGGCGACGAGCAGCGCCGGCAGCCGGTTTGGCCGTGGCGGCGTCATCGCATAGCCGCTCATGACGGCGCGCCCCTCCGATCCGGCGCGTCGGACGGCCTGGCGCCCGACGACGGGCCGCCCGAGTCGGTGATCAGGTTGATGTTGGTGAAACCGGACGACGACAGCGCCGCCATCACCTGCGCCACCACCGCATAGGTCGCGCGGCCGTCGGCGCGCACATAGATCGGCCGGGTCATCCCGGAGCCGGCCATGTCGTGCAGCGCCGGCGAGAGCGAGGCGAACGGCACCTCGGTCTTGTTGAGGAACACGGTCCCATCGGCGCGGATCGAGACCGTCAGCGGCTCGGTCTGGTCCTGCATGGCGCCGGCTTCGGTCTTCGGCAGCTGCAACGGCACCCCCACGGTGAGCAGCGGCGCGGAGATCATGAAGATGATCAAGAGCACCAGCATGACGTCGACCAGTGGGGTGACGTTGATCTCGGACAGCGCCCCGCGGCGCGGCCTCCGCCCGCGCCGGCGCCCGGTCTGGAACGGATCGTTGGCGGAGAGCGCCATCGCCCTAGGCGCTCCGCTCGGCCAGGCGGCGCTGGATGGCGGTGACGAGGTCGTCGGCGAAGCCTTCCAGCCGGGCGGCGAACTTGCCGGCGTCGGCGGAGAACTTGTTGTAGGCGATATAGGCCGGGATCGCCGCGGCGAGGCCGACCGCGGTGGCGAACAGCGCCTGGGCGATGGCCGGCGCCACCACCGACAGATTGGTGTTCTTCTCGATCGCGATCGCCTGGAAGGCGTGCATGATCCCCCAGACGGTGCCGAACAGGCCGATGAACGGCGAGGCGGTGGCGACGATGGCGAGGCTGCCGAGGCCGTCCTCGACCCTCTGGCTCTCGCGGGCGATCAGCGAGCCCAGCACCCGGTCGATCCGCTGCACCAGGAAGGCGGCCTGGGTGTCGGACTGATGGCCGCCGGACAGCAGCCCCTTGGCCCGCGCCTCGCGCCATTCGCGCAAGGCGGCCTGCAGCATGCGCGGCAGGGCGTGGCGCGGATGCTCGCCGGCGGATTGGGCCACGTCTTCCAGCGCCCGGCCGGCGCCGACATCGGCCTCGAACCGGTTGGCCTGGCTGTTGAGTACGGTGAAGCGCGAGAACTTGTCGATGATCACCGCCCACGACCACAGCGACGCCAAGGCGAGCCCGACGAGGACGATCTTCACCACCCAGTCCGCGGACATGAACATGTGCACGACGTTGAACGTCTCGGGCGTTACGGCGGCGTCGGGCTCCATGGGGCTCCTGTGGGGTCTCGGACAGCGTCGGCGATGGCGCAGACGGATGGTGAAACTATGGCGCGGCTTGCGCCAGATAGGGCTCCAGCCGCTGGTTGAGCACCGGCGGCGGGCGGCGCGGGCGACCATCGAGCCGAATACACACCACCTCGACATCCGCCTCGCAGATCAGCGTCCCATCCCGCAGCACACGTTGCACGGCTTCGATCCTGACGCCCTTGCCTTTGCGATATTGGGTGCGGATTTCCAGCGCATCGTCCACCCGCGCGGCTTTGCGATAGACGATCGAGAGCCGGGTGACCGCGAATGCGCAAGGCTCGGGCAGTTCCAGCAGCGCCGCATGCTCCACCCCGATCGCCCGCAGGAATTCGGTGCGGCCACGCTCGAAGAAGCGCAGGTAGCTGGCGTGGTAGACGACGCCGGTGAAGTCGGTGTCCTCGTAGTAGACGCGCACCGGCAGCACGTGCTCGACGCCGTCGAATTCGCCGGAGAGCGGCTCCATCACACGCCCTCTTCGAACAGCCCCGGCTGCGGGGCGGGGCCGGCGGGGGGCGCCAGGCCGAGGTGCAGATAGGCCTTGCCGCAGGCGAGGCGGCCGCGCGGGGTGCGCTGGATGAAGCCCTGCTGCAGCAGGAAAGGCTCGATCACATCCTCCACCGCGTCACGCGCCTCGGCGATGGCGTAGGCGAGGGTCTCCACCCCGGCCGGGCCGCCGCCATAGTGCTCGATCAGGGCGACGAGATAGCGACGGTCGAGGCTGTCGAGGCCGGCCGCGTCGACCTCCAGCCGCGCCAGCGCCTTGGCGGCGGCCTTGCGCTCGATCAGGGCGCAGCCGTCGGCGCCGGCGAAGTCGCGCACCCGCCGCAGCAGCCGGCCGGCGACGCGCGGCGTGCCGCGAGCCCGGGCGGCGATCTCGGCCGCGCCGTCCTCGGCCAACGCCAGCCCCATCTTGCGGGCGGCCGCCATCAGCACCTGTTCCAACTCGGCCGGCGAATAGAATTCCAGCCGGATCGGGATGCCGAAGCGGTCGCGCAGCGGCGTCGCCAAGAGGCCGGCGCGGGTGGTGGCGGCCACCAGGGTGAAGGGCGCCAGGTCGATGCGGATCGAGCGCGCCGAAGGGCCCTCGCCGATCACCAAGTCGAGCGCATGGTCCTCCATCGCCGGATAGAGGATCTCCTCGACGTTGGCGGCGAGGCGGTGGATCTCGTCGATGAACAGCACATCGCGCGGCTCGAGATTGGTCAGGATCGCCGCCAGGTCGCCGGCCTTGGCCAGCACCGGGCCGGAGGTGGCGCGGAAGTTCACGCCCAGTTCGCGGGCGATGATCTGGGCCAAGGTGGTCTTGCCGAGGCCGGGTGGGCCGAAGAGCAGCACATGGTCCAGCGACTCGCCGCGCTGCCGCGCCGCCTCGATGAAGATCTTCAGATTGCCCTTGGCCTGCGCCTGGCCGACGAACTCGGCCAGCGTCTGCGGTCTGAGCGCCCGGTCGGTCGGTTCGAACACCTCGGGCTCGCCGGAAACGAGGCGGGTCACCGCCCCAGCTCCTGCAGCGCCGCCTTGATCAGCGCCGGCTGCTCCGCGTCGGCGCCAAGCCTGGCGGCGGCGTGTTCGACCACGCGACGGGCGGCGGCTTCGGCGACGCCGAGGCCCATCAGGGCGGCGACCGCTTCGCCGGAGGATGACACCACCGGCGCGGGCGCCGCTCCGGCGTGGAAGGCGACGACGGCTTCGCCGGCCAGCGGCTTGTCCTTCAGCTCGGTGACGATGCGCAGGGCGAGCTTCGGCCCGACGCCGTTGGCCCGCGCCACGGCGGCCTTGTCGCCGCGCTGCGCCGCGCCCATCAGCTCGCCCGGCGTCATCACGTCGAGCACCCCCAGCGCCGCCTTCGGCCCGACGCCCTGGATCTCCTGCAGGGCGACGAAGGCGCGGCGGTCCTCGCGGGTCAGGAAACCATAGAGGCGCAGGCCAAGTTGGTCCGACCACTGGGATTCGATCTGCAGCACGGTCTCCTCGCCCATGGCCGGCAGCCGGCCGAGCGTCCGCGATCCGCAGCGCACCAGATAGCCGACGCCGCCGACGTCGATCAGCGCCTCTTCCTCGCCGACCTCCGCCACCTCGCCGCGTAGTCTTCCAATCATGCGGCGGCGCCCAGAATTCGGGCCCGGCGGGCGTGGGCGTGGCAGATGGCGACGGCGAGCGCGTCGGCCGCGTCGGCGACCGGGCCGCCGGACGTCGGCAACAGGCGGGCGACCATGAAGGCGACCTGGGTCTTGTCCGCCCCGCCGGTGCCGACCAGCGCCTTCTTGACCACCTTGGCGGCGTATTCGGCCACCGGCAGGCCGGCTGCGGCGGGCGCCAGCATGGCGGCGGCGCGGGCGTGGCCGAGCTTCAGGGTGGAGGAGCCGTTGGCGGTCATGAAGGTCTCTTCGATCGCCGACTCGTCCGGCGACCACGCGCCGATGACCTCCACGACGCCGCGATAGATGGCCAGCAGCCGCTCGGCCAGCGGCGCGGTGTCCACGGGCGCGACCACGCCGTGCGCGACGTGGGTCAGCCGCGCGCCTTCGATGACCACCACGCCCCAGCCGGTGCGCCGAAGGCCCGGATCGAGGCCGAGGATGCGAATCGCGTTCGTCATGTGTTCCGCAGCATCGCGTAGCCGAAGCCCAACGAAAAGCTTCTCTTGTGGTTAACCGCCGATTACCGACGACAGGGCCGATGATCCACGTTCCGACCGCGCCCTGGGCCCACACCGTCTTCGACCTCGCCGCCTGGGCGAGCGGCGCGGCGATGGGCTATGGGCTCTACCGCTGGCGGCTCGCCGAGCGGGTGGGGTTCGTCGCCCGCGCCACGGGACCCGGCTACTTCGTGGCGCTGGCGATCGGCGCGGCGGGCGGCGCCTGGGCGAGCGGCTCGCTGAACACCCTGCGCCAGGAAGCGCCGGCGCTGTCGCACAGCATCGTCGGCGCCCTGGTCGGCGCGATCGCGGCGGTCGAGCTCTACAAGGCGGTGCGCGGCGTCCGCGGCTCGACCGGCGGGGTCTTCGTCGGCTCGCTGGCGACCGGCATCGTCGTCGGCCGCTGGGGCTGCCTGTTCGCCGGCCTGCCGGACCGCACCTACGGCATCCCGACCACCCTGCCCTGGGGCGTCGACCTCGGCGACGGGATCTCGCGCCATCCGGTGCAGGTCTACGAGAGCCTGGCGATGGCGCTCTTTCTCGCCGTCTACATCGCCGGCCTGGCGGTGCGCGCGCCGTGGGCGATGCGGCGCGGCTTCTATGCGCTCTGCATCTGGTACGGCGCGCAGCGCTTCGCCTGGGAGTTCCTCAAGCCCTATCCATCGCTGCTGGGGCCGTTTAACCTCTTCCACGTCTTGTGCGGGGGACTGGTGATCTATGGCGTCGGCTACTGGCTCCGTGACCTTGCCGACGAGCGAGCCGGCCGCCCGCAAGGTCGCGCCCTATCTGTTCCTCGGCCAGACCACCAGCCTCTGTGAGACCTGCCTGGCGCTGGCGCCGGCCAAGATCCTGGCCGAGGAAGGCCGGGTCTACCTGCAGAAGCGCTGCCCCGAGCACGGGGTGCAGAAGACCCTGATCGCCGACGACCTCGCCTATTGGAAATCCCAGCGCGACTGGGTGAAGCCGGGCGATCGGCCGCTGGCGCTGCAAAGCCGCACCGAGCACGGCTGCCCCTACGACTGCGGCCTCTGCCCCGACCACGAGCAGCACTCGTGCCTGGCGATCATCGAAATCAACGACGCCTGCAACCTCACCTGCC